>ERZ1370068.7946-contig-6833_pt1 | contig 32849 bp, 49 predicted proteins | sample MGYA00561227_ERZ1370068 | MGnify/ENA primary metagenome ERZ1370068 (study PRJEB38410, sample SAMEA6850437) | metagenome | study: Metagenomic assessment of the ecological functions of the soil: analysis of the soil microbiota associated with the...
CCAGTTACGTATTGCTAGGTTGACGAGCGCGTAGCTGTTCGTCGAGTCGAGCCGCAGCACCTCGTTGAACGCCTCGAGCGCCCGATCGACGAAGCCGCCGCGCTTGTAGTCGAGCCCAAGGCAGAGCAGCACGTACGCGTGCTCGAGCTTGGTCAGGTTCGGCCGCTGCAGCAGGCCCTGGTGCACGGTGATCGCCTTGCCGACCTGGCCCTTTTCCCGGCACAGGTTGCCGAGAATCATGTGCACTTCGAGCGCGTCCGCGTCGAGGCTCGCCGCCCGCGCCGAGCTCCTCGATCGCCAGGTCGATCTGGTTGCCGCCGAGGAAACTCAGGCCCGAGGATGTAGTGCGACGACTTGCGCGCGCGGCGGCGGTCGATCCACTTGCCGTCCCGCAGCTTGTAGCGTTCCCACGCCTTGCCGATCGGTCAGGCCGACCAGCAGCGCGATGAGCGCGGCCAGCAGCGGCGCGTAGGCGGACAGCCCGGTCATTGTCCCGGCTGTCCTTCGGCTTCGTACGCGGCCACGATCGCGTCCCACATGCCCCTGCGCGCGCAGCACGAGCTCGATCGACCTCGCGCACGGCGCCGCCGCCGCCGGCGTAAGCGCTCACGAAGTCCGCGCGCGCCCGCACTTCGGCGGTCGCGTCCGCCAGGCGCCGCCGACAGCCCGACCCGGCCCAGCACCGCCAGGTCGACGATGTCGTCGCCCATGTAGGCGACCTCGTCGTCGGTCAGCACCATGTCGCCGACGATCTGATCGTAGGTGTCGATCTTGCTGGCGACGCCCTGGTGCACGAGCGTGATGCCGAGCTGCGCGGCGCGTTGCAGCGGTGGACGGCGACTGCCGCGCCGACAGGAGCCCCACCGTGAGGCCGGCGCGCTGCGCCCACACCATCGCGATGCCGTCCCGGATGTGGAAGCGCTTGCTCTCGGTGCCGTCGCCGTGGATGCAGGACCGCGCCGTCGGTCATGACACGCCGTCAACGTCGAACAGCATCAGCTTGATCTTCGCCGCCTTGGCGAGCTGAACGGTTCAGGTTCGATCGGTTCGATCGGCTTCACGTGTCTCAGAACAGCTCCGTGCGCCACAGGTCGTGCACGTGCACGACGCCGACCACGCGCCGCGGATCGCCGTCGACGACGACGATCGACGTGATCTTGCGCTGTTCCATGATGTTGAGCGCCTCGACCGCGAGCGTGGCCGGTGGAATCGACACCGGTCCGCGCGTCATGACGTCGGCGGCGGTCAGGCGTCGGATGTCGCCGCCTTTCTCCATGTGACGCCGCAGGTCGCCGTCGGTGATGATGCCGAGCAGCGCGTCGCCGCCGTCGACGACGCACGTCATGCCCGAGCCCCTTGCTCGACATCTCGTAGATGACGTCGCGCATGCCGGTTCCGGCCTGCACGATGGGGCACTGCTTGCCCGCGTGCATCAACGCGTCGACGCGCATCAGCCGCTTGCCGAGCTTGCCGCCAGGGTGGAGGCTGGCGAAGTCCTCCTGCCGGAATCCCTTCGCCTTGAGCAGCGTCATCGCGAGCGCGTCGCCCATGGCCAGCGCCGCGGTCGTGCTCGCCGTCGGCACCAGATTCAACGGGCAGGCTTCCTCGGCGACGCCGCAGTCGAGCGCGACGTCGGCCGCCTGCGCCAGCGCGGAGCGCGTGACGCCGGTGATCGCGATCAACCGCGCGCCCAGGCGCCGGATCGTCTCGATCAGGTTCAGGATCTCGTCGGTCTCGCCGCTGTACGACAGCGCAACGACGACATCGTCGCCCTGGATCACGCCGAGGTCGCCGTGCATCGCTTCGGCCGGGTGAAGGAAGAACGCAGGCGTGCCGGTACTCGCGAGCGTCGCGGCGATCTTCTGGCAGATGATGCCCGACTTGCCCATGCCCGTCAGGATGACGCGGCCGCGGCACTGCAAGAGCAGATCGACCGCGCGGTCGAAGCGCTCGTCCAGACGGCTGACCAGCGCGAGGATCGCCGCGGCTTCCGTCTCGAGCACCTTGCGGGCGAGCGTGCGGTCAGCCATGAGTCGGACGCCGCGGACAGCCGGCTTGCCCGCTTCGGCCTGTTTGACGATGGCGTCGATGGCGAGCAACCGGCGCAGCAGCGGTTCGAGCAGGTCGAGCCTGAGCGCGTTCTGCGCGTCGCTCTTCGCGCGCGCCGGATCGTCGTGGACTTCGAGGAAGACGCCATCGACGCCGGCGGCGACGCCGGCTGACGCGAGCGGCTCGATGTATTCGGCCTGGCCGGACGTCACGCCGTCGCCGCCGCCCGGCAGCTGCAGGCTGTGCGTCACGTCGAATACGACCGGGATGCCGCGCTGTCGCATCATCGGCAGCGCGCGCATGTCGACGACGAGGTTGTGGTAGCCGAAGCTGGTGCCGCGCTCGGTCACGATGACGCGCGAGTTGCCGGCGTCGACGACCTTGGCGACCGCGTGGCGGATGTCGTCGGGCGCGAGGAACTGACCCTTCTTGATATTCACGACGCGCCCGGTCCGAGCGGCCGCGACGATGAGATCGGTCTGGCGCGACAGAAACGCCGGAATCTGCAGGACGTCGGCCACTTCGGCCGCCGCGGCGGCCTGCGCCGGCTCGTGGATGTCGGTGACGATCGGCACGTTGTGCCGGGTCTTGATCGCGGCGAGCACGCGCAAGCCCGTCGGCCAGGCCGGACCTCTGAACGAACGCCCCGACGTGCGGTTGGCCTTGTCGTAACGACGCCTTGAAGATCAGCGGGACGCCGACGCGCCGCGTGATGTCCAGCAGGGCCGCGGCCATGGCGCTGGCGTGCGCCTCGTCCTCGATCACGCACGGCCCGGCCATCAGGACCAGCGGACTGCCGAAGCCGATGGCGATATCGCCGACTCTGATCGGGGTCACGGCAGTCATTATACGAGGGCGGGACGGGCCGGAAGGCAGGATGGGCAGGGACTGCGCGGTGCGCCGCCCTGCCTGTCCCGCTCCGGCCAGTCGGGCGTCTACGCCACCGACGCCGCGGCGCGTCGAACATGCGCCGTCTTGTGCCGGTAGCTCGCGTCCACGAAGCTGGCGAACAGCGGATGCGGGCGCGGTCGGCTTCGACTTGAACTCCGGGTGGAACTGGACCGCGAGATACCACGGATGCCCGGGCAGCTCGGCGATCTCGACGAACTTGCCGTCGGGCGAGCGGCCCGAAATCTTGCAGGCCGTGCTCGGCCAGCTGGGGTTCGTAGAGGCAGTTGAACTCGTAGCGATGGCGATGGCGTTCGTGAATCAGCCGGGCGCCGTAGACGCGCTCGGCCAGCGAGCCGGGCGTCAGCTGGCACGCATACTCGCCGAGGCGCATCGTGCCGCCGAGGTCGTCCACGCCGAGCAGATCGCGCAGCTTGTAGATCAGCTTGTGTCGGCGTGTCGGGATTGCACTCGGTGGAATCGGCGTCCGTCAGGCCCGCCACGTTGCGCGCGAACTCGACGGTCGCCCACTGGAACCCGTAGCAGATGCCGAAGTACGGAATGCGCCGCTCGCGCGCGATCTCGGCCGCCTTCATCATGCCGCGCGTGCCGCGGTTGCCGAACCCGCCCGGCACGAGGATGCCGTCGGCATCGTCGAGCAGCGCCGCGCCGCCTGGCTCCTCGAGCGATTCGGCCTCGACCCATTTGAGATTGACCTTCAGCCGATGCGGGAAGCCGCCGTGATAGAGCGCTTCGTTGAGGCTCTTGTAGGAATCCTCGTAGCCGACGTACTTGCCGACGACGTGGATCGTGATCTCGTCCATCGGATGCTTGATCCGGCTGACGAGGTCTTCCCACTGCTGCATCCGCCGTTCGGTCTGCGGCAGGTGCAGATGCTTGAGGACGATGCGATCGAGGCCCTTCTTCCGCGAGCGCAATCGGCACTTCGTAGATCGTCGTCGACGTCCCTGGCGGTGATGACGGCTTCCTCGTCCACGTCGCAGAAGAGCGCGATCTTGCGCTTGATGTCGGAGTCGAGGAACCGATCGGTGCGGCAGAGCAGGATGTCGGGCTGGATGCCGATCGACCGCAGGTCGCGCACGCTGTGCTGCGTCGGCTTGGTCTTGAGCTCGCCGGCCGTGCCGATGAACGGCACGAGCGTCAGGTGAATGTAGAGCGAGTTGTCGCGGCCGACGTCCTGACGGAACTGGCGAATCGCCTCGAGGAAGGGCAGGCTCTCGATGTCGCCGACGGTGCCGCCGATTTCGACGAGCGACGATGTCGACGTCCTCGGCCACGGCCCGGATCGCGTCCTTGATCTCGTTGGTGATGTGCGGAATCACCTGCACCGTGCGACCGAGGTAGTCGCCGCGCCGTTCCTTCTGGATGACGCTCAGGTAGATCTTGCCGGTTGTCCAGTTGGAGTTCTTCGTCGTCAGCGTGCTGGTGAACCGCTCGTAGTGGCCCAGGTCGAGGTCCGTTTCGGCGCCATCGTCGGTGACGTACACCTCGCCGTGCTGGTACGGGCTCATCGTGCCCGGATCGACGTTGATATACGGGTCGAACTTCTGAAGCGTGACGCGGTAGCCGTGCCCTTCGAGCAGGCAGCCGACCGAGGCGGCGGCGAGACCTTTGCCGAGCGAGGACACCACGCCGCCCGTCACGAAAATGTATTTGGTGGTTCTTCCGGTCGTCATATGAAGCCAATCCTCCGTCCGGTCGACGCCGGACGCTGCCGCGTTGCTAACCGGAGGTCGGCGCCGCCAGCAAACGGCGCACCTCTTCGAGATCCTTCGGCGTGTCCACGCTGAGCGAGTCGTAATCCGTTTCGACCGCCTTGATGCGGATGCCGTGTTCGAGCGCGCGCAACTGCTCGAGCGATTCGGCCCGCTCGAGCGGCGTCGGTTCCAGATTCGCCAGCACGAGGAGCGTGCTGCGGCGGTAGGCATACAGCCCGATGTGCCGGTAGAGCGGAGGCCAGCCGCCGCGCGGGTTCTGGATATGCGGAATCGGGGCGCGCGAGAAGTACAGGGCGAATCCGCCTCGATCCACGACCACCTTGACGACGTTCGGGATCGTCGAGCTCGGACGCCGTGGGTGATTCGCTTGTAAAGCGTCGTCATCGGCACCGACGGATCGGCGACCAGCGGCGCGACGGCCTGATCGATCGACCTCGGATCGATCAGCGGCTCGTCGCCCTGCACGTTGACGACGATGTCGCAGTCGAGCGTTTCGACCACTTCAGCGAGTCGATCGGTGCCGCGTTAAATGCGTGGCTTTCGTCAGCCGGACGTGCCCGCCGAATTCGGCGACGCGCGTGCGCGATGCGCAAATCGTCGGTGGCGACGATCACGCGCGACACCGATGGATGCCGCGCTGGCCCGGCGGTATACGTGTTCGATCATCGGCTGGCCGTCGATGTCCGCGAGCGGCTTGCCGGGGAAACGTGTAGAGGCGAATCGAGCGGGGATGACGGCGACGACCTGCAGCGGATACGGGGAATCGACCGTCGTAACAGTCGATGAGGGTGCACGGCGAATCATAGCACACCTCTCGAGATGCTCGTGCTACGATTCCGGCAGAGCTCTCGTCCAGCGCCACACATATCTTGTCATGAACACGAAAGTGGCCGCGGCGTTCGCGATCGTCGATCAGCGGGCTCGTCGGCGCGTACTCGTTGTCCGTGCCCGGCGGATCGCAGACGTCCGTCGGCGGCGGAATCGGCCGCGCGCGCACCGATCGACGCGCGCGGCGACGCGCTGGCCGAACGAAATTGCCCGGCTCCAGCGTCACCAGGAGCCGGATGCGGCGCCGGCGCGCGGACGCGATGTGTTCCGATTCGCGGCCGCTCGCGCGGCCGAGCCGAGCGCGCTGTTCCCGCTCGTCCCGCCAGCGCCCGTCGAACGCTCCGGCTGCGCCGCCTCGACCCGCGCTCAAGCTGATTGGCGTCGCCGAAGACACGGCCAGCGGGAGTCCCAGTCCGCACCGCCATCATTTCGGGTCCTGACCAGCTGTATGTGGTCAGGGAAGGCGAGCAGGTGACGTCGCGGTTCGGTGTCCAGCGGATTTCGCCGGATGTCGTCGAACTCGTGGACACCGTTGACGCCAGCGCCCTTCGTCTCGCCCTGAAGTAGCGCGCCGGCGTGTCCTCCATCGCCATCATCATCAATCCCATTTCAGGCGGCGTCCGCCCGGCGCGAGGCGCGTGCGCGCGCCGAACTGGCGTCGGCGATCGTCGATCGACACGGCGATCCGGCGGAAGTGTTCGTCACCGAGCGGGCCGGCCATGCCCGCGATCTGACACGGGCGGCCGTCGCGCGCGGCTCGCGTCTCGTGATGGCGTGGGGCGGCGACGGCACGATCAACGAAGTCGCGTCGGCCCTGGCGTTCGGGAAATCCCGCTCGGGATCGTCCCGGCGGGCTCTGGAAACGGCCTGGCGCGGCAGCTCGGAGTCAGAGGCAGCCGGCCGACGCCATCCGGCTGGCCATCGCGGCCGAACCGCGCCGCATCGATCTGGGCGAGCTCGGAGACCGGCTGTTCGTGAATGCACGCGGGCGTCGGCTTCGACGCACACGTAGCCTCGCGCTTCAACGAACGGAGCCGGCCGTCGCGGTCTGATGACCTACGCGCTGATCACCGCCAAAGCCTTGAGAACGTACGAGCCGCCCGAGTATGACGATTACGACCTCGGACGGAGCGTCCGTGTGCGGGCCATTGTCGTGACCGCCGCCAATTCAGCCGAGTTCGGCAACGGCGCCTGCATTGCGCCGGGTGCTCGCGTGGACGACGGGCTGCTCGACCTGGTTGTGATCGCCGAGCGTTCGCGGCTGCAAACGCTGCTCGGCCTGCCGCGTCTGTTCAACGGCACCGTGAACCGGGTGCCCGGCTGTTCAATCCGCCGGCGTGACCAGGGCGACGATCGAAAGCGATCGGCCGATGACGTTTCACGTGGACGGCGAGCCGGTGGCGGGCGGGACCATCGCTGCGCCTGAGAATCCATCCTGCCGCGCTGAACGTCTGTGTGTCGTAGCGGACGCCGATCTCGTCTTTTTCACGAAGTCACGAAATCACGAAGCCTCTTATGCCCGGATAGCTTCGTGCTCATCGTGGCTTCGTGATGAGCGGATGTTCCGAGATCTGACACTGGAGACGGACGCCGCGGTCAGAAGCTTGATGATCCAGGCCTCGCGGACGGCTGGCACCTTTCTGATGGCGTCGAGGGCGCCGTCCAGCGCTTCGGGCGCCGCCGGCATCGGCGTCCACGTTGACCACGCCGATGGCGCCCAGGTCGCTGCGGCCCGAGTGCGAAGCTTGCGATGTTCACGCGGTGCCGGCCCAGAATCGTGCCAACTTCGCCGATGACGCCCGGCTGATCGTCGTTGGCGATCATCAGGATCGTCCCCGAAAGCGGGCGCTTCAACCGTCACGCCGCGAGCCGACACCAGCCGCGGGCTGTTCTGACCGAAGACCGTGCCCTCCACCCAGCGCTCACCGCTGCTGGTCATGAGCTTTCAGCGACACCAGACTCGTGAAATGCCGTGACCGCGCGCTCCGCGACTCGACGATGTCGATGCCGCGCTGGCGGGCGACGCTGCGCGCGTTGACGATGGAGACTTCGTTGTCGAACAGGATGGGGCGCAGGACGCCGGCGGCGGCGCTCGATGCGAGCAGGCCACTGGCATGGCTTTCGGCGAGCGCTCCGTAGTACCTGAGACTGATGGCTTCAATCCGCGCCACGCCCATCTGCGACGCCATCGCGCCCAGCAGATCGACGAGGCGGATCCACGGCTGCAGGCGCTGCAGCTCTTCGGGATGCACGGACGGAAAATTGACAGCGTTGCGCACGACGCCGTCGCGCAGGAAGTTGCGGACGGTCTCGGCCGTCTCGTGTCCGACCAGCTCCTGGGCTTCCTCGGTCGACGCGGCGATGTGCGGCGTCGCGATGACCTGCGGCAGTTGGGCAAGGGCCCAATCCACGGGCGGCTCTTTTCGAAAACGTCAAGCCCTGCGCCCGCGACGATGCCCGTTTCGATGGCGCGGCGGAGTGCGGCTTCGTCAACGAGCTCGCCGCGCGCCGTGTTAATCAGCCGTATCCCGTGTTTGCACTGCGCGAAACGCTTGTCGTCGAACAAATGGTGCGTGTCTGCGGTCGCCGGCAGGTGCAACGTCAGGTAGTCGGACGCGGCGCACAGTTCGTCGATCGACACCAGCTCGACGCCGAAGCGTCCCGCCAGGTCGGCTGAGATGAACGGGTCGTGGGCGATGACATGCATCCCGAACGCCCGAGCCGCGCTGCGCGACCTCCTGGCCGATGCGCCCGAACCCGGCCACGCCAAGCGTTTTGCCCCGCAGTTCGGTGCCGAGGAAGGCCTTTTTCTCCCAGCGGCCTTCCTTCATGGCGCGATCGGCCGATGGGATGGCGCGCGCCAGGGCGAGCATGAGGGCCCAGGCATGCTCGGCGACGCTGATGCTGTTGGCGCCCGCGGCGTTGACAACGAGGATGCCGCGAGAGCTGGCCGCCTCGACGTCCACGTTGTCCACGCCCGTGCCGGCGCGCGCGACAATTCTCAGGCGCGGCGCGGCCGCGAGGAGGCGCGCGTCCACCTTGGTGGCGCCTCGCACCAGCAAGGCGTCTGCATCGGCGAGATCGTTCGCGAGGGCGTCCGGTGCACGACCGCTGCGCGCATCGACGGTCCAGCCGTCGGCCTTCAGCAGCTCCAGCGCCGAGGCGGGGAGGGTATCGGCGACGACGATTTTCATCAGACGGGTCAGCGCGGCGTGCTGGCGGAGTCCGGCCCGATGCTGCGCAGGTAGTTCAGGACATCCCACATCTGGTGGGCGGTCATACGGGATCCGAATGCCTTCATACCGGTATCTTTGACGCCGTCGCGGATGACCAGGAAAATCTCGCCGTCAGTTGAGCCGTGAATCCACGTGGCGTCGACGAGATTGGCCGGTTGCGGATTGAGCGGCTTGCCCGCCCGCCCGTCGCCCTGACCGGTCTCCCCGTGGCAGGACGCGCAATTTGAGGCGCATAACTTCTTGCCGGCTGCGATCGACGTCGCGTCAGGAGTAACAGTGATTGGCGGGTGGCGTCGTCTGCAGTGTCGCAGCAAGCGCGATGGCTGAGATCATGTAACGCACGGTCGCTACAGTATAATCCCAAGGTTTCAGTGCGGTCGAAGACGGAGATGTGCGCGGTCGCCCTGCTTTGGTGCAAACCGCTAAAACATTCCAATTGCAGCGTAACAGTGCGGTAACCGGAGCGGTTTTTCCACAGAGTTTTCAACAATTTCTGTGTGAATCGTTCTCTCGATTCGGGGGACCTGACCTAATCTCATATGGCTAATCCTGCAACTCCCAAACCATCGAGCGGCACGCCGATCGCGCGCCGAAACGGACAACTCCATCGTGCCGGACGATCCGATCATCCCCTTCATTGAAGGCGACGGCACCGGCCCTGATATCTGGCGCGCCAGCGTCCGCGTGATGGATGCGGCCGTCGAGAAAGCGCTACGGCGGCAAGAAGAAGATCGCGTGGCTCGAAGTGCTACGCCGGCGAGAAAGCTTCAAGCAGTCGAACAGCTGGCTGCCGGATGAGACGGTCGAGGCGTTCCGGAGTACCTCGTCGGCATCAAAGGCCCGCTGACGACGCCGGTCGGCGGCGGCATCCGGTCGCTGAACGTCGCGTTGCGTCAGCTGCTCGATCTCTACGTCTGCCTGCGGCCGGTTCGCTGGTATCAGGGCGTGCCGTCGCCGGTCAAGCATCCCGAGAAAGTGGACATGGTGATCTTCCGGGAGAACACCGAGGACATCTACGCCGGCATCGAGTACGTCGCCGGCTCGCCCGAGGCGCAGAAGGTGCTCGACTTCCTCGCAACAGGAGTTCCCGAAGGATTTCAGGAAGATCCGCTTCGGCAGCGAAGCGCGCCGGCCGCACCTGGCAGGCGCAGCTCGAAGTCGATCGGCGCACCCAAGCGGGACGTCGGGATCGAGGTCGGCATCGGCATCAAGCCCATGAGCTGGCTCGGGACCGAGCGCCTGGTGCACAGCGCGATCAGCTACGCGGTGAAGAATCAGCCGCAAGAGCGTCACGCTGGTGCACAAGGGCAACATCATGAAGTTCACCGAAGGCGCCTTCCGCGATTGGGGCTACAAAGTCGCGAAGGAGTTCTTCGGCGCCGTCGAGATCGACGGCGGTCCGTGGTGCCGGATTCCCGACGGCAAGCCGGGCGCCGGTCTCGCTGATCAAGGACGCGATCGCCGACATCACGCTGCAGCAGGTGCTGACGCGGCCCGACGAGTTCGACGTCATCGCCACGCCGAACCTGAACGGCGACTACCTCTCCGACGCGCTCGCCGCGCAGGTCGGCGGCATCGGCATCGCGCCGGGCGGCAACATCAACTACGTCACCGGGCACGCCGTCTTCGAGGCGACGCACGGCACCGCGCCCGAAGTACGCCAACCTCGACAAGGTGAATCCCGGCTCGGTCATCCTCTCGGGCGAGATGATGCTCCGCCACCTGGGCTGGACCGAGGCGGCGGACCTCGATCGTCAAGGGCATGGACGGCGCCGATCGTCGACAAGACGCGTCACCTACGACTTCGCACGTCTCATGGATGGCGCGACGGAGCTGTCCACGTCGGAGTTCGGGGACGCAGATCATCAAGAGCATGTAGTCAACGCTCGTGTATCACGGAGTCACGAAGGACACGAAGGGCATTTGAGGATCATCGTATCTTCGTGGCCTTCGTGGCTTCGTGATGTCAGACTTTCGAAGGAGATCCGATGAATCGCAAAGTGACAGTGGTGGGAGGCGCCGGCAATGTCGGTGCCACGGTGGCTCGCGGCGTGGCGGACAAACAGCTCGCCGACGTCGTCGTCATCGACATCGCCGACAAGAAGGCGGAGGGCGTCGCGCTCGACATGCTCGAGGCGTGTCCGGTCTGGGGTCGGATGCCCGCGTCATCGGCACGGGCGACTACGCCGAGAGCGCCAACTCGGACGTCGTGGTCATCACGTCCGGGATGCCGCGCAAGCCGGGCATGAGCCGCGACGACCTGCTGAACGTCAACTACAAGATCATGCAAGCGGTCACCGACGCAGGTCGTGAAGCATTCGCCGAACTGCCATCATCATCGTCGTCGCCGAACCCGCTCGACGCGATGGCGCAGGCCGTCTACAAGCTGTCGAAGTTCCCGCGCGAGCGCGTGATCGGCATGGCCGGCGTGCTCGACTGCGCGCCGGATGCGCGCGTTCATCGCCAAGGAACTGAACGTGTCGGTGGACAACGTCCACGCGTTCGTGCTCGGCGGCCACGGCGACACGATGGTGCCGCTGCCGCGCTATTCGACGGTCGCCGGCATTCCCGATCACCGAGCTGATGGACAAGGCGACGATCGACAGCGATCTGCGCGCGGACCGCCAGCGGCGGCGCTCGAGATCACCGAGCTGGTCGGCACGAGCGCCTGGTACGCGCCCGGGGCGTCGGTGGTCGAGATGGTCGAGGCGATCCTGCTCGACAAGCGGAAGATCCTGCCGTGCTCGGTGTTCCTGCAAGGGGAGTACGGCGTGCGCGACCTGTTCGTCGGCGTGCCCTGCAAGCTCGGCGCGAAGGGCCTCGAACAGATCATCGAAATCAAGCTGACGCCGGACGAGGACGCCGCCTTCAAGAAGTCCGCGGCGGCCGTCAAAGAGCTCGTGGACGTGATTAAGGTCTGACCGGGTTCGCCTTCTGGCGCGCTCGTGGCGTCGGCGTTAGTGGCCGGCTGTCGCGGTGTTGACTGGTGCGTCGGCCAGAATCGCGCGCACCTGATCGGTCGCTGCGGTTGACGGCCGCCATCGCCGGCGCCTCTATCGCGCGGAACGTCAGGTGGCAGAGTCCAACGACAACAGGCACACAGCCCCAGACGACTAGCCAGTGCTGCAGAGGCGTGAGATGTCCGGCGACACTCCCTGCCCAGGGCTGAAAATGCCAGGTAGAGCACCAGCCCGTGGAGAAGATACACGCTGTAGCTCATGGCCCCGAGCGCATGAAGAGGCACGCTGATAAGAAGTCCGAACAGCGTGTTGCCCGATGCGATGACCACGAACGCGACGATGAGCAACATCGTCTGATCGCAGTTCCCCGGGAGCGGTACGGGTCGCGGCAGCCAGAGCAGCCACCGCAAGAATGGCCGAGGGCGAGATGGCGCGCGCACGGCGCGCGCACGTTGTTCACGGACCAGGATCGCCGCAAGTCCTCCGCCGAGAAATGCCAGCACATTCGACCAGCCGCCGCGAGACGTGATCCACGCGCAGGCGATGACCGTGGCGATGGCACTCGCGACAACAAGCGGAAAGGGCTGTCGTTGCCGCCCCAGCAGAAGACCGATGAGCGGCAGTGCCAGGTAGAACCACCACTCGTACGGAAGGGACCAGGTTGCGCCGCCGACGATTTGCGCCGGGAACTGATTCAGAGGGGGCATGTCGCCGAACGTGAATGAAAGCCAGTGGGCGATCTCGAGGCCGAACCGGGGAGGGACTCACGAAGCGCCAGCCCGGACGAGACGATCGCGACGACCACCATGGCGGCAACGAACGAAAAATAGAGCGGCATGACCGCGGAGCGCTCGCGACACATACAGGCGTAGCCAGTCGACAGGGCGCTCGCGGCTTTCGAGCAGCTTCGAGCCAAACAGGAAGCGCCGTGATCATGAAGAACAGCGCCACTGCTGCTTTTCGCGAAGTGCGTGTACAGCCTCGACGGCGGCACCGTCCATTCGCCCGTCATCGCGTAGAGCCGCCAGGCCGAGGCGTGGGCGATCATGACCAGCATGGCGAGCAGCCCGCGCAGGCCGTCGAGAGAGCCGTAGCGCTTCGGGACGGCACTGGGAGAGAGTTGTGCGACGAACCAGGCCGTGAGCAGACTGATCGCGAGCGCACCGATCGCGAAGACCGGATGTGTCGCGCTCATCGTCTCATCGCGGGCGTCAGCCCCTGGTGACGACCGACTTCACGCATCCCGCGTCATCGCGCGCGATGTTCGAGATCGGAATCTCCTTCGGGCACACGGCCTCGCATTCGCCTTCGTTCGAGCAGCTGCCGAAGCCCTCCGCGTCGGCCTGTTCGATCATCGCCACGACGCGTGTGCCGCGCTCGATCTGCCCCTGAGGCAGCAGGGCCAGGTGCGAGATCTTGGCGCTCATGAACAGGTGGGCCGACGCGTTCTTGCAGGCCGCGACGCAGGCGCCGCAGCCGATGCAGGCCGCCGAGTCCATGGCCAGGTCGGACATCTCCTTCGCAGATCGGGATGGCGTTGCCGTCCGGCGCGCCGCCGCAATTCACCGAGACATAGCCGCCGGCCGCGATGATGCGATCGAAGGCGCCGCGATCGACGACCAGGTCCTTGACGATCGGAAACGCCTTGGCGCGCCAGGGCTCGATGGTGATCGTGTCGCCGTCCTTGAACCGGCGCATGTGCAGCTGGCAGACCGTCGTTCCGCGGTCGGGCCCGTGCGGGACGCCGTTCACGACGAGGCTGCACATGCCGCAGATGCCCTCGCGGCAGTCCGAGTCGAAGGCGATGGCGTCCTTGCCGCCTTTCACCAGCCCTTCGTTGACGACGTCGAGCATCTCGAGAAAGGACATGTCGGGCGACACGTGGTCGGCGACGTAGTCTTCCAGGCGTCCCGCGGCCGTCGGCCCGGTCTGACGCCAGATCTTCAGGTTGAGTCTCATGAGTCCTCGGAAAAGGCTGGAGGTTGGAGGCTGGAGGTTGGAGACCGGAATCCTGCGCCACTCAGCCTCTAACCTCTAATCCCTACTTGTAGCTCCTCTGCGACGGATGCACTTCGTCGAACTCGAGCGGTTCCTTGTGCAACTCCGGCGGGCGCCCGACGCCCTTGAACTCCCAGGCCGCGACGTAGCGTGAAGTTCGCGTCGTCGCGGAGCGCTTCGCCCTCGGGCGTCTGGCTTTCCTCGCGGAAATGGCCGCCGCAGGATTCCTTGCGCTGCTGGGCGTCGAGCGCCAGCAGTTCGGCGAATTCGAGGTAGTCGGCGACGCGGCCGGCGTATTCGAGGCTCTGGTTCAGGTTGTCGGCCGAGCCGGGCACCGAGACGTTGTGCCAGAACTCCTCGCGCAGCTTCGGGATCTTCGTCAGCGCGCGCTGGAGGCTCGCCTCGGTCCGGGCCATCCCGACGTCGTCCCACATGATGCGGCCCAGCTCCCGGTGAATCTCGCGGATGCCGCGCGCGCCCTTGACGGCGAGCAGCTTGTTGATCTGGTTCTGCGAGTTGTCCGAGGCTTCCTTGAACGCGTCGTGATCCGTCGTCACCTTCGGCAGCGGATTGCTCGCCAGGTAGTCGCCGATGGTGTACGGAATGACGAAGTAGCCGTCCGCCAGGCCCTGCATCAGCGCGCTCGCGCCGAGGCGATTCGCGCCGTGGTCCGAGAAGTTGGCTTCGCCGAGGACGTGCAGCCCGGGCACGTTGCTCATCAGGTTGTAGTCCACCCAGAGCCCGCCCATCGTGTAGTGGATCGCGGGGTAGATGCGCATCGGGACCTTGTAGGCATCCTCGTCCGTGATCTTCTGGTACATCTGGAACAGGTTGCCGTACTTCTCCTCGGACCGTGTCGATGCCGAGCCGCTTCACCGCGTCGGTGAAGTCGAGATAGACGGCCAGCCCGCTGTCGCCGACGCCGCGGCCGTCGTCGCACGCCTGCTTGGCGTTGCGGGACGCGACGTCGCGCGGCACGAGGTTGCCGAAGCTCGGGTAGCTTGCGTTCGAGGTAGTAGTCGCGCTCGCTCTCGGGAATCTGTCCGGGCGGACGCTTGTCGCCCTTCTGCTTCGGCACCCACACGCGGCCGTCGTTGCGCAGGCTCTCGCTCATCAGCGTCAGCTTCGACTGGTGGTCGCCGCTGACCGGAATGCACGTCGGGTGAATCTGCGTGTAGCAGGGGTTCGCGAACAGCGCGCCGCGCTTGTGCGCGCGCCACGCCGCCGTGACGTTGGAGTTCACCGGCGTTGGTCGAGAGGTAGTAGACGCGTGCCGTAGCCGCCGGTCGCGAGGATGACCGCGTCCGCCGGCGTAGCGCTCGAGTCTCGCCGGTCGTCAGATTGCGGACGATGATGCCGCGCGCCTTGCCGTCGATGACGACCAGGTCGAGCATCTCGCGCCGCGGAACGAGCTTCACGCTCTTCGCGTGCACCTGCCGCATCAGCGACTGATAGGCGCCGATGCAGCAGCTGCTGGCCCGTCTGGCCGCGCGCGTAGAACGTCCGCGACACCTGCGCGCCGCCGAACGACCGGTTGTCGAGCAGCCCGCCGTACTCGCGCGCGAACGGCACGCCCTGCGCGACGCACTGGTCGATGATGTTCACGCTCAGCTGCGCGAGCCGGTAGACGTTCGCCTCGCGCGACGCGGTAGTCGCCGCCCTTGACCGTGTCGTAGAAGAGGCGGTACACGCTGTCGCCGTCGTTCTGGTAGTTCTTGGCGGCGTTGATGCCGCCCTGGGCCGCGATGCTGTGGGCGCGCCGCGGGCTGTCCTGGATGCAGAAGTTCAGGACGTTGTAGCCCAGCTCGCCGAGCGACGCGGCGGCCGATGCGCCGGCCAGGCCCGTGCCGACGACGATGATCGTGTACTTGCGCTTGTTGGCCGGGTTGACCAGCTTCATCTCGAACTTGTGCCGATCCCACTTCTCGCGCGATCGGACCCGCCGGAATCTTCGCATCGAGCTTCATACGCGCACCCGCCCGCCCTGGGTCACGTAGGCCCACACCGCGATGACGATGAACGAGCCGGCGATGAGCACGGCGATGACTTTGCCCGCCACGAGGAGCCGGGGCGTCCATTTCGGACTGGCTGACGCCGAGCGACTGAACGGCGCTCGCGATGCCGTGCCACAGGTGCGAGCCGACCACGACCATGCTGAGGATGTAAAACGCGACCGTCAGCGGATTGGCAGAGGTTCTCCATCTCCTGCCGGTACAGGTCGCGGCCGCCTCCGGGCCACGGATACGTCGGCGAAAACCTGAACGCCTGGGTGTGGATCACGAGGAAGACCAGGAGCCAGACGCCCGACAGGATCATCGTGGAGGACGCGAACGTCTTCCGGCTCGTCCCGCCGGCGTAGCGCTTCTTCTGATAGCTCACCGGCCGTGCCGCCTGGTTGCCGAAGAACATCCGCAGCGTCTTGTATACGTGGATGAGGACGACCGCCAGCAATCCGATTTCGATGGCCGGAAGGAGCGGGTTCGTGTCTTCCATCACGTACGCGTATCGGTTGAAGACGTCGGGACCCAAAAAGACGAGCAGATTGCCGCCGATGTGAATTAGAAGGTAGAGAAAAAGAAGAAAGCCGGTGGCGCCGATGACAAGTTTGGTGCCGACGGACGAACTGAAGACACGTAAGCGTGTGAGCCATGTACGGGAAGTTTACTGTCGCCTCAGCCGTCGCTGTCGAGCGCACCGCAATCCCCGGCGCAGACGCGCAATTGACGATCCGCTCGGCCGCAGATTACTATCAGTCGCTTGCCAGCATGAAAATTCACGAGTACCAAGCAAAAGCCATCCTCAAGCGCCACGGCGTGCCCGTCCCGGGCGGGGAAGTGGCGTCCACCGCCGCCGACGCGCGCGAGATCGCCCAGCATCTCGGCGGCAGCGTGGTCGTCGTCAAGGCGCAGATTCACGCGGGCGGCCGCGGAAAGGGCGGCGGCGTCGAAGCTCGCCCGGTCGGCCGACGATGCCGAGCGAATCGCGCGCGACATGCTGGGCATGACGCTCGTGACCCATCAGACCGGTCCGGAAGGCCGCATTGTCGGCCGCGTCCTGGTCGAAGAAGGCCTCCAGATGACGCGCGAGCTGTATCTGAGCCTCGTGCTCGATCGCGCGGCCGGCAAGCCGGTGATGATGGCCAGCGCCGCCGGCGGCATGGACATCGAGGAGGTCGCGGCGTCGACGCCCGAGAAGATCGTCGCGCGTCTACATCGAGCCCGGCGTGGGCATCGTGCCGTTCGAGGCGCGTCAGATCGGCTTTGCGATCGGCCTCGACGGCCCGCAGGTGAACAAGTTCGTGAAGCTGGCCACCTCGCTGTACGAGGCGTTTCTCGCCAACGACGCGACGATGGTCGAAATCAATCCGCTGGTCGTCACCGCGGCCGGAGATCTGCTGGCGCTCGACGCCAAGATGAACTTCGACGACAACGCGCTCTACCGCCACCCTGATATCCGGGAGCTGCGCGACCTCGGCGAGGAGGATCCGCTCGAAATCGAAGCGTCGAAGTTCTCGCTGAACTACATCCACCTCGACGGCAACATCGGGTGCATGGTCAACGGCGCGGGCCTCGCGATGGCGACGATGGACATCATCAAGCTGGCGGGAGGCGAGCCGGCGAACTTCCTCGACGTGGGCGGCGGCGCCAACGCCGAGCAGATCCGCAACGCCTTCAAGATCCTGATGTCCGACAAGAACGTGAAGGCCGTGCTCATCAACATCTTCGGCGGCATCCTGCGCTGCGACGTGCTCGCCCAGGGCGTGGTCGCCGCCGTGAAGGAGCTCGGCGTGCCTGTCCCGATCGTCATCCGCATGGAAGGGACCAACGTCGAGGAAGGCAAGAAGATCCTCCGCGACAGCGGCATGAAGCTTGACCACGGCCGACAGCATGGACGACGCGGCCGCCAAAGTCGTGGAATTGGCAGGCTAGCGACCATATGTCGGGTACTGATTGATAAGTCGACGCGGCTGATCGTCCAGGGCCTCACCGGCCGCGAGGGCACGTTTCACGCCAAGCAGGCCGCCGCCTACGGCACGAGCGTCGTCGGCGGCGTGACGCCGGGCAAGGGCGGATCGACGCACGAAGGCTGGCCGGTGTTCGACACCGTGCACGACGCCGTCAAGGCAGACCGGCGCCAACGCGTCGGTGATCTTCGTGCCGCCGCCGTTTGCCGCCGACGCGCGTCATGGAGGCAGCCGACGCGGGCATTGCGCTCGTCGTCTGCATCACCGAAGGCATTCCGACGCTTCGACATGATGCGCGCGATGACGTTCCTCAAGGCGCGGCCGGCGACGCGACTGATTGGCCCGAACTGTCCGGGGCTCATCTCGCCCGGCAAGGCGAAGGCGGGCATCATCCCCGGGCACATCTGCAAGGAAGGCCGCATCGGGATCGTCTCGAAGAGCGGCACGCTGACCTACGAGGCCATTCACCAGCTGACGCGGATCGGCATGGGCCAGACGACCTGCATCGGCATCGGCGGCGATCCGCTGATCGGCACCATCGCCACATCGACGCGCTCGCAGCTGTTCGCCGAGGATCCGGACACCGACGCCGTCATCATGATCGGGGAAATCGGCGGCACGCGCCGAGGAAGAAGCGGCCGCGTGGATCAAGGCCAACTTCAAGAAGCCCGTCGTCGCGTTCATCGCCGGGCAGACTGCGCCTCCCGGGCGCCGCATGGGCCACGCCGGCGCGATCATCGCCGGCGGCAAGGGCACGGCCGCCGAGAAGATGGCGGCGCTGACGGCCGCCGGCGTCACGGTCGTGAAGAGCCCGGCAGACATGGGCAGCGCCATTCAAACTCGGTGCATTCCGACCGCTAGGCACGAAGCCTGCCAGACTGGCAGGTGGTGCCCGCGTGTTATACTCAGATGGTTGTCCTGCCCCGACGAAACGCGCCGGGTGAACCCTCTATTGTCATGTCCCGTAAGGACTTCATCGTAAGGACTTCATGAATGTCACCGACTGATCTCGCGGTTCAGACAGCAGCAGAGCTCCGCCGGCAAACAGCGCGTCGTCAACGATTTCAGCATTCAGGTGGCGACGGTCAACGGCTCGGGCAGCCAGACGGCCAACATCGTCCTTCTTCGCTCGCTCCTGCTGATGGGCATTCCGGCGTCGGGCAAGAACATGTTCCCGTCGAACATCGCCGGGCCTGCCGACGTGGTACACGATTCGGGCCAGCAAGCGCGGCTACATCGCCCGCAAGAAGGAAGTCGACTTCCTCGTCGCGATGAATCCGGAAACGGCGAAGGAAGACGTGCTGACGCTCGATCCGGGCGCCGCCGTCGTGCTACGACGAGCCGCTGAAGCTCAACACGCTGCGCAACGACGTCGTGTTCTATCCGGTGCCGTTCGACAAGCTGGTCGCGCCGGTATGCCCCGACGCCAAGCTCCGCCGCCTCGTGCGCAACATGATTTACGACGGCATCATGGCGAAGCTGCTCGGCATCGACCTCGCGCTGATGGAGAAGGCGCTCGCCAAGCAGCTCGGGAAGAAGGCCAAGGCCGTGACGCTGAACGCGGGCGCGCTCAAGGCCGGCTGGGACTACGCCGAAGCCAACCTGCACGAAGCAGGATCCGTTCGTGCTCGAGCCGATGAACGAGACGGCCGGCAAGATTCTGATTGAGGGCAACCAGGCCGCGGCCATCGGCTGCATGATGGCCGGCGTCACGGTCGTCGCGTGGTATCCGATCACGCCGTCCTCCTCGCTGTGCGAATCGCTCATCGGGTATATGAAGAGCTACCGGATGGACAAGGCGACGGGGAAGGCGACGTTCGCGATCGTCCAGGCGGAAGACGAAATCGCGTCGCTCGGCATGGTGATTGGGCGCGAGCTGGGCGGGCGCGCGCTCGATGACCGCGACGGCCGGCCCCGGCATTTCGCTGATGGGCGAGTTCACCGGCCTCGCGTACTACGCCGAGACGCCCGCGGTCATCTTCGACGTGCAGCGCGTCGGGCCGTCGACCGGCCTGCCGACGCGCACGGCGCAGGGCGACCTGCTGTCGACGGCGTTCCTCTCGCACGGCGACACCAAGCACATCATGCTCATCCCGTCCTCCGTCGAGGAGTGCTACGAGATGGCCATGCGAGGCGTTCGACCTGGCGGAGCAGTTCCAGACGCCGATCTTCGTGATGCTCGACCTCGACCTCGGCATGAACAACTGGATGTCGGACGGGTTCAAGTATCCGGACCAAGCCGATCAATCGCGGCAAGCTGCTCACGCCCGAGAAGCTCAAGAAGCTCGGCGACGTGGGGCCGCTACCAGGACGTGGACGGCGACGGCATCCCGTACCGGACGATTCCGGGCGACGGCATGCCGTCGTACTTCACGCGCGGCTCGGGCCACAACGCCAAAGGCGCAGTACAGCGAGCGGCCGGACGACTACGTCGAGAACATGGACCGCCTGGCGCGCAAGTTCGAGACGGCGCGCAAGTTCGTGCCCGAAGGCCGGTTGTCGAGACAGGTGGCCGGGCGCCAAGATCGGCTTCATCGGCTACGGCACGTCGCACTGGGCGATCGGCGAGAGCCGCGACCAGCTTCGCGAGGAAACCGACGTCAAGACGTCGTACTACCGGCTGCGCGGCGTATCCGTTCAACGACGATCTGAGCGCGTTCATCGACGCGCACGAACGCGTCTACGTCATCGAGCAGAACCGCGACGCGCAGCTGCGCGCAGCTGATGAAGCTCGAGCTGACGCCCGAGCGCTGCGCGAAGCTCCGCAGCGTCCTGCACTACAGCGGCCTGCCGATCGACGCCCGCAGCGTCACCGACGACGTGCTGGCGCAGGAAGGCTTCGAGGTCGCGAAGAAAACGGTTCACGTCACCGCTGTCGCCGGCGGCGGCATGACGGGCGGAGAATAGCCATGGCCGGAAAACTCAATCGCATCGGGCTCGAACCCATCATCTACAAGGGCAGCAAGACGACGCTGTGCGCCGGCTGCGGCCACAACGCCATCTCCGAGCGCATCATCGACGCGTTCTTCGAGATGGGCGTCGACCCGAAGCAGCGTCGTGAAGCTCTCGGGCATCGGCTGCTCGAGCAAGAGCCCGGCGTACTTCCTCGGCACGCTCGCACGGGTTCAACGCCGTCCACGGCCGCATGCCGTCGGTCGGCACCGGCGCGATGCTGGCGAACAAGAAGCTGCATCGCCATCGGCATCAGCGGCGACGGCGACACGGGCGCCATCGGCATCGGCCAGTTCGTGCACCTGATGCGCCGCAACATGCCGATCATCTACATCATCGAGGACAACGGCTGCTACGGGCTCACGAAGGGCCAGTTCTCGCCGACGGCCGACCTCGGCATCGAAGCTGAAGACCGGCGTCGTCAACGACCTGCCGCCGATCGACACCTGCGCGCTCGCCATCGAGCTCGGCGCGACGTTCGTGGCGCGGTCGTTCTCGGGCGACAAGAAGCAGCTGCTGCTCGCTGCTCAAGGCGGCGCTCGCGCACCGCGGCACGGTGATGCTCGACGTCATCTCGCCGTGCGTCACCTTCAACGATCACGAGGGCTCGACGAAGAGCTACGCCGTACGTGAAGGACCACGACGATCCGCTCGAGGAAGTCAGCTTCGTGCCGTTCTTCGAGGACATCAGCGTCGACTACGAGCCGGGCATCGACGCAGGAAGTGACGATGCACGACGGGTCGAAGCTGTTGCTGAAGAAGCTCGAGGAGGACTACGACCCGACGGACAAGATCAGCGGCGCTCAAGCGGCTGCACGAGACGCGCGCGCCGCGGCGAGTTCGCCACCGGCATCATCTACATCGAGCCGGATCGCGACGATTTCCTCGACACAGCTGAACGTCGTGGACGAGCCGCTGGCGACGCTGCCGCTCGATCGCGTCCGTCCCGGGCCCGGGCGCTCGAGGAGATCATGGAGGAGCTGCGCTGGTCAGCGCAGGATATCCCCACCACTGACGGCTCGTCCGACGGCGCCGCGACCCCGGCTGTTATAATCGACGGATGACCGAGCGAACGTTTGCCATCATCAAGCCGGACGCCGTCGCAGCGGCGGCTTGTCCGGCCGGATTCTTCAGCGCATCGAGGACGCGGGCTTCGCGATCCGCGCGCATGCGCCGCAGTGCACCTGTCCAAACGCGCAGGCCGAGGGCTTCTACGCCGTGCACCGCGCGCGCCCGTTCTTCGCGAGCCTGACCGAGTTCATGTCGTCCGGGCCCGTCGATTGTCCTCGTCCTCGAGGCGCCGGATGCGATCAGAAGTGGCGGACGCTGATGGGCGCGACCGATCCCGGCCAAGGCCGACGCGGGACGCACTGCGCAAGGAGTTCGCCGAGTCGATCGAGCGCAACGCCACGCACGGATCCGACGCGCCGGAGACCGCCGGCGTCGAGATCAGCCTATTTCTTTCCCGGAATCGATCTGATCTGAGCGTTTGCGATGGGCCGGCTGCTCGTCCTTCTGGGCCTCGGCATCGCGGCACTCGGCCTGCTGGTGCATGGCGGGCGTGCCGTTCGGCCGGCTGCCGGGCGATTTCATCGGTCCGGCGGGGCGCGTTCAGCTTCTACTTCCCGCTGGCGACGTCGATCATCGCTGAGCATCATCCTGACGCTCGTCCTGTCGTTCTTCAGGCGCTGACACGTGGTACGCCGGGATTGTTGAGGCTATTCGTCCTGTTTATAGTCTTGTGATTTCGATTAGTTCTGCTTATAACTTCAAAAAAGAATCGATTTGACGGGGATCCAGCCGCACCGGCTGTAATAGTCCGACACCAATGACGCGCCTCACCGCTTCCGGCCGGCTGCTCAACGTCGCGGCGAGCGGGTGTACGACTGCGCGTCGTGCGTCGGTGTCATTCGAGTTCGACTGTGTTGTCCCCTTTATCGTCGCACGCCAGACGGAGTCAGCGGATGAAGTAAGGCCGGAGAGCGAAACAACAGGGGCCATCATCCGCGAAGGGATGATGGCCCTTTTTGCTGCGATGACGACTGACGACTGATGAAGATTGCCTATCAGGGAGAACCGGGCGCGTTCAGCGAGGCGGCGTCGCGGCTCGGTCAGCGCGGACGCGACGCTCGTGCCGTGCAAGAGCTTCGAGGATGTGTTCGCCGCCGTCGAGCAGGGACCGGCGTCATGCGGCGTGCTGCCGATCGAGAACTCGATCGGCGGCAGCATTCACCGCAACTACGACCTGCTGATCGAAAACCACCTGCCGATCGTCGGCGAGGTCGAAGTGCCGGTCGTGCATCACCTGCTGGCGCTGCCGGGCGCGACGCTCGACGGCGATCAAGCGCGATCTACTCGCATCCGCAGGCGCTGGCGCAGTGCGAGCGGTTCCTGCGCACGCTGACCGGCGTCGAGATCGTCGCGACCTACGACACGGCGGGCAGCGCGAAGATGGTGGCCGACGGCAAGCTGACCGACACGGCGGCGATCGCGTCGGCGCGCGGCCGGCGAGATCTTCGGCCTCGTGCCGCTCGCCGTCGTCGATTCAGGACTTCAGCGACAACATCACGCGCTTCATCGTCATCGGCCGGCGGCCGCTGAGCGACGCGCGCGCCCGACAAGACGACGATCGTGTTCTCGCTGCCGAACGAGCCGGGCTCGCTGTTCAAGGCGCTCAGCGCGTTTGCGCTGCGCGGCGTCGACCTGACCAAGCTCGAATCGCGCCCGATTCCGGGCCGCCCGTGGGAATACCTGTTTTACGCCGATCTGGCGGCGGCGCGCGACGAGCTGCCGTGCCAGCGCGCGCTCGGGCAACCTGGCCGAATTCGCGCCGCTGCTGCGGACGCTCGGCTCCTACCCGAAGCTGGAAGGGACAACCCGTCATGACGACTCGGTCCGAATCCGCTGACGGCGCCGGAGCCGCGCCGCGCGGCCGCGCGCGCGATGCTGAAGGCCGTCGGCTTCAACGACGCCGACCTCGAGAAGCCGCTCATCGGCGTCGCCAACACGTGGATCGAAATCGGCCCGTGCAACTTACCACCTGCGCGACCTCGCCGTGCACGTCAAGGACGGCATCCGCGCCGCCGGCGGCACGCCGATGGAGTTCAACACGGTGTCGATCTCCGACGGCATCACGATGAACACGGAGGGCATGAAGACGTCGCTCGTCAGCCGCGAGGTGATGACCGACTCGATCGAGCTCGTCGCGCGCGGCAACGGGTTCGACGGCGCTCATCGTGCTCGTCGGCTGCGACAAGACGATTCCGGCGGGCGCGATGGCGCTGGCGCGGCTCGAACATGCCCGGGCTCGTGCTCTACGGCGGCTCGATCGCGCCCGGGCAGTGGCACGGCAAGGACGTCACGATTCAGGACGTGTTCGAGGCCGTCGGCGCGCAGGCGGCGGGCAAGATGACGCTGCAGGACCTGCGGTCGCTCGAGTCGGCGGCGTGCCCGGGCGCGGGCGCGTGCGGCGGGCAGTTCACCGCGAACACGATGGCGACCGCCGTCGAGTTTCTCGGCATCGCGGCGCTCGGCAGCGGCAGCGTGCCGGCGACGCATCCCGGCAAGGCGGCGGTGGCGCGCGCGGCGGGCAGCTGCGTCATGGATCTCGTGAAGAGCGGCCTCAAGCCGCGCGACATCATGACGCGCGCCGGCGCTTCGAGAACGCGATCGCGTCGGTGGCCGCGACCGGCGGATCGACCAACGCCGTGCTGCACCTGCTGGCGATCGCGCGCGAAGCCGGCGTCGAGCTGTCGCTCGCCGACTTCGATCGCATCAGCGCGCAGACGCCGGTGTATCGCCGATCTGAAGCCGTCGGGACGTTTCGTGGCCAACGATCTGTTTGCGGCCGGCGGCATCGCGCTGCGTCGCGCAGCGCTGCTCAACGCGAAGCTGCTCGATCCGTCGGCGAAGACGGTCACGGGCAGGACCATCGGCGAAGAAGCCGCGCAGGCGAAGGAAACGGCCGGGCAGGAAGTCGTGCGCCCGGTCGACAAGCCGATCAAGCCGACCGGCGGCCTGATGATTCTGCACGGGCAACCTCGCGCCCGAAGGCTCGGTGTTCAAGGTCGCGGGCAACGCGCACCTGCGCCACCGCGGTCCCGCGCGCGTGTTCGACAACGAGGAGGCCGCGTTCGACGCGGTGCAGAGCCAGTCGATCAAGCCGAACGACGTCGTCGTCATCCGGTACGAAGGGCCGAGCGGCGGGCCGGGCATGCGCGAGATGCTCTCGGTGACGTCGGCGATCGTCGGCGCAGGGGCTCGGCGATACGGTCGCGCTCATCACCGACGGACGCTTCTCGGGCGCGAGCCACGGCTTCATCGTCGGCCACATCGCGCCCGAAGCGGCGCACGGCGGCCGATCGCGCTCGTGCGCGACGGCGACATCATCGTGCTCGACACGCGACAAGCGCGAGCTCGTCGGTGCGAGTCTGAGCGACAGGAGCTGACGAAGCGGAAGGCGCAGTGGACGGCGCCGAAGCCGCGCTACACGTCCGGCGTGATGGCGAAATACGCGCGGCTGGTGTCATCCGGCGTCGATCGGCGCGGTGACGGGATACTGAGCTGAGCGGCACGTAGCCGGCCGCTACGACAGTGACCGTGAGGATTTCATATGGCAATGACTGGTGCGCAGGCGCTCTGGGCAGCGCTGGTTCGCGAGGGCGTGACGGACGTCTTCGGCTATCCCGGCGGCGCGATTCTGCCGGCGTACGACGCGATGCTCGACTACCCGATCCGCCACGTCCTCGTCCGGCACGAGCAGGGCGCGACGCACATGGCCGACGGCTACGCGCGCGCGAGCGGCAAGGTCGGCGTCGCCGATCGCGACGTCCGGGCCCGGCGCGACCAACATGGTCACCGGCATCGCGACCGCGATGCTGGACTCGTCGCCGATCGTCTGCATCACCGGCCAGGTCGGCAGCAAGCTGATCGGATCCGACGCGTTCCAGGAAACCGACATCACCGGCATCACGCTGCCGATCACCGAAGCACAACTACCTCGTGACGCGCGCCGAGGACGTCGCGCCGGCGCGTGCGCGAGGCGTTCGCGATCGCGCAGTCAGCGGCCGTCCGGGCCCGGTGCTCGTCGACATCACCAAGGACGCGCAGACAGGACCAGTGCGAGGTCGACTGGGACGCCACCGAGCCGCACCTGACCGGAGACGCTGCGACGACGCGCTGCCGGGCGACGGCACGGCGGCGCGAGGCGCTGCGCGCTGATCAACGCCGCCGAGCGGCCGCTGATTCTCGCGGGCCACGGCGTCATGCTGTCGGGCGCCGAGCGCGAGATCGTCGCGCTGGCCGAGAAGGCGCAGATTCCGATCGCCGATGACGCTGCTCGGCATCGGCGGCGTGCCGGCGTCCCATCCGCTCAACCTCGGCATGATGGGCATGCACGGCGAGGCGTGGGTCAACACGGCGATTCAGGAAGCCGACCTGCTGATCGCGCTCGGCATGCGCTTCGACGACCGCGTGACCGGCAACCTGCGAGACCTACGCGCTGAACGCGAAGAAGATCCACGTCGACATCGATCGCGCCGAGCTGCAACAAGAACGTCCGCGTGCCGACGTCGCGATCGCCAGGCGACCTGCGCGACGGCGATCGCGCGAGTGGCTGCCGCAGCTCGGCGCCGAACGCGTCGCGACGCGTGGCACGCGCATCAGCGAGCTCGAAGGGCGACTCGGCCGTCCGCGACATCCAGAACCTGCCCGACAACGGGCATCTCTACGCCGCGCACGTCATCAACGACCTCTGGCGCCTCACCGACGGCAACGCGGTCGTCGTCACCGACGTCGGCCAGCACCAGATGTGGGAGGCGCAGTATTACAAGCACGACGCGCCGCGCTCGCTCATCACCTCGGGCGGCCTCGGCACGATGGGCTTCGCGCTGCCGGCGGCGATCGGCGCCAAGATGGCGCGTCCCGACGCCGAGGTCTGGGTCGTCGTCGGCGACGGCGGCTTCCAGATGACGATGTGCGAGCTGGCGACGGCGGTGCAGGAAGGCCTCGACATCAACATCGCGATCATCAACAACGGCTACCTCGGCATGGTGCGGCAGTGGCAGGAGTTCTTCTACGAGCGGCGCTACGCCGCCACGCCGATCACGGGCCCCGATTTCGTCGAAGCTGGCCGAAGCGTTCGGGCATTCAGGCCGGACGGTCGATCAGCGCGCGCGACGTCGAGGACGCGGTGCACGACCGCGCGCCGCCAGCCGCGGCGTGTCGCTCATCGACTTCCGCGTCGAGCAGGAAGACTCGGTGTACCTGATGGTGCCCGGCCGGCGCGGATCTCGCACAAGATGATCCGTCGGCCGTCGCCGCTCATTGGAAACCGGCGGCGGATTGAAGAAATGCAACGCGAAGCCGAAGATCTGGAAGTATGCTTCGAGTCCTACTGCCTGTACAGCTGATCATGATTCACACTTCGCAGTTTACGTAGACAAACCTGGCGTGCTGAACCGCGTGGCGTCGCTGTTCCGGCGCCGCGCGTTCAACATCGAGTCGCTGACGGTCGGCCGGACCGAGCAGGCCGGCATCTCGCGCATGACCGTCGTCGTCGACACCGACGAGTACGGGCGCGGCGGCTCGAGGCCAACCTCTACAAGCTGGTGCCGGTGCGGCGCGTCGAGAACATCAGCGCAGCGGCCGACCGATCGTCGCGCGACCTGGCGCTCATCAAGGTCGCCGCGGCCGGCGACGTGCGCGCGCAGGTCATGCAGCTCGTCGACGTCTACCGCGCGCGCGGTCGTCGACGTCAGCCCGGAGTCGCTGGTGATCGAAGCGACCGGCACCGAGGATAAGATTGACAGCTTGCTCGAGGTGCTGCGGCCCTACGGCGTGGTCGAGATGGTGCGGACCGGCCTGCGTGGCGATGGCGCGGGGCACCGGGCGGCCGCGGTCCGGCGGCCGAGCCGAGCCAGCGTGGCGGACCACGACAACTGGGCGACTATTCGGTGTAAGTCGCGTCGGGCCTGATAAGGCCGCATGCACCATCGGCAACGCGTGACCACTTCAGGGTCCAGCGATCAGGAGATTCTGATGGCAGCGAAGATGTATCTACGAAGACGCGGACCCGACATCGCGATCATTCGCGGCAAGAAGGTCGCCATCATCGGCTACGGATCGCAGGGCCACGCCGCACGCGTTGAACCTGCAAGGACAGCGGCGTGCAGCGTGAAGGTCGGGCTCGCCGGCGACGCAGCCAAGTCGCGCGAGAAGGCCAGCGCCGGCGGGCTGCAGGTCGGCGACGTCGGCCGAGGTGGCGAAGTGGGCCGACGTCGTGATGATCCTCGACGCCCGACACCGACGCAGGCAAAGCTGCTACGACGACGAGATCGAGCCGAACCTGCACCAGGGCGCGATGCTGATGTTCGCGCACGGCTTCAACATCCGTTTCGGCGACGATCGAGCCGCCGCCAGGACGTCGACGTCGCGATGATCGCGCCGAAGTCGCCCGGGCATCGCGTGCGCGAGCGGTATCAGTCGAGGGCGGCGGCACGCCGGCGCTGTTCGCGATCCATCAGGACGCGACGCGGCAGGCGCGCGCCGATCGCGCTGTCGTACGCGAAGGGCATCGGCGTGCACGCGCGCCGGCGTCATCGAGACGACGTTCGCCGAGGAGACCGAGACCGATCTGTTCGGCGAGCAGGCCGTGCTGTGCGGCGGCGTCACGCGCGCTCATCAAGGCCGGATTCGAGACGCTGGTCGACGCCGGCTACCAGCCCGGAGATGGCGTACTTCGAGTGCCTGCACGAGCTGAAGCTCATCGTCGACCTGATCTATCGCGGCGGCCTCAGCTACATGCGCTACTCGATCAGCGACACGGCCGAGCACGGCGACTACACGGGCGGGCCGAAGATCGTCACCGACGAGACGCGCAAGGCGATGAAGCAGATCCTGGCCGACATCCAGATCGGCGGTTACGCGCAAGGGCTGGATCGCCGAGAACGAGAGCGGCCGCCCGTGGTTCAACGAAGCAGCGCGCAGATCGAGCAGCACATCCTCGATCGAGCAGGTCGGCGAGAAGCTGCGCGACGATGATGCCGTTCCTACGTCCAGGTCAAGATCCAGACGGAAGAGCCGGTGGGAAGGCAGCTAGGCTGAGTTGGAGGTTAGAGGTTGGAGGCCAGGTTGGAGCGTCAGGGTGGTTTTGCCCTAAGCTCCAACCTCAAACCTCTGACGACTCGTCCGTTCTCCTGACCGCTAAAGGCCCCACGTAGTAAAACTTAGAGCGCCTCGGACGGTCGAGGCGCGCCCGGTTCACTCCCATTCATGGACAAACTCGTCGAGCGCGAAACCGCGTGCTCGAAACCCTCTGGTCGCCGCACCCGCCCTGGCTGTTCAGTTCTTTCTGATCCCGTTGATCGTGGTGGCGGTATGCGGTGACGGTCTCGCGTGCGGCTTCCGCTCACTGGCCTCGTCGATGACCGCTCTGCTCAGGATTACCTGCGCTGAGATCCGCAACGGCGGTTCCGACCGCCGCTGGCCGGCCGCGCTACGAGCTGTCGCGCCTGATGGCGCGACCCCAAAGTGCGGGCCGACTCGGACGCTGGCGCCGGCGCTCGTGAAGGCGTTTCGAGCAGTCGAAAGGACGATCAGCGGGTGCGGCGCTACCTGGCGCTGGCTATCGGACGGCCTCGATCCTGCCGCTGCCGGCCGACGCCGTCGCGGACCTGACGCACGCGCTCGACGATCCCGACGGTGAAACGCGGATCAGCGTCATCTGGGCGCTCGGATCGTCCGGCGATCCCGGCCGTCGTCCGCGCCTCATGCCGCTGTACACGGCGCCGGACGCCGACGCGGGCATCCGCAAGATGGTCGTCTACGCGCTCGGAGCGCTGCCCGGCGACGCGCAGGTCGATACGCTGCGGACGGCGCTCGAGGACCCGGTCGCCGACGTGCGCTGGAATGCCGCGATGGCGCTGGCGCGCCACGGCAGCACGGACGGCGTGCCGGTGCTGCGGCAGATGCTCGATCGGCAGCTACGTGGAGCAGGCGCGTCAAGCGCGACGTGCGGCAGGACGACGATCAGGATCCGATCGCGGACGTGATGATCAGCGGCCTGCGCGCGGCGGCGGCGCTCAAGGACGAATCGCTCAAGCCGTCGGTCACGACGCCTGAGCGAGCAGGATCGCAGCATGAAGGTGCGGCAGGCGGCGATCGAGGCGCTGAAGGCGATTGGATAAGCGAAGCATGGCTGACGAGACGAAGCCGAGGACCTGTTCAACCGAGCGCGCCGCGCGACTGGAGCCGACTCCGGCGGCGACGCCGCATGCGCCGCCCCGGCGGCGCCGCGGCTGCGGCGCCCGCTGCGCGCGTCGGCCGCGGCGCCGCGACCCGCCGCCGCGCCCATTCCGGATCTCGCCGGCAAGACGACGCACCGCCGCGTCGGCCGGTGGCGCGGCTGCGGCCAGGACCGCGGCGCCGCGCCTGCCGGCCGCGAAGGCGCGCGACGCGCGATCCGCGACGACACCTCGCCGCTGCTGACACGCCGCGCGTGGATGGGCCTCGCGTGGGGCGCGTTCTCGGCGGCGTCGGCGGCCGCGCTCGCGGCGACCGGCCGCTTCATGTTCCCCAACGTGCTCAACGAGCCGCCGCAGCAGTTCAAGGCCGGCTTCCCGAACGAGTACGGCATGGGCGTCGACGAGCGGTGGAAGGAGAAGTTCGGCGTCTGGATCGTGCGCACGCCGGACGACATCGTGCAGCACGCGCAGCGGCTTCTACGCGCTGATCACCACCTGCACGCATCTCGGCTGCACGCCGAACTACCTGTCGGCGGAAAGCAAGTTCAAGTGCCCGTGCCACGGCAGCGGCTTCCGGCCGACCGGCATCAACTTCGAAGGCCCGGCGCCGCGGCCGCTCGAGCGCGCGCGCGTCGTGCTCGCCGACGACGGCCAGATCCTCGTCGACAAGAGCCGGCACTTCCAGCACGAGCTCGGGCAGTGGACCGATCCGGAAGCGTTTCTGAAGGCGTGAGGTCGGATCTCAGGCTGTCAGGACGTTCAGCTGAACAGCTGACGTCGAGCCGATAGCCTGAAAGCCTGAGAGCTGACTAGTCATGGACTATGGCTGACACAAAGACCGTTGCACCGAAGGAAGGCGCCGCTACGTCAGGTTCTGGAACTGGCTGACCGAGACGCAGGTCTGGAAGTCGGTCTTCCGGCACGACCGGCCGAACACCGATCGCAACCGCGTGCTCGTCATGCTGTCGAACGTCTTCCTGCACCTGCACCCGGTGCGGATCCGCAAGTCGGGCGTCAAGCTGCGCTACACGTGGTGCATGGGCGGGCTGAGCTTCTTCCTCTTCCTCGTGCTCACGTTCACCGGCCTGCTGCTGATGTTCTACTACCGGCCGACGCTCGAATACGCCTACACCGACATCGTCGGCCTGCGCGAGCACGTGCCGCTCGGCATCATGCGCGAGATGCACCGGTGGGGCGCGCACGCGATGGTCATCACGGTGTGGCTGCACATGTTCCGCGTCTTCATGACCGGCTCGTACAAGCCGCCGCGCGAGTTCAACTGGTCGGTCGGCGTGATCATGCTCGTGCTGACGCTGCTGCTGTCGTTCACCGGGCTACCTGCTGCCGTGGGATCAGCTGGCCATCTGGGCCATCACGGTCGGCTCGAACATGGCGCGCGCGACGCCGTTCCTCGGCCACGAAGGCCCGGGCGCGGCGCTGCTGCGGCTCGGCGACGTGCCGCTGATTCACGCGGCCGACGACGCGCGGTTCGCGCTGCTCGGCGGCACGTTCGTCGGCGAAGGCGCGCTGCTGCGGTTCTACGTGCTGCACTGCGTCGGCCTGCCGCTCGGCATCGCCGTGCTGATGGCGGTCCACTTCTGGCGCGTGCGCAAAGACGGCGGCATTCAGCGGCCCGCTGTAGAACGAGTTCAGCTGAGACTTCGAGAGTCAGCACTGAATCGATGGGTTTCATTAAAGGCATCATCAACGCGCGTCGCCGACCCGCGGCTGTTCTTCCTGCTGGCGCGTGCTGCGCGCTGGTCGCTGCTCGTCTGGAAGCGCGAGCAGATCGGCGTCGCAACGCGGTCGGCTACGGCGCTGCTCGGCTTCCTGGTCGTGTTCTTCGTGTTCGGCGCCTTCGACCCGAACTTCCGGCTGATCGTCACCAAGCCGGACAACGTGCCGATCGTCGGCCTGATCTTCCTGCTGGTGTTCTTCGTCTGGTACTCGATGCGCGAAGGCGGTGCTGAACGACCGCCGCATCGCGGCGGGCGAGGGGCCGATCGAGAAGGCCGAATCCGACCGCGTCTGGGTCTGGCCCGACCTGGTCTACACCGAGCTGATCTCGCTGATCGTCTGCTCGGTGGTGCTGATCGTCTGGTCGATCTTCCTGAAGGCGCCGCTCGAGCAGCCGGCCAATCCGGCGAACACGCCGAACCCGTCGAAGGCGCCGTGGTAATTTCCTCGGCCTGCAGGAAATGCTCGTCTACTTCGATCCGTGGCTGGCCGGCGTCGTGCTGCCGGGCCTGATCATCGTCGGCCTGATCTGCATTCCGTACATCGACAAGAACCCGAAGGGCAACGGCTACTACACCTTCAACGAGCGCAAGGCCGAGATCACGATCTTCCTGTTCGGCTTCGTGGTGCTCTGGTGCTCGCTCATCGTGCTCGGCACGTTCCTGCGCGGGCCGAACTGGAACTTCTTCGGCCCGTTCGAGTTCTGGGACATCCACAAGCTCGCGGCGCTGACCAACGTCAACCTGTCCGGTAACATCTGGGTGCGCGGCGCTGCGCACCGGCGCTGCCGACGTTACTGGCTGATGCGCGAGATCTTCGGGATCCTGCTGGTGCTGTTCTACGTCTTCGCGCTGCCGGTCATCCTGGCGAAGAGCGTGGTTCAAGGCGCTACTACGAGAAGCTGGGCGCGCCGCGCTACTACGTCGACCGTGTTCCTGTTCCTGATGATGATGTCGCTGCCGATCAAGATGCTGCTGCGATGGATCTTCAACCTGAAATACATCGTCGGCGATCCCGGAATTCTTCTTCAACATCTGAGCCATGGCTGAAAAGAAGGCGTCGGGCACGCTTACAACGTCGACTTCCTGAACGTCGTCTTCGCGGCGTCCAGCCTGTTCCTGTTCCTGTCGGTCGTCTGGATGGTGTGGGACGACTACGACCGCGACTGGAAGAACACGCAGCGGCGGTTCGCTGCCAGCTCGCAGTGCGACGTGACGCGTGCGCAGTATCAGCAGGCGCCGCGCGCCGTCGACAGC
>ERZ1370068.10469-contig-9166_pt1 | contig 32847 bp, 41 predicted proteins | sample MGYA00561227_ERZ1370068 | MGnify/ENA primary metagenome ERZ1370068 (study PRJEB38410, sample SAMEA6850437) | metagenome | study: Metagenomic assessment of the ecological functions of the soil: analysis of the soil microbiota associated with the...
ATTGTACTTCGATTCAGTTACGAATGATTACTTGCTCTCAGTGCACTTGCCATCCTTCATATCAGAATGAAGCAGATGAGCAAGTAATTGCCCGGCGTCAAGTCGACGGTCGTATAGCTGCGTCCTCCCAGACAGGAATCCGGCAACACCGCCGAGCGCGTTGCCAGGCGGAGGACCATCCATCTTGGCGATGAACGACATGAAATCCTTTGCCGTCTTTCCCGGCGCCAAGCGGACGATCTCGATTTCGTGCGCCTGGGGACCCTTGTTCACGAAGTCTGGGAACGGTGCTTTCCGGCGGTCAGGCTCCTGAACGGTGAACGCGTAGTCGGACAGGTTGACGACCACATCGCTCGTCGGTTCGGGCGCGGCGGCGGCGGCGCCCGCCGTGACCTTCAGTCCGCGGACCATTCCTTTGGTGAAGTGCATCACGTGGTCAGGGATGTCGACGAAGCAGAGAAACGCGTACTGACCCGGTTCGAGATTCACCGTCGCGTCCGGTCGATGCTGCCGGGGTCGGGGCGTTCGGGCCGCCCACTTCGACGATCCACTTCGGCGGCGGGCGTGAGCTCTGAAGGCGCTTCGAGGGCGGTCCGGGAGCATCGGCGACGGTCTTTCCGCTGTCGAGACGAACGAGCTGCGCATGATGGAGGTCGGGTCCGTCGTTCACGAAATGGAACGTCGTCCAACCCGCCGTGACTGAGTCGGGTGCATCGAAGGAAAAGTCTTTCCCGTGGATGACCGCGACGTGCGTTGCCGGATCAAAGCTGCCCATCGACGCCGGGGTTGCGGGCGCCCCGGCTTGTGCCGGCGTGGTGGTGTCCGTTTTCGCGGCGTCCTTCGCGCTGCAGGCCGCAAGAATGGCCGTCGCGGCGACGGCGGTTGTCATCAAGAAACGATTCATATGACCTCGAGAGCAGGGAATGGATGGGTGGGTTGCTGCATCGCAACCCTGCACAATGGGCAAGTGGCTGTCAATCGTCTGAGACCACGCCCTCTGACAACGAATTCTTGACGTCGCGGTTTCAGCGGATCCGCGCGCTCCGTACGGCGGGCGAGAGAGGCAAATCTTAGCGCGCGACATTCACCGCGACTTGCCGGGCCAGCGACGCGTTCGCAGGTTCAGGATGGCACGCGGAGTTCGATTTCCCTCTCAGACCGAGGCGAAGTATGCGCCGTCTCATCAATCACGCCGTTCTGTCCGCGGCGTTGCTCTGCTGCACGATTCCTCTCCAGGCCCAACGCGGCGGACGAGGCGCCGACTCGACCGGCGGACGCGGTGCGGGGTTGCCGCTCTCGCCGGCAAAAGCGCTCAAGTTCACGACGGATGAGGGCACCTGGCTCTCGCTGGACGTCTCTCCCGACGGCCGTTCCGTCGTGTTCGAGCTGCTCGGCGACATCTACACGATCCCGATCGAGGGCGGCAAGGCAACGCGCCTGACGAGCGGCCAACCGTTCGATGCGCAGCCCCACTATTCGCCCGATGGAAAGTCGATCGTGTTCGTCAGCGACCGCTCGCAGTCGGACAACCTGTGGATCATGAATGCCGACGGGTCGAGTCCGCACGCGTTGACTCGCGAAAACGATCAGCGATTCCAGTCGCCGGCGTTCACGCCGGACGGCAAGTACGTCGTCGCGTCGAAGGGCAACGACGTTTTCATGTACTACGTGAGCGGCGCGACGACCGCCGGTCTGCGCCTGACCGGTGACACGCGGCCGCGGGACGCGGCGGCGCCGCGCCGCTGGCGGTGGACGCGGAGGCGCTGCGCCGAACGTGTTCCTCGGACCGACACCGAGCAAAGACGGCCGGTACATCTACTTCGCGCATGCGCAACAGCGCGAACGGCGGATACAACCAGACGTCGCTCGGCTGGCAGATCGGCGTGTTGGATCGAGAGACGGGACGCACCTTCACGAAGACGAATGCCGTGGGCAGCGGCATGCGTCCCGAGCTGAGCCCGGACGGCAAATGGCTCGCCTACGCGACGCGCAACAACGCCGAGACGTCGCTGATGCTGCCGCGATCTCGGCACCGGCGATGAGCGTTTGCTCCTACCCAAGATTCAGCGCGACGACCAGGAATCGCGGGCCGAACCGCGATCTCGCGCCGACCTATCGCGTTCACGCCCGACAGCAGGTCGATCGTCATCGCGCATCACGGCCACTTCTGGCGCGCGAACGTCGCCGACGGGAAAGAGACGCTGATTCCGTTCACCGCCGACGTCGACATGATGATCGCCGGCCCGGCGCACGAGACGTACGCGCGTGAACGACTCGACGTTGCTGGTTCACCAGATTCGCGACGCTTGCGCGCGTCGCCGGACAACAAGCGGATCGCGTTCGTCGCGCTGGACCGACTGTGGATGATGGATTTGCCGAGCGGGACGCCGCGCCGGCTCGTGCCCTCGGAGAATGTCGGGGAGTTTCAGCCGACCTGGTCGCCCGACGGTCAGTACATCGCGTACGTGACGTGGAACGACCTCGATGGCGGAACGGTGTCGCGCATTCGAAGCGATGGCTCGGGCCAGCCGCAGAAGTTGACGAGCAAGCCCGCGTACTATGAGAAGCCGGCGTATTCGCTCGATGGACGCCGCATCGTAGTTGGGCGCGGTCCGCGCAACATGCGAAAGGACTTCGAGGAACTGGAGCGTCCACCGGCGCAAGCAGTCGGCGTCGAGCTCGTGTGGGTCCCCGGCGCCGGCGGCGCCGAAACGCTCATCTCGCCGATCTCCAACTTCGGACGACCGCACTTCGTCGACAACGATACGACGCACGTGTATTTCTCCGAGGGCAGCACGCTCGTCTCGATGCGATGGGACGGCACCGATCAGAAAACCATTCTGCGGACCGGCGGCGGTGGTGGTCGCGGAGGCGGTGGAGGCGGAGGTGGCGGTGAGATGACACTGTCGCCGAACGGTGACCGGATTCTGCTGCAGGTCGCCGATCAGGCTGGACCGCGCGCGTATCTGATCAACGAAATCCCGAAGACCGGCAATGCCCCGACGATCAACGCGATGAACCCGGCGCAGTCCGAGGTTCCCGGTTCGCAAAATCGACCGGCGTTGGAGGAGAGTTCTCTCAGTGGTCGAAGCGACGGGAAGCAGATCTACTACGGACTCGGTCATTCGCTCTTCACGTACGATCGTCGCGGCGGCGGAATCAGCGGCGCGCGACTCGATCAGCGCGCGCGGACGCTCGCGCCGACTCGGCGAACGCCGGCGGCAATGCGGGCGCGGGGCGTGGCGGTCGCGGTGGCGCGCCCGCGCGTCCGATCTACGAAGCGACGCGTCGCGACATCGCGATCACGGTTCCGCAAGGACAAGCCGAGCGGAGTCGTGGTGCTGCGCGGCGCGCGCATCCTCACGATGAAGGCTCCGAGGTGATTCCGAAGGGCGACATCGTCGATTCGAGGACAATCGCATCGTGGCCGTCGGCGCGCAGGGAAAGTGTGACGATTCCGTCGGGCGCGAAGGTGATCGACGTCGCCGGGAAGACGATTCTTCCCGGCTACGTGGACATTCATGCCCACATGTGGCCGGCGTTCGGCATCCATCGCTCGCAGCCGTTCGAGTATCTCGTCAATCTGGCGTACGGCGTGACGACGACGCGCGATCCGCAGACAGTCGACCACCGACGTGCTCGTCGTACCAAGACATGGTCGAGACGGGCGACTTTATCGGACCGCGGATTCTCTCGACGGGCCCGGCGTGTTTCGCCGCGACGCAAATCCGGTCGCTCGACGAGGCCCGCGACGTCCTCAAGAAATATTCAGAGTTCTACAATACGGAGACGATCAAGCAGTATCAGGCCGGCGATCGCCGCACGCGCCAATTCATCGTCGATGGCGGCGCGCGAGCAGCACCTGACGCCGACGCTCGAGGGCGGCCTCGACTTCAAGAAGAACCTGACCGAGGCGATGGACGGCTACGCCGGCGTCGAGCACACGCTGCCCATCGCGCCGCTGTACAAGGACGTGCTCCAGCTGTTCGCCAACTCGGGAACGACGTGGACGCCGACGCTGATCGTGCAGTACGGCGGTCCGTGGGCGGAGAACTACTGGTACGAGAACAGCGACGTCGTCAACGATCCGAAGCTCAATCGGTTTACGCCGCGCGACGTCGTCGAACGCAAAGCGCTGCGCCGGCCGGGCTGGTGGGCGCCGTCACAGTGGTCGTTCCAGCTCTTCGCCGAACAGGCGGCGAAACTGGTCGCGGCGGGCGGCCGCGTCGGCATGGGAAGCCACGGGCAGCTGCAAGGACTTGGCGCGCAATGGGAGATCTGGAATCTCGCGTCAGGCGGCATGCCGAACTACGACGTGCTGCGCGTCGCGACGATCTTCGGCGCTGAAGCGATCGGCCACGAGAAGGATGTTGGCTCGCTGGAGGCGGGCAAGCTCGCCGATCTTCAGGTGCTCGACAAGAATCCGCTCGAGGACATCAAGAACACGAACACGATTCGCTACGTGATGAAGAATGGTCGGCTATACGAAGGCAGCACTCTGAACGAGGTGTGGCCGCGGCAGAAGCCGATCGCTCGGCTGTGGTGGTGGGGAATGCCGCTGTGGGGCAAGGCTCGGATCGATGACAGCTTGTGGTTCTTCGGAACCTAGGTAGGGTTCTGCAGAAAAGCAGCAGCTGCGGATTTCACGGAGGACTACGGAGCCACACGGACGCATCGAATCTCGTGCGCCTCAGTAACCTTCCGTGAAAACCGCAGCTGCTCGTTATGTCCTAATCAGCCCGCAGCGCAGACGTCGGATCGACTCGCGTCGCGCGGCGAGCGGGGATGATGGTGGCGACGAGAGTGACCGCCACGATTGCCGCCGCGGACGCGGCGTACGTCGCGCCATCGGTCGCGCTCACGCCATAGAGCAGCGACGTCACGACGCGGCTCAGCGCGAACGCCCGAGCAATCCGACGACCGTTCCGGCGAGCGTGATGCTCAGACCCTCGCCGAGCACGAGGCGAAAGCACGTCGGACGGACGCGCGCCGAGCGCCATCCGGACGCCAGATTTCTCGGCGGCGCTGGCCGACGCTGAGCGCGATCACGCCGTACAGGCCAACCATCGCCAGCAGAAGCGCCGCCGCGGCGAAGGTCGTGATGATCGTCACGCTGAATCGCTGGCGCGCCAGCGATTCGGCGAACACCGCGTCGAGCGTGCGCACGTTGGCCAGCGCGAGGCGCGGGTCGAGCGCCTCACCTCGCGCTTGATCGCCGGAAGAATCGCGGCGGGATCACCCTGCGCGCGTACGACGATGCTCAGGCCGGGATAGGGCATCTGTTGTTCGGGGATGTAGACCTGCGGCGCCGGAGGCGCATCGAGCGACCCGGACTGCACATTGTCGACGACCCCGACGATCGTTCGCGCGGCGCCATCAGAGAAGTCGAAATGACAGACAATCTGGTGATCGACCGCCGAGCCGCCGAGATAATCGCTTCGCGAACTCGCGATTCACGATGACGACGAGCGCGCTCGTCGCCCGGTCGCCCGAGTTGAAGACGCGACCAGCGATCGTCTTGATCCTGAGCGTCTTGAAATAAGTCGCCCTCGACGACCGCGTATTCGGCACGCGGTGCCTGACCCGCTTCGGCGCGCGGTTGCCCGACGATGTCGAGCGCTCCGCCCTCGGCCGTTCCTGTGAGCGGAAGCGTGCTTACCGCGCCGACCGACTCCACGTTGGGACTCTTTGCCAACTGTCCCGTGAGCTGCGAGAAGAATTGCGCCCACCCGGGCCCATCGCGCTTGGGATCGAACCCGCCGGGAATCGGGAGGACAATGCTTGCCGAGAGCGTGTTGTCCGGGACAAACCCTGGCTGCACGCGCTGAAGTCGCACGAAACTGAGCGCGAGGAGCGACGCACCGATCAGCAGCATCAGCGACAGCGAGACTTCGGCGATGACGAGCGTTCGTCGGCCGATGGTCTTCGCGCGACCGCCGGTCGCCCGCGCGCCCGAGTCGTGCAGCGTTCCGGCGAGATTGCTCCATCGTACTTGCAGAGTCGAGACGAGGCCGAAGACGCTTCCCACGACGCAGCGCCACACCGCCTGCAACGACGGCGACGCGCCAGTCGAGACCGATGTCGTCGGCTCGAGGAAGCGACCCGGGAACGAGCGCGAGCATCGCGCGCGTCGCCCACCCCGACAGCACGACGCCGAGCGCGGTGCCGCCGGCGGCCAACAGCACGTTCTCCGTCACCAGTTGCCGAGCGATGCGCCAGCGGCCTGCGCCGAGCGCGGCGCGAACCGCGAACTCCCGCCGGCGCGCCGACGTTCGAGCGACGAGGAGGTTGGTGACGTTCGCGCACGCGATGAACAGCACGAACGTCACAGCGCCCATGAGGAGCAAGAGCGCGCGGCGAACGTGGTCGCCGGCCTGCTGTTGCAGGTCGAGCAGCTGATAGTCGAGATCCAGCTTCGGCGCGTTCGCCTTGAGGAATCTCTGAAGTCCCACGGACAGCTCGCGCCGTGCCTGTTCGGCCGTCGCGCCCGGCTTGAGACGCCCGATCGCGGCGAGCGACAGCGTTCCGAAGTCCTTCCGATCCTTCGGCGTGAACGACAGCGGCGTCCAAATCTCCGTTCGCGGACCGAACTGTAGTCCGCGAGAAGCTCAGCGCCGCGCGGGAAGCCGAAGCCGCGCGGCATCACGCCGATGATGCTGAACGACTCGTTCCCGAGCTCGATGCGCCGGCCGAGCACCGCTGGACTTCCGCCGAACCGGCGCTGCCACAGATCGTAGCCGATGACGGCGACGCGAGCCGCGCCGACCTCGGCGTCGGCGTCGGCGATGGCGCGTCCGAGCATTGGCCGAACGCCGATCACTGGGAAAAACGACGGCGTCACGCGCGAGCCCGGAATCTGCTCGGCGTCGCCGTCCGAGCTGACGGTGTACGGCCAGGAGCGAAACGCCGCGAAGCCGCTGAACGACGTCGCGTTCGGGAGGGCGTCGACGTACAGGCCGGATGACAACGGCAGCTCGCTTCCGAGGCTCGTGCGCGAGCGGAGCCAGACCATCTCCAATCGCGACGGATCGGTGTACGGCAACGGCCGCAAGCAGCACGCCGTTCACCACGGTGAATACCGCCGTCGTCGCGCCGATACCGAGCGCCAGTGTCGCCAACGCGGCAATTGTGAACGCGCGCGTTTTTCGCAGCGTGCGCAGCGGCGAACGTGACGTCCTGAGCGAGCGCGTGGAATCGGTCGCGACGATCGAGCGTGCGTGCGCGCGCTGCGACCGGCGCGAGCTCGGCGTCGATAGAACGCACGTCCCCGAATGCCTGCGCCGCCGCGCGTCGGCGTCGTCGGTGACATCCCGGCCTCGATGAACTCTTGCGTTCGCATCTCGAGATGGAAGCGGAGCTCGTCGGACACGTCGCGCTGCGCGTTCGGACGCAGGTCGGTCTGTCGGAGGAATCGTCTCATGGTGGACTCCTCACGCCGAGCGCGGCGGCGATCGCGCGGCTGATTGCCGCCGAGAACCGTGTCCACCGCTTGGACTCGGCGCGCAGGTGGGCGCGTCCGACTGCCGTGAGCGTGTAGTACTTCGCTTCGCGGCCGGTGTCGGTGCAGCCCCAGTCCTCGGCGAGCAGTTCCTTGCGCTCGAGGCGGTGCAGGGCAGGGTAGAGCGCGCCCTCCTGCACGATGACGTCGTCGGCGGTGGTTTCGCGGATCCACCGTCCGATCGCGTAGCCGTGGCGCGGTCCCCAGCTCACGGCTTTGAGAATGAGAATGTCGAGCGTGCCCGTGAACAGATCTGAGCCGGCCATGGCGGTTCCTCGAAGAAAGAGGTGGAGGCCTTGCTCAGTTAGGTATACGTTGGAGGGACACCTATGTCAACATAGGGTGGAGGCGTTCGCGCTTCAATGCGCGATTCCAGCATCGCGATGCCGAACGCGAGCCCCAGCTGTTAAGCCTGTGAGCGTGTAGCATTGAGCAATCAGCGGAGCCGTCACTAGTCGTCGTCGCGAGCTCAAGGCTCAACGCTTTCGGCTCATAAGCTTAAAGCTGGGGCTCGCCGTGAGCATCGCGATGGCATGCGTCGCGTTACGACACCGAAAACGGCACCCGGATGACGCACTACTGATCAATCGTCACCCACGCCTCACGCCATCCGCCGTTGCGCAGATACTCCACACGAAACGGCTTGTTGCGCGGCGCGCTTCGAACTGCGGAAAAGATCGTCGTCTCATCGACGCGCGCTTGCTGTCGACGCTCAACACGAGATCGCCGGCGCGCAGGCCCGCTGCCTCGGCCGCTGAGGCGCGGCTGCACCTGAGCGAGCACTACACCTTCATCTGCCTCGAGATAGGGCAGCGCGCGAACGGATTCAGGAACCGGCGCGATCGCGACGCCGAACGTCGTGTGGCGTCGCGCGGGAGCGCTTGCTTCGTTGCGGGCTGGAGTGACGGACGAGTCGCGAGCGACGGAATCCGAACCGGGACTCGACGCCGCGGCGAGAGCGAGCAATGCGTGGAACAACATCGGTGTCTCCGCGTTGATGGTGACGCTGTTGTCTACGCGGGATTAGACCGGAAGATTCGACAAAAGGTTGCTGTTACAAAAGTCTAACAAGCGATTGCATCCCGCAGATCGCGCGGGACGATCGGGCATACGCGTCGCGCCTCCGGAACGAATCGGGTGACGAATCTGCCGGTGTGCGTGATGAGCGTTCTGGAGCCCGGCTGATCCGCGGTGTAGATTCCCGTCAAATCTGTCACCGGAGAACGCCGCTCGTGCTGTTGCTTCGCCGAAGTCTCATCATTGCCGCCGGGGCGCCCGCGTTCGCGCTCGCGGCCCGAGCACGAGGACTCGATTCCCACGCAAGCTGCCGCCGGTGGTCACGGTGACGCGAGACGTCGGCCGCTCGCCGCTCGACCTGCCGTACGCGATCAGCAGCACCCGGCCGGACAGTTTGCTGCCGGGTCAGACGCACACGCTCGTGGAGCAGACACTGTTCATTGCTGCCCGGCGTCACGGTCGCGAACCGAACGAATCCGTCGCATGGACACGCGCATCTCCGTGCGCGGCTTCGGTGCCCGATCGCAGTTCGGCGCGCGCAGCATCCGTATTCTGCGCGACGGAATGCCGCTGACACTGCCTGACGGCCAGACGCCCATCGACTATCTCGATCTGGAGTCCGTCGTCGCGTGTCGAGGTGATTCGTGGCAGCGCGTCGGCTCTCTATGGAAATGCGTCGGGCGGCGTCATCGATCTGCGAAGCGTCGACGCGCCGGCCGCTCCGTTTGTTGTGCAAGCCCGTTCGTTTGCGGGGGCGTCCGCTCTGCGGCGCTACGTCGCACTATTCGGCGGCTCCGAAGGGGCGATGGCGTATCAGGGGAACATCGGTCGCACGGTGAGCGACGGCTTTCGGCAGTATGCGCACCAGCGGCTGACGAACGCGTTCGCTCGAGGCACGGCGACCGTTGGAAAAACGGAGATCGCGTTGGTCGGGCTCGGCCTCGACATGCCGCTTGCGGAGAATCCCGGCGCGTTGACGCGAGCTCAGGTGGACAGCAGCCCGGAACAGCCGGACCGCCCGTCGGTGCAGAAGCGCGCGCGAAAGACCGTGCATCAGGTCCAACTCGGACTTTCATTGCATCGACCCGTACTTGGCGACGGAGAATTCGTCGCGCAGGGGTTCGGCGGAACGCGAACGCTGTTCAACCCGCTGACCTTCGCGGTCGTGGGCGTCGACCGACAGCAGTCTGGTGCAGGGGGCGCGTCTCACGCTTCCGTTGAGTTCAGGATCTGTTTCGAATCGGCTTAGCATTGGCGCGGACGCGCAGTGGCTGAGTGACGCGCGGAAGAATTGGGCGAATTGCAACGCCGTTGCGACCGCAAACGCGACCTGTCCAACGCTGACGAACGAGAAGGGCGCATTGAGCGCTCGACCAACGCGAGACGCGTGTCGAGCGTCGGTCCCTACGTCCGTGACGAGATGGTCGTCGGGCGCTTCCGTGCTTCAGCGGGAGTCCGCGCGGATCAGGTTCGCTTCGAGTTGCGCGATGGATACCTCAAGGACGGGCGCGACGACTCGGGAACTCGCACGCTGCACGCGGTGAGTCCGATGCTTGGTGTCGCCGCGCGCGTGTCGCCATTTCATTCGCTCTACGCCAACGTCGGCTCGGCGTTCGAGACACCGACGACGACCGGAGCTCGGCAACCAGGCGGACGGCACTGCCGGCTTGAATCGCGATCTCAAACCGCAGTATTCCACGACCTACGAGGCGGGCGCGAAGGGACTCGCGCTGAGCCGCGTGCAGTATGACGCCGCGGTGTTCGATACCGAAGTCCGCGACGAGCTGATTCCGTTCGAGATCCCCGGCGGCAATGGACGCACGTACTATCGAAACGCCGGCCGCACGCGGCGTCGCGGTGCCGAGCTTCAGCTCGGGACTGACGTCGGGGCCGTGTCCCTGAACACCGCGTACTCTCTGTCGCATTTTCGCTTTCGTGATTTCAAAAGTGGAACGTCGCAGTTTGGCGGCAACAGTATCCCCGGCATTCCAGAGCAGCAGGTGCAGGCAAGCGCCACCTGGCGCTTCAAGAACGCGTACGCGCTCGCCGAGGGCGTGGCGAAGAGCAAGGTGTTCGTGAACGACGCGAACGGAGCGGCCGCGCCCGGATTACGCCGTCTTCAACGCGCGTGTTGGCGGTCGAGCGGCGTTCGGACGTCCGTGGTTGTCGCCCGTGGTCGGGTGCAAAACCTGTTCGACAAGCATTACGTCGGCTCGGTCGCGGTGAACGCCGCGGGTGCGACGATTGCCGCGACAAAGTTCTACGAGCCTGCTCCCGGGCGAACGTGGTACGTCGGATTGAGCGCGGCGACGAGTCCGTGGTGACCGGCCATTCGTTCGCCAGCGCGTCACCGGAGGGAATGGATCCCGCGTCGATCGAGATCCGGCCGCTCGCGACGCCCAAAGAGCGCGACGCGTGCGTCGAGCTACAGAGGAGCACGTGGGGCGACGACTTCAGCGACGTCATCCCGGCGAGCATTCTAAAAGTCTCACAGCGCATCGGCGGCGTCGCGCTTGGTGCGTTCGACCGCGATGGCGCGCTGCTCGGATTCGTGTTTGGGCTCACGGGTGTCGAACGCGGGCGGGTCGTTCACTGGTCGGACATGCTGGCCGTTGCACCTCGCGCGAGAAACCTCGGACTGGGTCGCCGGCTCAAGGAGGAGCAGCGGCAGACAGTCCGGCAGCTCGGGGCTGACGTCATCTATTGGACGTATGATCCCTCGGTCGCTCGCAATGCGCATCTCAACTTCAATCGACTCGGTGTGCGTCTGGCCGAGTACGTCGAGGATATGTACGGCATCACCGACAGCGTTTTGCACGGCGGGATCGCGACGGATCGCGTCATCGTCGCATGGCCGACCCACGACGCCGAGATCAGCGCAGCTGCTCGCCGAGGCGGGCAGTGGGGACGGGCTCCGACTGCCGGCTCGCTCCGCTCGCGACCGGCGATTGGATCGACGGGCGGCGGGTGCGGTCATTCTGCCGTACTGCATTCGCGTGGAGGTCCCGCTCAACGGCGAAGCGTTGCTGCTTCACTCGCCGCCCGAAGCGGCCGTCTGGCGTTACGCGGTTCGACGCCAGATCAATGGGGACTCACGGCCGGATGACGATCACGGCATTTTTCAGGACGAGAAAACCGCCCGTGGGTACTACCTCATGACGAGGACTCCGCGCGCGTCCTCACCGAGCAATCGCACATAATGTTTCGCCTCGAGCGTATCGTGTTGCGTGAAATCCGCCTCCCCTTGAAGGAGCCGTTTCGAATTTCCTCTGGAGTGGTCACCGATCGTCGAGATCTGCTTGCTCGAGCTTTTTGCCACCGATGGCACGACCGGTTGGTCGGAGTGCGTCGCGGGAGAGCAGCCGAACTACAGCTACGAGACGATCGACACGGCGTGGCATGCGATCCGTGAGTGGCTTGCGCCGCGAGTATTAGGCCGGTCATTCGACAGTCCCGACGTCGTGTTCGCGACGCTCGAGCGAGGCGTCTGCGGGCACAACATGGCGAAGGCGGCGATCGAGATGGGATGCTGGGACGTCGCGGCGCGGCAGGCGAAGTCTGCCACTGTCGAAGTTGCTGGGTGGCACGCCGCGATCGCGTCGCGACTGGAATCTCGATCGGCATTCAGGCGAACCCGAGGAGCTCGCTCAGCGCGCGCGCGGCGCTACGAGCAGGGCTATCGAAGATCAAGGTGAAGATTCAGCCGGGCGCCGATATCGATTACGTGCGTGCGGTGCGGCGCGAGCTCGGTCCAGCGGTGCATCTGATGGCCGACGCGAACTCCGCCTACACGCTGGCCGACGCCGGTCACCTGCAGCAGCTCGACGCGTTCAATCTCATCATGATCGAGCAGCCGCTGAGCCGCGACGATCTCCTGCGGCATGCCGAGCTGCAGCGTCGCCTGACGACGCCGCTCTGTCTCGACGAGTCGATCACTCAGCGTCGACCGCGCCGAGGACATGATCACGCTCGGCGCCGGCCGGATCATCAACATCAAGCCGGGGCGGGTCGGCGGATTTGCCGTGTCGAAGGAATCCACGACCTCTGCCACCGAAACGCGAATTCCGGTGTGGTGCGGAGGAATGCTGGAGAGTGGCGTCGGTCGCGCGCACAACGTCGCGCTGGCGTCGCTGCCGAACTTCACGCTGCCGGGCGACCTGTCGCCGAGCGCGCGGTACTGGGACGCGCGACATCGTCTCGCCCGAGTGGACGATGGATGCGGACGGCATGGTGCACGTGCCGCTGCGACAGACCAGGGATTGGAGTCACTGTGGACATGAACTTCGTCGATCAAATCACAGTTCGGCGCGAGGTGCTCGGCGTGCCATCGATCGCCGCGGCGTGACCGGCCTCCGTCTCGCCGGTCATCGCCGCGCTTTTCCCCGACGCGCTCGAGCGGCATCTGGTCGATCTCCGTCGCGCGATTCATCAGCAGCCCGAGCTGTCATTTCGCGAGAGTGGAACGGCTGACAAACTCATGGCCGCGCTGACGGCAGTTGGCGCGAACGAGGTCACGCGCGTCGCGAACACCGGAGTTGTCGCGCGCGTTCGCGGAACGCAATCGCGGCGCCCCGTGGTGGCGGTTCGAGGCGACATCGACGCGCTTCCTATCCAGGAAGCGACCGGACTTCCATACGCGTCCACGGTGCCGGGCGTCATGCACGCGTGCGGCCACGACGTCCACGCGACGTGGGCGGTCGGCGCGGCGGCGCTGCTCGCCGCGCGGCCGGCGGAGGGCGATGTCCTTGTCGTGTTACAGCCCGCGGAGGAGACCGGGAAGGGCGCGCTGGCGATTCTTGGAGACTGGTGTTCTGGACGGGTGAAGGCGATTTTCGGGGGCCACGTGGACCGGCGATTCGCGGTGGGGCAGGTCGTGGCGGACGAGGAGTCCGCTCGCCGCGTCAGCAGACATGTTCGAGATCGAGATTCTCGGCGCCGGCGCACACGCGGCGCGGCCGCACGAGTCGCGAGATCCGATCGTAGGCCGCGGCGGCGATCATTTCGGCTGCTGCAGTCGATCGTATCGCGCCGCGTTGAATCCGGCGACTCCAGTGTCGTAACGGTTGAGGCGCATCCACGCCGGTTCGGCGCCGAACGTCATTCCGGAGCGCGCGACGCTGACGGGAACGGTGCGCGCCGTCGAGCGGCAATCGCGGGGGTTGATGTTGAACGAGGGTGCGCCAGGTGACGGAGAGCGTGGCTGCTGCGTTTGGCGTGCAGGCGCGTCGTGACGCTGGACCTGGGGACACCTCCGATCGTGAATCCGGCACGACCAGTTGCCTGGGCGAAGGCAAGCCTCGGCGACAACCGTCGGCGCGGAGAACGTCGTCCCTCTTGGGATTCTTGAACATGGCCGGGAAGACTTCGCACACTACATGGAGTCGATCCCGGGGTGCTTCATGCGAATCGGAGCGCGCGAGCCGGGCGCCGCGGTCATCCCCGCGCACGCGCGACGTTTTACGCAGCGGAACAGAGCATTTTCGTTAGGGGCTGCCGTTGCTCGCTGAGTGTGCTCGTGGCTTCCTCTCGCGCTGTTGCCGCAGGCCGTTAGTGCAGTTGCAGTTACGACATCGCACATATCTATTCACATCAATGTGTTTTCGTGATGTGGAACTCGCCGGTTTCTCGGGGTACGGAACGCGTCTTCCCTCCTCCCAGATTTCTGAAACTGTGATGTTGTCATATACACGACGGCGGCTCCTGTCGCTGGTCGCGCTGTGTGCGTTCGAGGCATGCGGCAGCGACGCGACTGGTCCGTCGAATCAGCCGCCGGCCCCACCTCGACGCGGTCGCCGACCTGGCGCGGACCGCGGTGGTGGCGAACTGCGGTCCCTGGCGGAATTGTCGTCAAGGTGACGGATGCCGGCGGACGCCCCGTACAGGGCGCGACCGTGGCGCTCGCTGTGACACTCGGCAATGGATCGGACGAGTCCGCGCCTCGCTACGACGGACTCGAAAGGACAGGCGACCGCAGTGTGGACCCTCGGCACGATTGTGGGGCCCAACGAGGTCACGGCGACGGTATCAGGCGTCGGGACGACGGTGAGAGTTTTCCCGCAACGGGAACGGCGCTGGTCCGGTGAGCGCCATCGCGATCAGCCCGCAAAGCGCCCGACTGCTGCCGACAGCCGACACCACGCGCATCACAGCTCAAAGCCTCGACGCGTTCGGCAATGTCGCAACGCCGAAGCCCACGCTGACCCCTCGTGATCCGACCCTGATCTCGATCGACGCGGCGGGGCTCGTACGGGCGCTGCGTCGCGGCGCGGCAACCTACGTCGTCGCCGCCGCGGGGTCCAAGATCGACAGCATCCTCGTCACCGTGCTCGCTGCCGGCCAAATCGATCTGCACTGGTGCCGCGAACCCGCTCGAGCTTGGGGTCAGGACAGGTGATCACGAACGTGTCGGGTGCTGGCGTGTGCGTGCACGCCACGACCGCCGGGGCGGAGTACGCGATCGTTCCGTTTTACGATTCGGGAGTTCCGAGCGCGCACCACGCAGGTGGAAGTCCGCGGCTCAGGGCGTAGTGCCGCTGCCGATTCCCGCGGCGACGATTTTCCAGCTCGCGCGTCTTGCGGACTGTCGAGCCGGGACTTGTGCCCGACGACGCGTTCGAGTCCGCCCTCCGCGACCGCGAGCGCGCCGAGGTTCCCAAGCGAATCGAGGCGCGCGGAAGTGGATGCAGGTCGCGCCGGAACGTGGTCAGCGCGGCGACACGGGCGGTCGCGGTTCCGGCCGTGGGCGACCTGCTCAACCTCAACGTCAACGCGATCGATTTCTGCACGAACCCGGACATCACGCACGGGTCGCGTCGCGGCAGTGTCAGACCAGGCGATCGTCGTGAGCGACACGGCAAATCCGCCGGGTGGTTTCTCCGACGCGCGAGTATCGGTCGATCGCGGTGACGTTCGATACGCTGATCGATCCGGTGGATCGCGGCGCGTTTGGCGCCGTCACCGACATCGACAACAATGGCCGCGTGATTCTGTTCTTCACGCGTGCCGTCAGCCAAGCCACGCCAGCCGGCGCCAGCAGCGTGGCGTGCTCGGGTTGTTCTATCAGAGAGATCTCTATCCGAAGACCGCGTCGCCGGCCGCGTGCCTCGGCAGCAACGTCGCCGAGATGTTCTATCTCCTGCGTGCCCGATCCGAACGGCGTCGTCAATGGAAATAAACGATCGACGGCGCAGGTGTTGCGACGTTGTCCAACGGAACCGTCGCGCACGGTATCAGCATTTTGATGTCAATGCGTCGCGCCGAATGTACGTGAACAACGCGCGGGACGAATCAGGAGGAGAAATGGCTCGACGGCGGAGTCTCTCGCACACGGCGGAGGGGAGACTGAACTTCTTCCGCGCGGCGGAGGCGGGCTCACGAGCGAATATCGGCGCGAGCGGCTTCTGCGATCCGCGCTTCGTGACGGCGTATTCACGACGTTCGAGAGATCAACAATTTCAATCGGTACAAATCCATATCTCGCTCGGCCGGGGGACGCGGTCGCCCGATCGAGCTCCGACGCATTCGACGATGACCTGCCGACGCGCGGCGCGGTCTGCCGAATTTCCTCCGATACGCCGCGGATCACTTGCCGCTTGGTCAGGAAAACGCTTTCTGGCAGACGCTTGCCAACTCGAAGACGACCGGCGTCACGAACACGGTAGCAGGCGTTCGGCGCGCGCCGATCGGCCCGTTGCTCCGCGACTGGGCGATCTCGGTGTTCATGGACGACAACGCTGCAAGCGTCGACCCGCGGTTTCAGCAGCCAAGCTGGAATCTCGACCAGCGCGTTCGGCACCTCGCTCGCGTTCCCGTTGTCGACGCGCCGCTGGTCGAGCAGCACTACCTCGTCCCACGACGCTTCTTGGGCGGCAGCGGAGGTCGCGTTCTATCGATTCTCGGTGGCGTCAGGGGGCAGGACGCGCTGCTCACCGTGACGTCGGGGAATCAGCCCTTGGGCGCGACGATTCAAGCTGGCGGTGGTTCCGGGTTCGGTAGTTGCGCCCCGACACGCCAGCGACGATCATCGGGACTCGATGTTTTCTTTTGGCATCCGCCGCCACAATTATGAGACGTCTTCTCCTTGCCCTCGCGCTGGTGGGGCTCAGCGGATGTGACCTGTCGACCGACGCGTCGCCGATCAGCCGACCGACCCGGCCACCGAGACGTTCGCCCGCGAGTCTGCCAGATCGCTCCATCGCGACGATCAATGACGAAAACCATTGCCGGCGACTACTACCGGGACGTCAAGGTGGGAGATGGAGCCGAAGATCGCCGAAGCATTCCATCGATCATTATCTCCTACCAGGCCTATCTGAAGGACGGCGCAGCTGGTCGCCCAGGTGACTTCGGCTCAGCGGGACATCGGCTCGTTGATTCCCGGCCCCTTCACTGCGATGCACTGCAGGGCATGCGCGTCCCGGCGGCGAACGCATCATCGTCGTTCCGTCGGTGATGGCGTATGGCAACGCGACCTTTCGGTGGCTGGAATTCCGCCGAACTCCACGCTGGTTTTCGAGCGCCGCTGTTCAAGGCGTATCCACTGCAATAGCCTTAGGCCTCGACTCTTTCCGAGAAAAACAGCTATGAAGAGCAAGCTCCTCTTGGCGGCTGGCATACCTTACTTGCCGCCGTCGCTCCTGCCTCGCGCGGTGCGGCTCCAGATCACCGATCCGGTCCTCAAGCGGATCTGGGCGATCGGGCATGGACAGCTCACGCACACCTGGCGAGCTCGTCGCAGACGTTGTTCGACTCGATCGGGCCGCGGCTCACTGGTACGCCGCAGGGCGAACAGGCGAGCGACTGGGTGATGAAGATGTATCGCTCGTGGGGCATCGAGGCGAAGACGCGAGCAGTACGGCACGTGGCGCGGGTGGCGGCGCGGGTACAGCCATATCGATCTCGATCAAGCCGCGCACGTCCGCTCGCTCGAGGCGACGATCGGTCGGCCACAGCCCGGGCACCGATGGGAAGGACGTCATCGGCGACGACGGTCATTCTGCCGATGGTCAAGGACAGCAACGAATTCGTGAAGTGGCTGCCGAATGCGCGAGGGAAGTTCGTGCTCATCTCGGCGGCGTATCCAACCTGCCGGCCCGGAGGAAGAGTGGACGGCGCATGGCGACGTCCGGCGTCGAAGGCGCAGATGGACACGGCGATCGTGCGACGCTCGTCAACGATTGGACGACGCGTATGCGAAACACCGGCTACAACGTGCACCGCCGGGAACCCGACGGGAGCGCTCGGACCAGAATCGAAAGGCCGGTGCGGCGGGCGTGATCGTCTCGAACCTCGCCAGCCCGTTGGGCGGCGCGTGGGGCACGCACACGGTCTACGACACGAAGAACAAGACGGCGCTCGGCATCGCGATGAGCTGCGAAGACTACGGCCTGCTGTATCCGCCTGACGGAGCGCAGCAATCGCCGCAGCTGCGCGTCAACGCGCAGTCGAATTCTCGGCGAGGTTCCGGTCGCGCAACACGTTCGGTACGATCGTCAAGGGCTCGGAGAAGCCGAACGAGATACGTGATGCTGTCGGCGCACTTCGATTCGTGGGACGGCTCGCAGGGCGCCACGGACAACGGCACCGGCACCATCGCGATGATGGAGGCCATGCGGATTCTCGAAACAGGCGTATCCGCGGCCGAAGCGGACGATCATCGTCGGGCACTGGCCGGGAGAAGAGCAGGGGCTGAACGGCTCGCGGGCGTACGCGTACGATCATCCCGGAGATCGTGAAGCGGCCTGCAGGCGCTGTTCAATCAGGACAACGGCACGGGACGCATCGTCAGCACGTCGGGCGTCGGCCTTCCCGACGGCGGCGCGCACATGCAGCAGTGGCTCGCCAAGCTGCCGCCGGAATTCCAGCAGCAGATTCGCTACAGCGGCGTCGGTGCGCGCCGGCGACCGGCGGCACGGACAACGCGTCGTTCGACTGCTACGGCGCGCCCGGCTTCGGACTGAGCTCGCTGGGGTGGGACTACGGCACGTACACGCACCACACGAATCGCGACAGCTTCGACAAGATCGTGTTCGACGATCTGAAGGGGAACGCGACGATCATCGCCATGCTGGCGTATCATCGCGTCCGAGGATCCGACGTTCATCACGCGAGAGCGACGCGCGACATTTCCTGGCGGCCGAGTGACGCGGCGGCGGTGGTGGCGGTGGCGGACGCGGCGCGCCGAGCGGCCGCGCGGCGTTGAGCACCGCGCTGTCAGCCGGTCGCGGTGCCGCGCCCCCGCTGGTAGGCGGCGGACGAGGCAACTGCGGACGAAAGGGTACAGGTACCACGCGTCCAAAAACGCCGCGATTCACGGTGAACGATACCTCGCGCGTGACAACATCGTCGATTCGCCCAGCAGGGCCCTGATTCTGTCGTGACCGAAGAGCAACCACTGTGGACGCCGTCCGCTGAGCAGGTCGCGCGCGCGAACCTGACCCGCTTCAGCGCGCAGGCCTCGCGCGCGCGCGGTCCCACAAACATCGTCCATCGCAGATTTCGAATCGCTGTACGATTGGGCCTGATTCCCGCGACCTCGAGCAGTTCTGGAGCCACGTCTGGCGAAAGCTCTGCGGCGTCACCGTTGACGGCGATTCCAATAGCACTGGAGACTCGGTGCTCGTTGGCCGCGACGTCGCGTCGCTGCCGCCGGATCCTGTCCTCGGACCAAAATGGTCTTGCCGGAACGCGATCAACTTCGCCAAGCCCTGCCGCGCTATCGCGATGACCGCGACGCGTTGGTGTTCTGGAGATAAGAACGGCGCGCAGCGGGGCTGACGTACCGTCGAATTGTACGACGAGGTGGCTCGGGTCGCCGCCGCGCTGCGTGGCCTCGGTATCACCGTCGGCGACTCGAGTCAACGGATTCATGCCGAACATTCCCGAGATGCTGGTGATCGCGATGCTCGCCGCGCGACGAGTATCGGTGCGATCTGGTCTTCGTCGTCACCGGACTTTGGCGTCACCGGGGTGCTCGACCGGTTTAGCCAGATCCGCTGCGCGCGTGTTGTTTTGCGCGGTACAGCTATCGGTTTCGCCGGTGGGTGACGATCGATTGCCTGGATCGCGTGCGCGAGATCGCCGAGCGAATTCCGGATCAGGCGCGTCGTCGTCGTTCCGTATCTGCGGCCAAGATCCCGATACGTCGGCGATTCGCGGCGCCGTTCTTTGGGACGACTTTGCCTTATCAGCCACCACTGTCCCCACGCTCGAATTTGAGCGCTCTCCCCGTTCCCGATCACCCGGTGTACATCATGTACTCGTCAGGGACGACCGGGCTGCCGAAGTGCATGGTCCACGGCGCCGGCGGAACGCTGCTTCAGCATCTTGAAGGAGCTGATTGCTGCACACCGATCTCACGCGCGACGACGGCGGATGTTCTACTTCACGACCTGCGGCTGGATGATGTGGAACTGGCTCGTCGCTCGAGCCTCGCCGTCGGCGTCGACGCTCATCCTCTACGATGGCGCGCCGCTCGTCACACGAAGCCTATCGCCGCTCTGGGACATGGCGGCAGGGCGAGCGCATCACCAGTGTTCGGCACCAGCGCGAAATGGCTGGCGCTCGCCGAGAAGGAAGGCGTGCAGCCGATCGAGACGCACGATCTCTGCATCGCTGCAGGACTATCCTCTCGACAGGAAGCCCGCTCGCCTCACACAGCTTTGACTACGTGTATGAGAACGTGAAACGCGACGTGCGCCTGAGCAGCATCAGTGGCGGCACCGACATCATCTCCTGCTTCGCTGGCGGCAATCCCATCGACCAGTGTGGCGCGGCGAGATTCAAGCGCGCGCGCTTGGCGATGAAGGTCGAGATGTTCGATGACGAACGGACGTCCGGTGGAGGGCGCAGGGGAGACTCGTGTGCACGGCGCCATTTCCCAGCATGCCGGTCGCGTTCTGGAACGATCCGGACGGCGCAAAGTATCGCGGCGGCGTATTTCGAGATCTATCCCAACGCGTGGACACGGCGACTGGGCGGAGCTGACGTCGCATGGCGGATATGATCATCTATGGCCGGAGCGACGCGACGTTGAATCCCGGCGGGCGTGCGCATCGGCACGGCCGAGATCTACCGGCAGGTGGACCAGCTTCCGGAGATTCTCGAGAGCATCGCATTGGACAGAACATGCAGGGCAGCGGCGTCGACGACGTTCGCATTGTGCTGTTCGTTCGGCTGGTCGAAGGCCTCGATGCTGACCGAGGATAAAGAGCGTATTCGAACGCTTCGGGTAACGCGCCCTGCATCGTTCCGCGAGAAGATCATTCAGGTCGCGGACATTCCACGCACGATCAGCGGAAAGATCACCGAGCTCGCCGTTCGCGACGTCGTGCATGGACGCGGTGAAGAACGCCGACGCGCTGGCAAACCCGCAGGCGCTCGAATGTTCAGGGACTTGCCGGAGCTCCAGAACTGAACTGGTTGCTGGTTGCTGGTTGCTGGTTGCTATTGCTTGCGATTAGCTGGTCAGGGGCCGAGCTTTGTCCGGGCATCGGCGATCGACTCGCGAGCCTGCTCCGCCAACGCCTCGGCGAGTCCGCGGAGATCCTTGTCGCGCGACCGCGACGTGTGCCAGAACAGGCCGCGCGACGCGGCGTAGCTGATCAAGACGGAACCGAGCCAAGCGCTCGCCGCAAACACCGGATTGTGCAGGTTTTATCCCGACGCCGAGCATGATCGGCGCCATCACGCCGCCGGTCCGGGCCACGAGACCACCGAAGGTTGCCCCGACGAGCAGCTTCAAGTTTTCAGAAACACGGATTGTCGTCTTGCCGCCGCGCTCAAAACGGGACACCTGCATGTTTCGATCGCCGGGATGTGTTTGCCAGGAGAACGATCGGCCAACGCTCGAGATGATACCAGTCAAGTGCGTTTCGCGCCGAATGGTGTCGACGAGCAGATCGAAATCGTCCTCGAGCACCTCTCCATCGACGACGATCTCGCATTGCAATTGGGTGCGTCCACCCGTGAGCGCCGACTCGTCGAGCCGCGATCGACTGCCGTCAACGGCGGAAGCGCCACGACGTTCGGCGTTAGGAACACCGTGCTCTGCAGTGCGTGTTCGACATACTTCGCGTCGATTCCGGCTTCTGACGCGCGCGCCGCGAATATCGTCGACCTTGTACCCGCTGGTCCGCTCCGCATCGCGTTCGGCGTCGCGCTCGCCAAGGATGGGAGTGGGGCGAGGTTGAATTCCCGTGAGCGACTGAAGGTCGGCGGCGCGTCGCCAGGATCGCCTGCGCCTCCAGTGTCGGCAGGCTTAACTGTGGCGGCGCGAGCACGTAGGGCGGTGCTATGTAGTCGCGGTGTTCTCGAGCTCGCGCTCGAGCTCCTGCGCGATCGCCGCCAAGCTGGCGGCGAGCGAACGACAGTCGGAATCGCGCGCCCGGATCTTTGGCGAGACATCGGTCCACCAGCTCGGCGAGGGGACGCGGTACGTGAGCCGCGGCCGACTGACAACGGCGGCGGTTGCTTCGTGACGTGCGCGATCAGTACGGCCGACGCGAGGTCGGCGTCGAACGGGAAGCGTCCGGACAGCGCAAGTATCCGACGACTCCGAGCGAGTAAATGTCAGAGCGCGCGCGTCGACCTTGTCCCCGGACACTTGTTCGGGGCTCAGATAATACACGGTGCCGAGCAGCCCTGGCCGGTCGAGGTGAGCGGTGTGGATTCAGCGAGGCGCGCGATCCCGAAATCGGTCACCATCGCGCGACCGGTGTGCCGGTCGATGAGACTATTCTCAGCCTTGATGTCACGGTGGATCGCCGTGCTCGTGGGCGTAGCTCAACGCGCTTGCGACGTCGTGCAGCTCGCGCACGACGTGGAGCGGTCGAGCCGGCCGCGTTCGCGAATGTGCTGCGCCATCGACTCGCCGTCGACGAATCCCATGACGAAGAACACGTGCCCGGCGATCTCGTCGGCGCGTCAGATCGGCACGATGTTCTGATGGAGAGCGCGCCAGCGTTGCTTCGCGCAGGAAGCGCTCGCGAACGGTCGGATCGTCGCGAGTGTGGAGGGAGCGTTTTGATGGCGACGTGACGGTCGAGCCGGACATCGCGCGCGAGGTACACGACGCCCGTGCCGCCGCGACCGATCTCTCGCTCGATGTCGTACTGGCCGGTGAGCGCCGCGGCGTTGCCGGTCACCTCGAAGCGCGCGCCGCAAACGCCGCGATCGCACGGCGCGTGTAATCGGAGAGCGCTGGCGTACCGCTGCCGCGAGCTTCCTCCAACAGCCGCAGCCATTTCTCTATGTCGGTCCACGTGATTCGCTTGATACGAGCAATAGCGTCCGGATTGCTCGCGGCGGCGTGTCGCGCGAAGGCGTCGGTTGCCTGGTCCAGCTCCGCCGACGTCGACGCAAGGCCGACGCGTAGAGTCCAGTGCCGCTCGCCCCATTGCGCGTCGTCGCCAGGCGGCGTCGAGGCGCCATTTGCCCGAATGCGTCCGATCGATCTTGTGCTCGATGACCGAGGCCGACAACGAAGGACCGATGCCGATGGCAAAGCTCGCTCAAACGAGCGACGCTGGTCTCGAGATGCGATCACGTAGTCAGACGCCGCGACGATCCCCACACCACCACCGACCACTTTGCCCGGGACGCGTTGACGATCGGCTTCGGTGCATTGCGTCATCGTCAGAATGACGTCGCGCGAAGCCCATAAAAATTCTTTGCCGGCTACTGAATCCGTAAGAGATGTCAGCTCATCAAAGACGCCCCGGCGCAAACGCGCCCGTCCCATAACTGCGAGCACGATGACGACCTCTCGCGTTGACCGGCGACCCTCACTTCGCCCGCGAGTGCGCTCAACACCGACGCGGGCAGCGAGTTGCTCTTTGGATGGCCGAAGCAGATGTCGGCGATCCCGTCGGCGACGTAGGACGAGAGCGGAGCCGGATGTCGCGAGTGAATCGTGCGTGGGCATGGTCAATGATGACGGAGCTGAGGATCAGCGGACCGAACGCTCAAACCGCCGCGCAACGTCGCGATGCTCGGTGTTCTTGAGAATATCGCCGCTGCTCGTGCCACACCGTCCGCCTGGCGTCGCGCCTGGCCGATGCTCGTGAAGCCGTAGGCATACGCGGCTTCAGCGAAAAGCCCATACCGGTCGACGATGTGACGCTCGAGATCCCTCCCGCACCGATCGTCAGCCCGGCGCCGGATCGATGTTGCTGCGTTTCGCTGAGCCAGAGCCGCTCAGCGCTGGTATAGTTGATCTCGTGAGCGCCCAATTCCATGAAGCCCAGGCCGAAGTTGATTGTCGGCATGACCAGTGGGGACGGAATGCGGAATCGGAAATTCGTCGCCAGCTCGAAGACGCCCGCCTTGGACGACGTGGCCGAGGTAGGCTTTGCGCCCGTGATCGGCGTGAAGTCGGCCAGGAATTGCGATTCGTCGAGCGGAAGCATGCTGTAGCTGAGATTGATCGCGGCGCAATCCCAACTCGTCCGATGCCCGTTCCGGGCCGTTCTGCCAACTCTCCCAGCCGAGGTTGAGCGCGGTGCCACTACTCCAGTCTTTCAAGCTGCGGATTGAAAGACTGGAGTAATGGCACCACTATCAGCAAATGTAGAACGGCTGGAACAGGCAAATCGGCGGATTGAGATCACCGATCAATCTCGGCATGCTTCCTCGGCAGATGCAATTCTGGCCGATCGCGCCGCAGGCGCATACGTCAGGCGGCTGGCGACATTTCCATTCCGTCGGCTGGCCTGGGCTCATGAGGTGGGCGCCCGCAGTAACTCAGCGAGCAGCAACCAGCACCGGTTGATCGATGGAGGACTCAGCGGCTCATCTGGAGAAACTTTCTCGCGTAATGGCAATACGAGCATCGACCCGGGGCACGGCGACGGTGTGTGCAGCTGCGATCTTCTCCAGGGCGAGCATCTGCGCGGCTTTGTGGCGCGCGTTCGCTGTCCTTCCGCTCCGTCGTATGCCCGCGCATTCTCGGCAAATCTCCGTCTCGTCGACAGGATTGTGTCTCTTCGGCCATCAAAGAGCGCGTCGGTGGTGGCACGCTCGCGGAAGCGAAGTGAGAGAACGCGGTCAACGAAGGACGTTCGCGTCGTGTACTTCGCGGTGCATGGGACGGGCTGTCTGATGAGCTGACATCTTGCAGTTCAGTAACCGGCAAAAGTGGGCTTCGCGCGTCGTTCTGGCGATGACGCCGATCCGCGTCAAGGGGCCCGATTATTGGTGTGGATCGTCGCGATCGCCAGCAGCGTCGCTTCGTTGAGCGAAGCGCAATCGGCATCGATCTTCGTCGCAAATTCCGGCATTCAGCAGATGCCGCCGCAATGTACGACGCGACGAGCGGCACGGTTTCTACTACGCGCGCCTTGCGATCATGAACCGAACAACCATTTTCGCGCCGAACGCTTCGCGCGGCAATCCGGACATAATCAGCCGCGTGGACCGACATGATGGCGCGGCTGTTGGAGAACGCGCGGCATGAGCTGTACATATTCTCCATTACGCGCGCCGTGCGATCGCGGCGTTTGCGGCGCGCGCGCTCGCGCTCTGGCTGGCCGCTGATCCCGACGAGATCGTCGCGGCGGCGTGGCGTCAAACTGCCTCGCGCGCGATGTCATTCGCGTCGCAATCAACGCTCCTCACGCACCGCGGACGATCCGATAATCCTGGCCTTTCACGCGCGAGCACTGGCCGCTGGTGCCCCTCGACATCGTGCCCGATCATCGCGCCGACAGCCAGACACCGTTAACAGTCATGGAGTTCGTCGACGGCGAGTCGATGGCGCAGCATTCGCGAGCGCGGCTCAGCTTCCCGCATCGTCGCGCAAGCTGCGGTAAGCGTGTGTCACGGCCTGGCGATCCTGTATTTAACAGCAGGCTGAAGAGTATTCTCATCGACCAGCACCAGTATCTGCGTGTGACCGACGAAAAGTGTCATACACCCTTCGGCCGGCCAGCACGAGCCCCGGGTACAAATGTCGGGGACCGACCTTGATCTGTTGCGGAGTCGTCGGATACTTTCGCTTCCCCGTGGGCCGCCGTCAGTATCATGACGGCACGGCTGCATGCCACTCACCTCTCGGCTGGTGGACTAACACCAGATCCAGGCGTTCAGGCTGTCGATTCGCCACCAGACGATACGCGCAAGGCGCTTGAGCTCAGCACCGCATTCGCCACACTGTCGCGCCGCCGCAGTTGCTCCGGCCTCGGGCACGCAGTAACCTCAGTCGCTCAGAGTACTCCCTAATCCCAGGCACCAGCGGCAATGCTAGACGATGTCACTTTGGCACCGCGTCAGCCAGGAGATCGACGTGAACACATGGCACGCCAGCTTCATGGTCTGACGCTGTCGATCGTGGCGATGGCGCTTCACTGGCGCAATTACTGGTATGGATCGTCGTCGACGAATCGAGGACATTCGATCATCGTCGATCGTCGGCATATTTACGCGATGGCTGAGCGTTATTGTCTCTCTGGCAAACACGCTTCCCGGCGATCGAAGGCGCAATGCAGGTGTCCGTTTTGCCACGCGGCGTAAGACGCTGAACTGAGCTTGAAGCTGCTCGTCGGGAAACAGATGGTGGTCTCGTGGGTAACCGGCGGCAGTGATGGCGCGATAAACCTTCGGCGATCGTGAAATATCGTGTTTGCGGCAGCGTTCTTCGGTTCCGTCTTGATCAGCTTACCGTCTGTGTTCTGGCACGCATTCAGTCTCGCGAACTCGCCGGGCGTTGGCGTCGCCAGTCGTCGCCAGCTCGGCTGTTATTGAGCTCCGTGAAATCCCCTGAGCAATTCGAGGCGCCTGCTGTTTGCGTCACCGCAGCGTCCGATACGCGACGACGGCTCCTGTGTCATTGCGTGTCATCGAACGCAATTCGATCTCGCCGGAACGTGATGCAGGCTTCGCCTGACCAGATTGCGTTCGAACAGCGCGAACTCACTCGACTCAGATTTCGACCGGGTAGTAACAATGCGAACGTCGTCGACGCCTTGCCTGTCAATCGCGATGCTCTCGGCGAATCTCCGGAAGCTGGTCACTGCCGGTGATCTCGACCGTGCCGATCCGCGGTCCGATCACTATCGCGGCACCATGTCATTCCGCCGTGGGCCGATCGACTCCGCCCGATCTCTCCGCATCCAGGATTCTCAGGCTCGCCGCCCGATGCTCTTCCGTCGGATGTAGACGCGACCGACAGCTCTTTGGGAGATGGCGCCGTCCTCGACTGCGGATTCATCGAGATCTCGACCTTCAAATCGCCAACGCGCGCGCTTCCCCGCCTGGGCGATTGGACTGGCACTATGTCGGTCCCTCCCTTGTGCTACTCGATCGCATCGTTCACGTTCTCATACATCAAAAACTGTGAAGTGAATCTGAGCGATGAATGTGCGTGTCACGCCTTCTCGGCGAGTGCCGACGCTGATGCCTGTGCGCTCGCTCGCCGCCATTTCGGCGGCGATAACTCATTTGTGAAACGACGCGCTGAGCGTCAGCGGCTGGCGGCGACCAGTTCCCGCATCCTCCAGCCGCACGTCGTGGGTACTTCTTCCGCGTGAAGATCCTCGGCAGGACTCGCTCAGCACGAGCGGCCTGTCTGGAACACTTCGGCAGTCCGTGGTCCCCGACGAGTACATGATGTGCGCCAGTGATCAGGCGGGACCTTCAAGTCAGCGGTAATGTGTGACAAAGTCGTCCCCGGAAAACAGCCGCAGATCGTATCTTGCCATTCTGACTGTTGCTGACGCGCTCGATCTCGAGGTCTTCGGCGGTCGATCGATGTGCTACCGGCGACACCGGCAACTGTCGGCGCAAAAAACACGCGCGGCATCTGGCAAACCGGTCAGTGACGTCCGAGATGCCCCTTGCGGCGATGCGTGCCGTCACATGTTCGGCATGTCCCGGTGACTCTAAGCCGAGATGCCACGGCGGCCGACAATTTAAGTCTTGATTGACGGCACGTCAGCGCCGCTGCGCATGATTCTCATTCCATGGCACGTGTCACGTGGCAGCGACACTCGGCGAGGATCACTTTTTATTCCATTGACCACAGTCCGAGGACATCAGCGGCTTTGTGCTGTCTGCAGTCTCCAGTAGCGTGGGAGGCGTCAACTGACACCGACATGAGACAACTTCAAACTGCTCGAAGATCTGAATCGGCTTCAACATTCGAATCTGCGATGAACATGTTTACAATGAACCGGCGGCGCGAACCTGCGCGATGAAGCGGAGTCAGTCGCGCCGCGTGACGGCGTCCTGGCCCCTATGAGTCGTGATAATCGCGCGATCGTTCGTGAATCGCGGCGTTTTGTACGTGTGGCAATACCTAAAGATCCATGTTTGCTGATCCGCCACCAGCGAACCGCGACCGGCTGGTAGCGCGGTGGCAACACCGCGTATCGCGCGATCACCACCGCCGCCGCGTCAGCGCCAGAAATCTTCGTCCGCTCGTGAGCGTGTCTCGGTTTGCGATAACACCTGCACCAACGTAACGTGTGAGATCGTCAGAGCGTCTTTGTCAGCTAATCTGCGGTTCGTGGTAGCATTCGGCGTGCCTCCCCACCCCGGCGGTGATCCCAGTACGCCGGCGTAGCCGCTGAACGTTTGCGTGTCCGTGCCGCCACGCCGACACCGCCAGCAACGATCTGCCAATTCCGGTGGAACATGGCGAACCGATTATGTGCGCGCCGCCGTCAGAAGACCGGCATGACGGTATTTGATTGGGTAATGCCTGTACTTGCGTTTTCCGGATGATCGCTACGCGTACGCGCTTGATACGTTCAACCCGCTCCCGGCCAGTGTCCGGATGATCGTCCGTTTCGACGCGAAATACACCTGGCTCCATGTCGCGTGCTCGTGACTCGTGGCGCCCTACGGCTCTCCCACGAGATGCGTTTGACAGCATCACATCTCGACAAATCGAAACCGCGATCGTACAACGTGATTCGCGAACCTAGTAATCCGACTGCGCGGTCGACGCGCTGCGGCGATACGCTCCGATCAAGACCGTAATCTTCGCGGCTCGATAGCGCCGCCCCGCTGGTGTCGTAGATGTGCGTGCTTTGCCAAGCCCCTAACGGCGGATCAGGGTGATCGCGCCCACCGCCGGCGGTTCCAGCCAGAGTTTCCAGCGGTGACGTTAACAGCCGTGTTTCAGACACGCGTCAATCGTTGACGGCTGTGCCGTGTCCATCTTCGCCTGGACGCCAGCTGCGCCAAAATCCGTTGCTCCTCGGATATGGGCCGCGAGAAAATGAAGGACGACTTCCGCGCCTCAGCCGCTTCTGAGACTCGTTACTGATCGACCATCGGCAAGCGATCGTCGTCCCGACGTCCTTCATCGACGCGAAGGCTGTGGCTGGCGTCGACGGGCGGCTGACTGTGGCCAGCCATCACGCCGCGTTCCGTATTGCGCGCTCGCGCCCTCTTGATGACTAAGCTCGCAGGTACCACTGCGGCGTACGCCAGTGAGCTCGAGTCGAGATCGAGACATCTGGGCGAACTCCACGATGTGCAAGCGTCCGTTGATACGATCCGCTTGAGGATTACTCAGTGATGCAGACACCTGCTGGGCGGCGGCGGCAATGCCAGCCTCAAGCGCTCTTCATGGCTGTTTTCTCGAGAGAAGAATCGGGCCTAGGCTATTGCGTAGTTACGCCTTGAACGGCGGGTCGAAGAACCAGCGTGGAGTCGGCAGGTGTCACCGTATGATCGCGTTATATACGCCATCGCCGACGGAACGGCTGATGTCGTCGCCGGTTCTCATCGCGAAGGCCGAAGAATCAATGACGATCTCAGTCACCGGGCATTCAGCGATCGCTCGTCAGACCTGTTGGGATAATGATCGATGGAATGCGGCGATCCATCTTTGGTAATCGCCGGCAATGTCGTGTCTGCGAACTCGGCGAGGCTGTCGATCGGCTTGTCATACCAGTGAAGGCGTCACCATGGTAAATGGCCGTGGATCGCAAACATCGAGATCCCGATGATCGTCGAGAACACCTGCGAGCGAACCACCCCCGCGTCGCGGCTGCCCGACCTCACCAGCGAATCAGTAGAACTCCCGTTGCCGCCCGGCGTCGTGGATGGCGACCAGCGTGCTGTCGGCTACAACTGGAACGCTATTGAACGCTGCTGCGGGATTCCAGCGGCAGCTGAACCGCGGTCTGGAGCGTTGTCGTCAGTAATTTACCGAGATCGCAGTCGCTGAACCTTCGAGCCGATCAGGCGCCAGACCCGCTGCTCGGGTTCGGCGCCGGTGGCAAGCGTCTGCAGAGTGTTTTCTGACCGAAACGGCAATCCGCGGCGTAATCGGAAAATTCAGATCGATCATCGGCGACTGAACTGAGCCGGATATGATTTGTACCGATTGTCTCAAACGTCGAAATACGCGGCGCGGATCGCTGAAGCCACTTCGCGTCGGCTAGTTCAGCTCTGTGTCGTCGAAATATCCCTACGATAAATTCCCGCGATGTTCACGTACATTCGGCACGACGCGATACTCGTGCGACGGTTCCGGGATTAGTTAACGTCAGCCCTTTGCGCCAAATCGATCGACGGCATTCCGACGGCGCCGTTCGGAAGTCAGAAGTATTTCGGCGACGTTGCTGCCGGCGAACGCGATGGCTCAGCCGACAACCCGGTACCACTGCTGGCTGGCGTGGCCTGGTTGGCGGCACGCGAAGAACAGAATCGCGTGTCGATGTCGTGACGATAAACGCGCCGCGTTCCCGGATCGATCATCGGGCTGTCACCGCGATCGTGCGATGCTCGGCGTCGGGCTTCTCGGGCGGTTGCACTGACGTCGCTCGTCCCGATGCCGCCGCGGCACCCATTAGTGTCAGGTTTCAAATCACGAAATGGGTTGAGCCAGGTCGCCCGCAGCTGCCGCTTCCGCGTGATGCCGGCGATATCCAGCTCGCGCGCTCGGTCAGCGTTGAATCGTCGGGCGCAATCCCAGCTCGCGATCCGCAGACGCGAGGCAAATCGTAAGCTGCGCCCCTGACCTTCGCCTGAGCGCGGATTTCCGCGCTCAGGGCTCCAGATCGCAAAACGGAACGTCGCGTATCGCCCGACGATCGTGGCGTCTGCGCCAGCACCTGGTATGATCCTGCCCGACCTAAGCTCGGCACGGATTCTTTCCGGGCCGGCACGGCAATATCGTCTTGAGACGACGGCGTAGGTACAGCGCCGGCTAGCGCCGTAGCCCGCTAAATCGGATCGGTGAGTCAGCATGGAACTCGCGTGCGACCGATGCTGGGCAATGATGCGCGTCGTGATCATCGTTGATCAGCGACTGATCGCGTGGCGCTCGCAGCCGGCGCCAGTCGTCCCGACGCCTGACTACGCAAATCGCAGGCCCCACGATCATGCCGAGAATCCACGCGGTCGCCTGTCGCTCGAGTCCGTCGTAACGAGCGAACTCATCGATCCGTGCCGGTGTCACGGCAATACTGTATTCCGCCGGCTCTCATATTCCCACCACCGCGGTCGCGCCGGGCCGGCGACCCCACCGGCGGCTATTCGACGGGCCAGTCGTCGCTTTTTGTACGACCGGCGACAGGGCACCGCCTGCGTCATGCAACATCACAGTTTAGGAAGTATCGGGAGCGTTCGGCAGGAAATTCGGCGTGTTCCATCGCAAGTAGGCGAATGGATATGTGCGTGTCTTCTGGCTTTCGCCAACTCTGCGAGTAACGTGAGTAACACGAGCTGCACTCGGGCGCAGCTGCTCCAGCTATCGCGGCGTGCGCAGACCGACTCAATTTGCTTACCAGGATCGACTCCGTAATTATTTCACGACCTGCATACAGAAAGTGCGTTCTCCAACGCCGACGGTTGTCGCCGGGCTGCCTCGCGAATACTATTCGTGCCAGACCGTGTCCAGCCGCGTCTTACCTGCATAACGCGGCGGCCGCATCTCCGTCACCTGTCGCACCGCCGTTCAACGTCAGTGCCGCGCGATTGCACCGCCGACGGCGGCAGCGTCGCGGTCAGGATGACGGTCGCCGAGACCACCAGCACGACGGAGTCGCGATTGCTGAGCCAATCTGCCGCGGCCACGACTCGCGGCTCGTGATAAGCCAGCGTCGCGCCAGTACCGGCGTCGATCTCGAATATCATCGCTGACGGCGAGCCTGATCACACCCCACCGCGATCGCCGGCATTGACTGAAAATCGCCTTCGCCGTCAGGGCGCCGGTCTCAAAATCGCACTGCGATCCTCCGCGAATATAGCACGACTGGGACATAAGCCTCGCGCGGCGACAGCTGCACCGCCGACCGTCGCGTGTTGTCGATATTTTGCGCCATGTTTAGACAACGCTGAAGAAGGCGTCGATGGCCTCAGACCGCCGCAGGCGCCGTCCCTCCGTGAACTCGACAATGTGTTCGCGACAGCGCTATTCCAGCGCGATCTGCCGTTCCATAAAGCGGTCGACTTCAGGGTATGATCGCGCGACGATCGATTTCCGAATTCACCGCTCGAGCGCGTCGGGGGCTTTGGCCGTGAGGACGAATATCACTGGCGATGGCCGAGCATCGCTCCGAATATGTTTGATCGACGAAGTGATCCACACCTGGACTCGGCGATACCACCATGCCGTCCATCAATCGAACTCGCTCGGGCGGACGTCACGCGCGGCCCGCGCTCGGCAGTCGCTCCGGTGTGGTTGGAAGCGACATGGCGACGTTGCTGCTCTCCGGCATTCCTCCGCCGCCGGAGTGCGTTTCGGTTGGATTAATGGTTTATGACGTGATCGCGACGTTGGCGATCGTCGACGATCCAACCGGCACCAAGCGCTCGGCGCCCGGTCGACATATCGTCAGTGAAGCAGCGTCGTTAGACGTACGCAGAAATGCCGCAGGCGTCGCGGCTCAACTATCATGAGATTGAACGCGTCAGTGTTGCAGGCTGACCGGCGTCGTACCAGCGAGGCGGTTCGTCGGCAATCAATGCTGGACCAAGCTTCTTCTCCACCCGCCGAGATCTTCACTTGATCTTTCTAATAGGTATGCCGTGCGCTGACAGCTCGGGTTAAGCGCAGACCGATCAGAGCTGATCTGACACTGTCGCGCGACCTCGACAGTGGCTGAACTCACTTCGCAGCGTGCTCCTGCCATCTCGACCGCCTTCACCAGCCCATAGCTCAGCGTCTGGCTGGCTCAATCAGGATATTTGACCGGCCTATCCTGTGGGCCAAGCCCTTGCGGATCGCATGCCAGCACCGTGTCAGCTGACTGGCCACACGCCTCCCGCCCGTCGCCATCGGTGGCAAGCTCGAGGCAGGCAATTCGTGTCATGACATATCCAGGCTCACTCAGGAGGCAGACTCACGCAGCACTGATGAAAGCCATTAACTGTCGACA
>ERZ1370068.9651-contig-8412_pt1 | contig 32845 bp, 50 predicted proteins | sample MGYA00561227_ERZ1370068 | MGnify/ENA primary metagenome ERZ1370068 (study PRJEB38410, sample SAMEA6850437) | metagenome | study: Metagenomic assessment of the ecological functions of the soil: analysis of the soil microbiota associated with the...
TTACGTATTGCTCGCTGCCGGGATCCGGTTGGCGCTGCCGTGACTGGTTTGAGACCCTGCTTATACCGGGTGGCGGCACCGAGCGCGCGACATCGAGCGACCGCGAGCGCGGCCGTGCGTAGAGCAGAAACGCCTCGGCGGGTTCGCGGCTAGATCAGGATCAGCCCCTGAACCTGTCCTGCTGCGCCATCGACCGCTCGGTGCTCACCTTTGCGGATCTGGAACCACGCGCTGGCGCCGCCAGGTCCTCGAACGTCGCTGCCGGCCGTTGACGTCCGTCTGCGTGCGCGCAACCGCCGGCGCGAGGCACAGCAGCGCGCGGCGCAGCAGGTGAGCACGAGTCATGCGTGCTTCCCCGATCGCGGCGACACCATCGTTCCTGCGGGTGCGGCGACCGGCACACCGTCGACGCCGAATCCGAGGGTCGATTCGCCGGGAGTCGCTCGTCTGTCGCTCTTGTTGAGCGGAATTTCGCGCCGCCGGCGCCGTTCACTTGAAACAGGTCGTATCGCGCGTCGCCGAAGACGGATTGAAGACGACGATGCATTCGAACTGATGAATGCCGCCGACCAGCGTGAACGTGCAGCCGGGATGCCTGATCGACTCCGTCGGCAGAACCACGTCGTTGTATTCGAACTTCGCCGTTTCCACGCTGCCGTTGCCCTGTTGACGACGAACAACTGAACCTGCTCGCCGAGATCGCTCTCTGTATAACGCCGCATTCACGCGTCTGAGCATGTGCGCCTCCCGGAGTCACGCGCTGCCCGGATCGGGGGGGCAACACACTTCTCTTAATTCTGAACCACGGCGCGAATGCGCAAGGGGCCAGGAAGGCTCGTGAGCGATTGTCTGCCCGACAGCCGTAAGTGGGTCAGGTGGTCGCGTGCGGAAACGTCGAACGTGGCGGCTTGCGCAGTGTGGGCTGACATTGTTCCGGCAATCGTTTCGTCGACGGCGACTGTCCAGTCGACGGATCCGACTCTACCCATCAGATAAAAACATGGGTCCTGATTGACGTGGCGCTGCAGTTGCCGGGCTTCGCGGATGATCGACCGCCTGCTCGAGGAGCCGGCCGCTGATTGCGCTGTGGGCCGTCACGCGAAATCCACCGTCAGTGCCCGCCGTTGACCTGGTGGCGGTCGTCGTCCAGTGGATTCGCGCGCGCGCCGCTGCCGCTGGTGAACGACTGGTCTGCCTGTTGCCGGCGGCGGCTGGACCACGATCCGACGGCTTTCCACCCGACGCTGATCTGCTTCGGCGTCTCGGCCGCGGGGCGGGACGGCCGCCGCATCCAGCCAACAGTCCGGCGATCGCCGCGAGCGCGCTGCGCGTCATCCCACGGATTATCGGCGCAATCGCGGAGACGGCGGAACTATCGGCGTGGGCTGCACTCTCTTCGCCTTCAGTTGATACCGTCCGCTAGTATTGTCTGCGTATGCGAACCTTTTTCTGTTCTTGCCTGCCGGACTTCTCGTGTCGTTCTGCACGCGGGTGGCGCGGCTGCGCCGTCGGCGGCGTGCACGACGGCGACCGCCAGCTTTAATAATAACAGCGCCTCGGCGGCGGCCTGGCCCGATCCTGACGTCCGCCGCACGCGATCGTCGACGCGCGAACGACAACGGCCGTGCGCCGCGCGCTGATCATGGTCCACGGGACCAACTGCAACGCCGATCACTACTTTCCGACCGCCATCACCGCGGCCTTCGCCGCCGCGCGCTCGACGACTCGGTCGTCATCTCGCCGCGGACGCGTCGGCGGCGGGCAGCTGCCACGACACGCTGCGCGGCGAACGAAGTAGCTGGAGCTGCACCGGCGACAGCTGGCGCTCCGGCGGCGCGGCGCCGCAAGCCATCCTGATCTCGACCTCGTTCGATTGTCGTCGACGGTGATGCCGCTAAGCTCGCGAACAAGGCGATGTTCTCAACCTGCGGCGCGATCGTCGTCGCCGGCCACTCGGCCGGCAGGCGCAGTTCGTCGCGCTACCAGATGGCCAACCGGGTGCACGACACGCCCGGCGTGCCGGTCACCTACGTCGTCGCCAATCCTGTCCAGCTACGCGTGGCCTGACGCGACGCGGCCGCGGCCGGTCGGACGACGCGCACGCCGGAGAATGCGAAAGGGCGCGTGGAGACCGAGAAGCCGTCACACCAAGCTTCGCCGTACGGGCGTTCGACGCCGCCGGCGTGCGCGAACTACGACCGCTGGCCGGCCGGCCTCGAGAATCGATCCGAGCGGCTACACCGCGGAAGCTGGACGACGAGCAGCTCAAGAAGCAGCTGGTGTCGCGGCCGACGACGTTCTGTTCGGCCAGGTCGACACGCTGCCGCTCGTGGCTTCGATCCGTCGTGCCCGGCGATGGCGCAGGGGGCGACGCGGCGCGCGCGCGGCGAGGCCTACGTGCGAGCCTTTCACACGAGAACGGATGGGCGCGAAGCAGCGGTCCAGATCGTGCCCGAGTGCGGCCACAACGATCGGTGCGTATCTGCAAGCACGACCGACGCGGTGCCGCCGGTCGCTCTTCCGAGGCTCGCCGTAAACTCTCCACCACCCGTGGTGGAGTTTCAATTCTGCCGCTATCGTTCGGTGAGCAGTACAACCGGTCCACGCCAGCCAGTGCTCGCCTTCGTAGTGGCCGGTATTACGCCGCAGCGTCGGTCGCGTATAGCCGGCCGAGGCGAAAGCACCGCGCGGGCGGCGTCGCCTCAAGCAGCGCCGCGGCGACGACGGCGCATGCACCGGTGCACGACTGAGGTTCAAGCCGTCGAGGTGTCCGGAGCTGCGGATCGGATCGATCGGTGACGACCGCGATCTCGGCGCAGATCTCTCGGCTCGCCGCGATTCAGCCGCGGCAGGGTACGCACGGAACCAGTCGGCGAACTTCTGCGGCCTCGAAAGGACGCGGCGCATCAGGTCGGCCTCGATCGAGCGTCGGCGAGGTGAAAAAGTCCGATCCGTTCGGCTCCGGAGCTTCGGCGGGTAGTCCAGTGTCGCTCGCGAAGTAGTCGAGGCTGCGCTTCACCAGCATCTCTTTCCCAGTGCCGCGCTGCCGACGGTGCGTCGCGTAGTCGAGCGCGAACGCCAGACCGAACGCGGTGTTCGGATGGACTCCGGTGCGGATCGCGATAGGTCTGCTTCGGCAGGAAGCACGAGGTAGCGCTGCACGAGCGTCGGTCAGCGGCTGCAGGTTCGTCTCTCCCACCGCTTCGCCTCGTCCGACGTCGAGATGTGCAGCTCCTCGGCCAGCTTCAACACGCCACGCCCAGCCGTATGTCCGCTCGAACGCCCGGCGGTCCGGCCGCGTGAAGTGACTCCGCCTCGGTCCGGATGTTCTGAGCCGTGAGGTTCGCCTCGAGCGCCTTGCGATCGTCTGCGCGCTCCGGCAGCGACGGGAAGCAGACGGATCAGACGCACCAGCATCCAGTGGCCGTGCACCGACGAATGCCAGTCGTAGCAGCCGTAGAACGCCGGATGCACCTGCTGCGGCGCCTGCACGCCCGCCGCGGCGTCTGCAGGACGTAGCAACCCGGCGAGTTCGGATACTCTTTGCTGACGCACGCGAGCGTGATCGCGCGCTGAGGTTGGAGGCGCTCTCCTGAGTGAGTCGCCGGCAGATCTCCTGGCGGGGAAGCGGCGGAGGATTGTTCGTCATACAGCCAGACATCCAGACACAAAGAGAATGAGGCCGAGTCGTCGCATCATCACGGCCACCATACACCAGGTGCGCTGAACGGCGAGGGACCCATGGATCGAAGTGACGCTGCTGCAGCTGCTTCGGAGGCGCCGCCGCCGCCGACGCGCGGGTCTGGCCTCGGCGCAATCGCGTCAGCGGATCGTGATCGCCGGCGGCGGATGCTCGGCGCCAACATCGCGGTATCAGCTCCGCACGCCGCGGCGCGCGGTGACGCTCGTCGAGAAGCGCGGCCCGCGGGCCGGCCGCGACTGCGAACTCGCCGCGGATCAGACGAAGCAGCCGCGCAGCCGCATTTCATGCTCAGCCTCCCGGCATCGAAGCCTGGCGCGCGCTGCACGCCGACATCGGTCCTGAGCTGCCCGTGCGCTGGGGCGGCTCCATCGAATGGACCAATACCGCCGACGCGGCGCGCGAGCCGAGACCGTGCAACGCTTTCAGCGTTAGGGCTACCCGGTCCGCTTCATCGACGAACTGCGGCTGCGCGAGCTCGAACCGAACGTCGTGCCGGGCGCCGTCGCCGGCGCGACGTGACAGAGATCGAAGGCGCCGCCGATCCGGTTGGCGCGACCGAGATCATTCTCGCGCGCATGCTTGCGCCGGCAGCCCGCGTCGTCTATCCGTCCGAGATCGTCGGACCGGATCAACCGAACGGCCGACTGCGCGCGGTGAAGACGACGCAAGGCGATGTCCAGGCCGACGTGCTGGTGGTGGCGTGCGGCACCGACACGCCGAGAGTCGCGACGATGGCCGGCCTCGCCGTGCAGTTGACGCGATCGCCGGGCATCCTCTTTGCATACGCCGCCGCAGCCCAGAGTCGTCGATCGCATCGTGTTGTCGCCGATCGGCAACGTGAAGCAGAAGCCGGACGGCCCGCATCGCTCACCGGACTCGACTTCGGCTCGTCGCCGACGGAAGACGCGACCATGGAGAAGGGCGAGCGCCTCGTCGCCAAAATGGCGGCCGTCGTCCCGAAACTCGCCAACGCCGTCGATCGAGAAGGTGACGCTCGGATTTCGCCCGCTGCCGAAAGACGGATTTCAATCGTCGGCTTCGCCGAAGGCTGCCGTCCTGACGTCTACGTGACGGTGATGCACTAGCGGCGTGACGCCTCGGTCCGCTGATCGGACGGCTGGCGGCGATGGAGATCCTCGACGGCGTGCGCGTCGATCCGCTCGCGCCCCATCGAATCGAGCGGTTCACGTAGTCGGTGCCGCTAAAATAATCCGTTTATGACTGCACTTTGTCCGCGTGGCGTCGATCGCGGCCGTGCCGATTTCGCATGGCTTCCCGCTGAGTGCACGGTATACGGTGATAACAGCCGATCTCCGTCCGGCAGAGCTTGTTCGGGAGGCAACATGATCAGATCGCTCGTACTGACCTCGCGACGATTTCGCCGTCGCGTGTTCGCGAATCCGCGCCGCCGCCGTCGTCGGACGCGACCACGCCGCCGGCCACGCCGGCCGCTCAGCCGCGCCGCCGGCCCAATCGGCGGAAGCGACGCCTCCGCCGGGCGCCGCGTCGTCGGCGCCCGCGTCGCAAGCCGCGCCAGGATCGGCGGCACCTCGCTCCGGCCTCGGCGTCCAGCGAAGCGCCGCCGCCACGCGCGGCCGCCCCGCCGCCGCCGCCCAAGCCCGAACCTCCACCCGCGCCGAAATTCCGTGAGGTGACCGTTCCCGCCAGTACCGAAATGAGCGTGAAAGTGCTGAACACGCTCGCCTCGGACACCAGCAAGCGTCGAAGATCCGGTCAAGGGCCTCGATCGCCAAGTCCGTCGTCGTCTCGGGGGCGACGGCGATTCCCGAGGGGTCGCAACTCACCGGATCGGTCATCGATGCGAAGGAGTCGGGGCGCGTGAAAGGTAAAAGCGGCGCTCGCGTTTCGGTCGACCGGCTCGTCGTTCGCGGCGCGAGACGCACCAGATTCAGACCGCGAGCGTGAATCGAATCAGGCGGCGCAGGAACAAGAAGTCTGACGTCAAGAGAGGGCGGCATCGGCGCGGGGCCTTGGTGCCGTCGTCGGCGGCATCGCCGGGGAGGGAAGGGCGCGGCGATCGGCGCTGTCGCGGGCGGCGTCGGCACGGTGATGGTCACGAAAGGCAACGAAGTGGCAGGTGCCGCCCGGCACCATCGTGACCGTGCTGCTGCAGGACGCGCTGACGGTGTCGGTGCCCGTCAAGTAGACGGAAGGTTACAGCGCTTTCCATCGTCGTGCGTCCGGCCGAAGCCGGACACCTACATCATCGGAGAACATCGGGTCATCCACGCGAGAAGAACCGCAGGAACGCTGGTGCGATATCGAGTTGCGCCGGTCCCTGACCACCGGTGCGCGCGGCTCGATCGACGGCCCGGACGATGTCGATCCGTTCGCCGGAGGCGAGCCGCGCCGTCACTCGCCGCTGCGCCCCGAGATCGGTGACGTGCTCGACCGCCGCCGGCAGCGCGTTCACGGTCGACGCGGATTCGGGATGTGACAGCCGCACCGCCGACGGATGAAAGGCGACGGCGGTGAGCTCACGGCGCTCGACGTGGTCCGGCGCATCGAACACGCCGCCGCCGGCGCGAAACCCGGCGCCGTTTCGCGTCCCGTCGAGCACGCACCATCCGAAGAAGCGCGCGACGTCGGCGGTGGCGGGCACGGTGTAGAAATCGCGCGGCGGTCCGCTCTGCGCGAGCCGGCCGCCCGCAGCAAGCAGCGCCACGCGATCGCCCATGTCGTGCGGCTTCGCGCCGATCGTGCGTCACGAACACGGTCGTGATGCCGAGACGGCGCTGCAGATCGCGGATCAGCGCGCGCATCCCGGCGCGCAGGTTCTCGTCGACGCGCCGACAGCGGCTCGTCGAGCAGCAGCACGCGCGGCCGCGTGATCAGCGCGCGCGCCAGCGCGACGCGCTGTTCCTGCCCGCCGGACAACGAGGCGGGGCGCCGCTCGCCGAATCCGTCGAGCTGAACCGAGCGCAGCGCGTCGGCGACTGCTATGGATCGATGGTCGCGATGTTTACTGCGGGGCATCCGCATCGCGAGGCCGAAGCCGACGCTCTCGGCGACCGACATGTGCGGAAACAGCAGCGGCTTCTGAAACACCATCGCGATGCCGCGCCGCTCGGCGGCGATGCGCAGTAATCCGCTGATCGCCGAACCACACCTCACCGCTCTCGACCGGCACGAGACCGGCGATCACTTTCAACACGGTCGCCTTGCCGCATCCCGACGGTCCGACCAGCGCCAGCATCCGCCGGCGGGCATGTCGAGCGTCACGTCGTCAGAGCACGCGGCCGCCGCCGTAGCCGGCCGAGACCGCGTCGATGCGCACCGGCGTGCTCATCGCTGCAGCACCTCGGATCGCCAGTCGCGCTCGAGCCGCTGGAGATATTCGGCGTCCGCCTGCGACGATGCGGTGCGCGGCGAGCTGTCGAGCGGCAGCGTCGCCGGACCGCGCGGCAGCGCGTCGACGGCGGCGCGGTCGGCGGCGCTCAGGCGATCGAGACGCAGCGGGAACAGGCCGCCGATCGCCCGGGCACGCGCGAGCGCGGCGCCGGCGACATGAAGTAGTTCGACGATGGTCAGCGCGCCGGCGACGTTGGCGGCGTTGAACGGAATGCGAGGTAGCTGTAGTTGGCGATCGTCCCTTCGTCGAAGACGAGCGTGCGGACGGTCGCGGGAAATTCGCCGCGCGCGATCTTGTCCGACGCGAACGCTCGGACCGTGGTTTCATCGAGAAGTCGATCTCGCCGTTGACGAACAGGCGGTTCAGATCGGCCGGCGTGGCGGGATAAGTCTCGCCCCGTCGCCAGAGATCCGGCTTGATGTCGCGGAGGTAGGCGAGTGCCGGCTTCGAGACCCGCCGTGGCTGAGATCCGCATCGAATCCGTTGGCGAACGCCGCCGGCGGGATTCCGCCGGCGTGCTGCAGCAGTGGCGGATGAATGCCGACCCGGTGAAGTCGGGAATCGCCGGATACGCGAAGCGGCCGGGGCGCGCGTGGATCCACGCGCGCAGATCGGCGACGGTCGCGGGCGGCGCCGGACGCGCGCCGAGTCGCAGGCGAGGACGAACTGCGCCTGCTCGACCGGCGCTTCGTGGCCGCCGGTCGGCGTCCCGAAGTCGCGCTGCCACGCCGTTTCGTCGAAAAAGCGGATGTTCGGCAGCTGCGTGGCGAACGGGCCCCACAGGAGTCCGCCCTGCTTCGCTTCGCGGTGCGGAAGTTCTCGCCGTTGATCCAGATGAAATGCGATCGACGCCGCTCGCGACGCCGGCCGACTTCTCGTTGAGCAGCTTGTTGATCGCGTCGGCGACGTCGGCGAGCGGGACGATCTCCAACGTCAGCCCGAGTTCGCGCTTGACGGCGTCGGCGGCCGGCCCCTGATGGAATCCGGTTGCGCGCTTCGTCGCCCGCCCACATCCCGAACCGCACCGGTCGTCCCGCGCGCGCGCCGCGCGATCTCGGCGAAATCAGTCCGCGCGAGATCGTCGGCGGACAGCGGCGCCGGCCGGTCCGGGCGCCGCCGCAGCAGCCGTGAGTGACCGCCGCGAGGAGCGACCAGCACGCGCGAGCCCGGTGTCGGACCGCGGTCTGACTGCGCGTCTGACCTCGGATCTGAACTCGTGTCTGACACAGTCTGGCCTCGGTCTGACACCGACCCGGGCGACGAGTGCGAAGACGATCAGCGTCGGGGCGATGAACACCAGCGCGAGCGCGGCGCCGACCGCTTCGTCGCCGCCGCGCTGGAATCCGAGCAGCAGCAGCGGCAGCGTGAGGACGCGCCCGCCGCCGATGAGAAGCGTCAGCAGGTGCACTGACTCCACGACAGCAGGAAAGCGCGAACGCCGCGGCGACCGCGACAGCCGGCGCCAGCGCCGGCGAGCGTCACACGCGTCCACACTCGACCCACGGCCCGGCGCCGAGCGCTGCGCGCCTGCGCTTCCCAGCTCGGTATCGAAATCCGCGAACGCAGCGGCGAGCATCAGCGTCGCGCATGGCACCGCCGGAATCGGGTGGACGAGCACGACGCCGGGCAGCGAATCGGCGAGGCCCGCCCGGAGAAAGATCGTGTGCAGGCTCCATCGCTGCCGCCAGCGGCGGCGCCATGACTGGAAACAACAGCGCGAACAACAGCGAAGTCGCTTGCCGGCGAACCGATGGAGCGCGATCGCGCGCGCCGCCGGCAGCGCGGCCGCCACCGACAACGATCGCCACGACCAGCGCGATGACGAGGCTCCGCACCAGCGCCTCGCCGATGCCGCCGCCGCCGGAGGCACGTATTCCCACGCGCGCGGCGAGCCTCGCGAGGCAGGAGCGCCGGCCAGAACCAGTTGCGTCTCGACACTGACCAGCGCGAGCAGCGCCAGCGGCACGAGCGCGAGCGCGCGCGGCGGTCACTCCCGCCGCGAAGACGATCGCGAGGTTGCTGACGACCGACCGCCGCATCAGAAACAGCACGGTGCGATCGTGTCCCAGCGTCGCGTGCGACAACGCCTGATAGGCGCGGACGAACAGCGCGGCGAGGCACACCGTCATGACGAACGCGAGCGCCATCGCGCCAGGACGATCGGCGAGATCGAGGCTCATGGAACTGGCGCTGGCGACCACGGACAGCATGGCGGGATACGGACGCCTGAGGACGAACGGCGTTTCGAACGCCGCGAACACGTAGGCGAAGACCATCAGCGCCGCGGCGCCGACCCCGGGCGCGATCCAGCGGCAGTGTCACGTGGCGGATGCGCTGCCATCGCGAGCGCGCCGAGCGTCTCGCGCGACGACGTCGTAGTCGGCGCCGATGCGCGCGAGCAGCGCGCGTCGCGACGACGGCGATGAACGGAATCTCCTTCGCCGCGTACGCGAGCAGCGTGCCCGCGCCCCACTGGTCGTAAATCAGGCGGGGAAACGCGCCGGCTCGTTGATCAGTGCCGAGCGCGTAAGCGATTCGCGCGACGAGCCCGCTTTGCGCGAACAGCGTCACCGTCACGACTGCCATCGCCAGGTGCGGGACTGCAAGCGGCACCTGGAGCAGCGCTACAAGAGCGGCGCGAATGAACTGAAGTGTCTCTGGTGATAACCAGCGTTCGACCCCGATCTTGGGCCGCGCCAACGGCGCAGCCCGGCAGTCGTTTCGAGCGGACCTCGCCGCTAGTCGACGCCCGCGCGCGACCGCATCGATCAGCAGCGCGAGCGCGACGCCGCCGACGACCGCCACCGTCGTGGCGATCGTCGCGACCCACACCGTGAGACCGAGCGAGCGATAGAACTCCGGGCTGCGCGCGAGATCGCCGTAGATGCTAGCAGCGTCGGTCCGGCCGTCGGCGACGCCGCGTGCGCTCCGGCACGCCGACGCCAAGGCTCTGCACGAAGACGGTGGCGAAGCCGAGTCCGAACAGCCCGACGGATCACGGAACAGCACCGGCGACAGCATCGCCGCCACCCAGGCGCCTGCGCGTCATCCTCGCGCGGCTCCGCGGCGCCAGGCGTGGCTCTGCGCGGCCGACGTGGGACGCTCGCGATAGAGCGGGGAGCGGAGCGAGCCACTCGGTGCAGACCCTGACACGGATGCATCTGCCGACGCTCGGCCTCGGCTCGAGGACGTCGCGTCGATCCAACCGAGGAATCTGCCGCGGTAGCGCGCGAGCACAACCTCGGCCGGAGTCGGAGACGGTTCCCAGATCGAAATGCGGCAGACGGGATTCGACCGCGAACGGACACGCATGATGCCGGCCGTCGGTGGTCACGACCGGGCGGCATCGCGGGCAGATGCGATAAGTTCCCGCGCGGCCGCGCGCATCGGCGGCGGCGCTGATCGGCGACCCGACTTCCGATCTTCTTCTGCGAAGCCGATTTCCGCGCGCTCGTTCAGGTGCGCGCCTGCCTGACCTCGTCGGCGAACGTGGCGCGCCGGGCCCGAACGGATAGACGGTCGTATGGCGACGAGTAGATGCGGTGCGGATGCACGGCGGCCCACCGCGATCAGCGCCTCGCGCGCGGCGGCCGGCAGCGGCTTTCGGCGTCGACGCCGCGCAGGATCGAATAGTTCAGCACGGCGTCGGTGCGATCGTCGGCGTCGAGCGCCGCGATGACGCGATCCGCCTGACGCCGTCGGTGAAGATCGTGAACCAGCCGCGCAAAGCCCCTGCCGCGGAGATACCGCATCGCCCAGAGCAGATTCGGCAGATCGAGCGTCGGCTCGCCCCCGCAGAACTTGATCGTCCCGTCGACCGGCACGAGATCGAAGACCGCATCGAGCGTCGTCTCCGTCATCGGCTCTGTACCACCCATCGGGGCGGCCGTCGACGATGCAGAAGCGCGGCAGCGGCGGCTGCATTTCGACCCGTGATAGACGTGGACGTCCGACAGGCGCGTCATGCTCCGGTCGTACGGCTGGTGATCGGAGAAGAGAGGAAACTGCCAGTCCATTGGCCGCATCGGGTCCTTGTCCAAAAGCGCCGGGTGGCGTCGAAGAGCATTATGCATCCCCTTCCTTTTACGCGTGGTCTTCGATGCGTGGCGTCCGCCTTCAGGCGGATCCTCGCGAAGTCCGGCTGAAGCCGGACACCACGCGCATGCGAAAAGCGCTGTGAAGCCGTGACGCCACGCGCGGATGGACGCCAGCGCGGGTGGACAGTCACGCGTCGCGTATCCTACGCAGCGAGTGAGCAACGCTCGCCTGAAACGCCTCGACAGCGCACACGACCGCGCTGGCACTGGGGTGCGCCGTCCTCCTCCCTGTCGTTGACGTCTCACGCCTCAGAACAATCGCTTCGACATCGTGATCGCTCGGCGCACGCGTCGTCGATGGCTCGGGCGGCGCCTGGTTCTACGCCGACGTCGGCATCAGAGGCGACACGATCGCCGCGGTCGGTTCGCTGGCCAACGCGGATGCCGCGCTCAGCGTCGACGCCACCGGCCTGATCGTCGCGCCCGGCTTCATCGATGTCCATTCTGCACGGAGCCGGCGGCGGCCCGTTCTATCCCGGTCCGGGCGGTTTGTCTCGACGCCGACCGCGGAGAACTACCTGCGCGAAGGCGTCACGACGATTCTCGAGGGGCGGACGGCGACTGCCGCTGCCGGTCGCGCCGTTTCTCGATCGCATCGCCAGGACGCCGATCTCGATCAATCTTCGCGACGCTCGCCGGTCAGGGCAGCATCCGCCAGCAGGTGGTCGGTCTCGCCAACCGGACGCGCCACGGTTCAGGAGATCGAGCGGATGAAGGCGCTCGCCGAGCAGGCGATGAAAGACGGCGCGTTCGGCCCGTCGACCGGTCTCTTCTACGTCCCGGGCAGTTACACGCCGACCGAAGAGATCATCGAACTTGCGGCCGTGGTCGGCAGGCTCGGCGGCATCCACACCTCGCACATGCGCGACGAGGCCGCAAAGGTGCTCGACAGCGTTCGCGAGATCATCCGCATCGGCGAGGAAGGGCATCTGCCGACGCAGATCACGCATCACAAGATCATCGGCACGCAGAACTGGGGCCGGAGCCGTCGAGACGCTGGCGCTCGTCGAAGAGGCGCGGGCGCGCGGCGTAGACGTCACGCTCGACCAGTATCCGTATACGGCGTCGAGCACCGGACTGTACTCGCTCGTGCCGCAGTGGGCGCTCGAAGGCGGACACGAGGCGCTGCGGAAACGCCTCGCCACACCCGCTGACCGGGAAAAGATCAAAGCCGGCATCGTCCAGAGCATTCAAGCTTCGATCGCGGGCGTGCGGCGATCCGAAGAACGTCGCCATCGTCGGCTGCGCTGTCGACGCGACGATCGCGGGAAGACGCTGACCGATCTGACCCGCGCGCGGAACGTGGAGCCGACGATCGAGAACGCCGCGCGACACGGTGATGCAGCTCGAAGCGCGCGACGAATGCTCGGCGGTCTTCACACGCGATGGAGCGAAGAGGACGTGCGCCGGATCATGGCGTCGCCGCAGACGATGATCGGATCGCGACGGCATCATTCCCGTGTTCGGTCAGGGCGCGCCGCATCCGCGCGAGCTACGGGACGTTCGCGCGGATCCTCGCGGTCTACGTCCGCGAGACGAAGCTCCTGACGCTCGAGGACGCCGTGCGCAAGATGTCGGGCCTTCCGGCCGCGCGGCTGAAGCTTCTGGGATCGCGGCCTGCTGCGTCCCGGCAGCAAAGCCGACCTCGTCATCTTCGACCCGGCCACGATTGCCCGACCGCGCGCAGTTCGATGCAAGCCGCATCAATACTCAACCGGGGTCCGGGATGTCGTCGTCAACGGCCGGTTCGCGCTGCGCAACGGCGTCGGTCTCCGCCGAACGCCCCGGCCGGCGTCCTCTACGGCCCCGCCCACTGACTTGTCACCAATTATCACAATGCCTGACGCCTCAGCCTGACTCCAGCCACGCTTGTGACAATTCGTGATTGGGCTACCATTGACCGCCGGACGCCACGCCGATGAACCGTTCAGCTCTCTGGACTCTCTGCGCGGGCCTCGTACCAGTTGCCCTGGCTCGCGTCCCGCCCACTGGCGTCGCGCAGCGCGGCGGCATGCGTTTCCGGGGTTCGTCGGGAAGATCCCCGCGATCGCGCTATTCGACCGCGCCGTTGAACAACGCGGTGTCCGAGGTCAACGCCAGGCTCCGCGACGGCCGCGCACAGCTGACGTTCGAACGGCCGCAGCGGTTATCTGCGCTCGGCGCTCGCCGTCGCTCGACATCCCGATCGACTCGCAGGCCCTCGTCTTCTCGCCAGACCAGCTTTCAGCGAAAGCGCATCAGCGAAACCAACCCGCGCGCACTCTTCTTCACCGATCGCGTCGCGCTCGGCTGGGTGCGTGACGCCGAGATCATCGAGGTCGGCGGCGCAGGACGAAAAAGCAGGGATGGTCTTCTACACGCTGGATCAGCGTCCGGCGGAGCGCCCCGAGTTCCGGCGCGTGCTCACCTGCCTGGCCTGTCACATGGCCGGCGACACGCTCGGCGTCCCCGGCATGCTGATGTTCAGCACGACGACGTCGCCCGGCGCGAGGGGCGGCGGCCGAAGTCGGTGATGACCGATCACCGCAGTCCGATCGAGGATCGCTGGGGCGGGTGGTGACGTCACCGGCGGCAGCGGATCGATCCGGCACCGCGGTAACGAGTCGAGACGATCGCCGCGCGATCCGACCGCGATCCGGCGTCCAGGCCAGTCCCTGGAATCCCTGAATCGATGACTGGTCTCGACGGCGACGGCTACCCGTCGATGTCGAGCGATCATCGCGGCGCTGCTGGTCTGTCGCATCAGATTCACATGACGAACCTGCTGACGCGCGTCGGCTGGGAGCGCGCGCCGCGCGATCCGGCGCTGCACGCGCCGTTCGTCGCGGCGCTCTGGAGAGGACGCGCGATCGCGCAGATGATGAGCGGCATCGCCGCCGAAGTCGTCGACTACGTGCTGTTCGTGGACGAGGCGCCGCTCGCCGATCGCATCCGCGGATCGTCGGCGTTCGTGCGGCGATTCTCCGCCGCCGGCCCCGCGCGATGCGAAGCGGCCGTTCGCTGCACGAGCTCGGATCTCTCGCGGCGGATGATGAAGCTACCCGCTGCAGCTATCACGATCTACTCGGCCGCGTTCGATGCCCTGACGCCGGCGGCGAAGGATCCGATCTACCGGCGGATGTGGACGATCCTGTCAGGCGAAGAGACCGGCGCGCGCTACCGTACGGCGCTCTTCCCTCGCCGATCGGCAAGCGATCGTGGAGATCCTGAAGGACACCAAGAGAGACCTCCCCACGCACTTTCAGAAGGTGAGTCGATAACGTGGAGCACTTCATGACCAACAAATCCATCTTCGTCTCCGTTGCTTGCCATCGCCGTGGCGACGATCGTTGCGGCGTCGCTGTCCGGCGGCCCGACCGAGGTCGCCGCGCAGGCGGCCGTCCCGCTGGACGCCGACGACATCGCCGGCGTCGTCACCGGTCCACGCGGACCCGAAGCCGGCGTCTGGGTGATCGCCGAGTCGAAGGACCAGCCGACCACGCTGCGCAAGATCGTGGCGACCGACGATCAGGGCCGCTACCTCGTGCCCGACCTGCCGAAGGGCAACTACGACGTCTGGGTCCGCGGCTACGGCCTCGTCGATTCGGCGAAGGTGGCGGCGTCGCCCGGCAAAGCGGTCAACCTGAAGGCGGTGGCCGCGCCGAACCCGAAGGCCGCGGCCGGAGTACTACCCGGCGCTGTACTGGTTCGCGCTGATGCATCTGCCGCCGAAGAGCGATTTCCCGGCACGGGGCCATCGGGCAACGGCATCTCGCCGAACATCAAGAGTCAGGGCGAGTGGATTCGCCAGGTCGTCAGCACCGACGGCTGCACGGGCTGTCATCAGCTCGGCAACAAGGCGACGCGCGAGATCCCGACCAGCCTCGGCACCTTCGAGTCGTCGGCGGACGCGTGGGACCGCCGCATTCAGGCCGGCCAGGCCGGCGGCGCGATGAGCGCGCGCGTTCACGCAGGTCGGCCGAAAACGCGTGCTCGCGATGTACGCCGACTGGACCGATCAGGTCGCCAAAGGCAAGCTGCCCGAGACCGCGCCGCGCTCGCCCGCAAGGCCAGGAGCGCAACGTCGTCGTCACGATGTGGGACTGGGCCGATCCGAAGGTCTATCTGCACGACGAGATCGGCACCGACAAACGCAATCCGATCGTCAACGCGAACGGACCGGTCTACGGCGCGCTCGAAGAGAGCGCCGATTACATGCCGGTCGTGGATCCGGGGAAGAACACCGCGACGCAGATCAAGCTGATCGTGCGCGACCCGAAGACGCCGAGCCAGGCGAACAATCCGCCGGCGCAGCCGTCGCCGTACTGGGGCGACGAGGCGATCTGGACCGCGCAGACCACCGCGCACAGCTTCGCCATGGACGGACAGGCGCGCGTGTGGGTCGCGGCGCGGATTCGTCCGAACGCGACGGCGGCGTTCTGCCAGCAGGGTTCGAGCCATCCGTCGGCGATGGCGTTTCCGATCGCGACGAGCGGCCGGCAGATGCAGCTCTACGATCCGAAGACCAAACAGGTCACGACGATCGACACCTGCTTCGGCACGCATCATCTGAACCTCGACAACAAAGGCGTGCTCTGGTTCACCGGCGGCGGGCCGGTCGAAGGCTGGTTCGACACCAACGTCTACGACAAGACGCACGACGAGCAGAAGGCGCAGGGCTGGACCGTGTTCGTCCTCGACACGAACGGCAACGGCAAGCGCGACGCCTACGTCGAGCCCGATCAGCCGCTCGATCCGGCGAAGGACAAACGGATCAACGCGCCGTTCTACGGCGTCGCGCCGAGTCCGGTCGACGGACTCGATCTGGGGTTCGGTGCAGGGCATGCCCGGGTCGCTCGTCCGTCTGGTCCCCGGATCGAATCCGCCGGCGACCGCGCTCGTCGGAAATCTACGAAGTGCCGTGGAACAACCCGAAGGCGAGCGCGCAGGGATTCGCGCCGCGCGGCATGGACGTCGACAGCAACGGCGTCGTCTGGACGGTGCTGTCGAGCGGTCAGCTCGGCGAGCTTCGATCGCCGCAAGTGCAAAGGTCCGCTCAACGGGCCGACGGCGACCGGGCAGCACTGTCCGGAAGGCTGGTCGCTGTATCCGCTGCCCGGTCCGAACTATCACGGCGCGCGTCGACTCCGCGAGCGCCGACTCCGCGTACTACGACTTCGTCGACCGCTTCGACATGCTCGGCGTCGGCAAAGATGTCCCGCTCGCGACCGGCAACCTGTCGGAGGGGCTGCTCGCGCTCGTCGACGGGAAGTTCATGACCTTCCGCGTCCCGTATCCGATGGGCTTCTATGCGAAGGGGATCGACGGCCGCATCGACGACGCGAAGGCGGGATGGAAGGGCAAGGGGATCTGGACGAGCATCTCGACGCGCGCGCCGTTCCACATGGAAGGCGGCCGCGGGACGACGAGCAAGCTGGTGAAGTTCCAGGTGAGGCCCGATCCGCTGGCGAAGTGAACTGACGAACTCGCCACCACGGAGGATCACTGGAGGACACAGAGGAAGAGATGCGTTATTTCCTCCGCGTCCTCAGTGTCCTCTGTGGTGGAGAGCCAACGCCGCTGCTAGTCCTTTTTCCCCATCGATCGTAGGTAATTCACGACGTTCCAGATCTCCGGGTCCTTCATCTGATCCCCGAACGGGATCATGTCTCAAGTCGGGCGGGACGCCGTTCTTGATGACGGCGAAGATCTCGCCGTCGGTCGACCCGTGCTTCCATTCCTTGTCTGTCAGATCGGGCGCCGCGGGAATCAGATCGTTCCCGGCGCCGCCCTCGGCGTTGGCGCCGTGGCAGCTCGGCGCAGAAGCGCTGATAAGATCCGTTTCCCTCGCCGACTGAGTCGGGCGTCGCCGCGACGGGGTTTTGATCTGCGCCGCGCCGGGGTTCCCCTGCGCGATCATGACGACGGTAATCGGCGCCGCGGCTGCGGCCGCGACCAGCAGCACTCGAAGACAGGCTCGCACGACCGGCTCCTGAAGATTGGAAGGATGCAACGCCCGATAGTATCGCAGGATATAGTGCCGGGCATGCCTCACCGAAGCGGCTCCTCTCCGGGGCAACGTCGTCGCCGTCATCGATATCGGATCGAACTCCGGCCGGGTGATGGTGTTCGAGCGCGAGGCCTCGAGCCACCTCCGCCTCCTGGCCGGTTCGCGCGCGCCGCTGCGGCTCGTGCACGACGTCGACGCGCGCGGCAAGCTGACGCGATACGACGATGGCGCGCACGATGGAGGCGCTGCGCGATTTTCAGGCGATCGCCACCGGCGCGCAGGCGCACGCGCATCGTCGCCGTGCGCCACCGCCGCGATGCGCGACGCGGACAACGGCTCGCTGTTCGCGAAGCGGCTGCAGCGCGAGCTGGGATCCGCATCGAGATCATCGGCGCGCTGGCCGAAGCGCGCTACGGGTTCACCGGCGCGGTGCGCGGGCCTCGACGGTATCGAACGGCCTGCTGTTCGATCTCGGCGGCGGCAGCGTGCAGATCACCCGACTTCGTCCGCCGCCGCGCTGGTCGACGCGGTGAGCCTGCCGTTCGGGCGCGCTGCGGCTGAGCGAGAAGTTCCTCGAGTCCGATCCGCCGACGCCGAAGCAGATCCGGCGGCTGCGCGACCACGTCCGGCGCCATCTGGCGAAGGCGCGAGTGGCGCGGCTCGCCGCGGGCGATCGGCTCGTCGGCACCGGCGGCACGCTGCGCAATCTCGCCAAGATCGAACGTCAGACGCGGCACTATCCGATCCAGCGGGCTGCACGGCTACGAGCTGTCGGTCGATCGCCTCGCCGACGAGGTCGTCGACCGCCTCGCGACGACCAAGGCGAGAAGCGGCGCGACGATGTCCCGGGCTGCAGCTCGGAGCGCGCCGACTCGATTGTCGGCGGCGCGCTGGCCATTCACACGCTGGCGGAGTTCGTGCGCGCCACGCACATCCTGGTCTCGGGCCAGGGCGTGCGCGAAGGGCATCGCGCTCAGGCTCCTGAAGATTTCCATCGGGTCGCCCGAGAGCGGTGAAGGAGGCGTCGCTGTGCGTCGCTCGTGTCGCGGTTCGACGGCTGGAGATCGAGAGGCGGCCGAGCGCCGGCAGCGGCGTCGCCGTCGCATCTGCAGCGCGCGCTCGAGCCGCGCGCGCCGGCCAGCGTTCGCGAACGGCGATCGCATCACGCCGCGCGCGTGCTCGACATCGGCCGCAGCCTCGACGTCGTCAACCGCCACGAGCACGTCGCCGACATCCTGCTCAACACCGAGCTCAACGGCTTCGCGCATTACGAGCTCGCGCTGATGTCCGGCGATCGTGCGGCGCGCCGGCGATCGCCATGCCGCCGTGCTGCCGCTCGCGCTCGACGGCGGACGCGCGCGAGCTCGGACTGCTGGATCGCGCCGCGATCATCCTGGCGCTGGCCGACGAGATCGAAGCCAGGTGTCCGGCCGGACGGCCGCATCGCCGTCGCCTGCGAGATCGGCCGCAAGCACGTGACGCTGTCGGTGCCGCTGCTGCCGTCGTGGCTCGCCAAGGATCTCGACAAGCGGTTCGAGAACGCGTTCGGGCGATCGCTCGTCGTCCGGCATTGAGCGAAACGACGCGGGAGTTCGCGCGTCAAAACCCACAGGGGAATCACATGCACGCACGAGACGTCGACGAGAAACGGCCGCTGAAAGCGACGGACAAGGGCGAGCCCCGAGAGGATCGTCAGGCTCATACGGGATCGGCGCAGCATGCCGATCTGCCGTCCACGGCGCACGACGTCCTGATCCTTCAGCGCACGATCGGCAATCACGCGGCGGCGAGACTGCTGCAAGCGCGATTGAACCGCACCGGCCTGCCTTGATTCTCTCTCAAACGCGGCGTCGAGCATCTCTCCGGCCTGGCGCTGGACGACGACGGTGCACTACAACTCCGGGAAGCCGGCCCAACTGCAGGCGCTCGCGTATACGGAAGGGACGGACATCCATGTCGCGCCCGGCCAGGAACGGCATCTGCCGCACGAGGCGTGGCATGTCGTTCAGCAGGCGCAGGGCAGGGCAGGTGCGGCCGACGCTGCGGATGAACGGCGCGGTGCCGGTGAACGACGAAGCGACGCTCGAGCACGAAGCGGACGTCATGGGCGCCCGCGCCGTGGAGACGACGATGGCGCGAGCTGCGCGCACCGGTCAGATCCGGTGATCCCTGCCGCGGCCGTCGTCCAGCGTCGTCCGGCGGAACTGATCGACGGATTCTCATTTCTCGGCAACACGGTCGAAGGCGGGCTCAACGCGACGCTGCGCGATCGGCTGGTCGCGGTCGAGGCGCATCTGAAAGGGATTTACGACGCGCTCGGACCGGATCATATCCTGATCGCGCACTACGGCGGCGGCGCGAAGTGCTGCGCGACTGGTCGGGAATCACGTCGGTACGGTCCTGGCGGCCCGGACTCGAAGGGGTTGAACGCCACGTCGAAGCACGCGTCAGGGTCTGGCGGTCGACGTCAACTACGGTCTGTACGCCTTACATCGCGACGCGATCGACGGTCGACGGCAAGACCGCTCTACGGCGGCGAACGCTGCCGCGCGCGGCGCTGCAGGCGCAGCGGAAGTCGGCGACCGACGTCTACGACCGCGCGATGGCGTTCGTGCACGGCACCGGCAGCACCGCGGAGGTGTGCCGTCGCGGAAAAAGGGTGAATCGACGGGCGCCGCCTACGACCGGCTCAGGAGTGTCGCGATCAGGCGCTCAGCATCTACCTCCGCCACTGCGTTCCTCGAGGAGCCGACCGCGGTGAAGCGGGTGCCGATTGCGGATCCGACGCGGCCACCGAAGACGAATTGTTGAAGGCGATCCCGACCACCGAACGCCGGTCGGAGACCGCGGCGATCGGCGATCTCCGCAAGCGCTGATGGGCAACACCTTCTCGGCCGGACAGGAGTTCCAGAAGTCGCATCCCGGCTGGCCGCACATCGCCGCGCGAGCAGTGCTTCCGGATGCTGCGCGACTACGAGCTCGTGCGCGTGCCGATGCAGCGCGGCGACCCGAGCGCGGCGCCGCCGGACACCTCGCAATCCCACTCGCGGCTTCCTCCACATGCGCCGCGAGTTCGTCGAGGCGATGGTCGATGTCGGCAAGCTGCGCTGGGGCGCGGTCGATCTCCGGCGAGCACACGAGGCGGTGATGTGCACCACTTCGACCTCGGGAATCACGGCGGCGTGACGCCCGACGGGACACCCTAGTGGCCCGTCTCCTCGAAATTACTACCGGGCCGTCCGCTCCACCCCACCGCGCAGGCGTGCGCGGTGGGGGCCCCGGGTTGTCGCGGCCCAAAATCGAGGTCGAAAGCTCGTTGTAACCAGAACGACTTCAGTTGATACACACCACTCAGCATGTCCACACCCTCGCGCCCGCGGCTGCACTCACGCCTGGATCGTCGCGCTCGTCACCTTCGTCGTGCTCCTCGTCACCGCCGGCATCCGCGCGACGCCCGGCATCCTGATCGTGCCGCTCGAGACCGAGTTCGGCTGGAGCCGGACGGCCATTTCCGGGGCGGTGGCGATCAACATCGCGCTGTTCGGCCTGATCGGTCCGTTTGCCGCGTCGGTCATGGATCGATGGGGTCTTCGCCGGCGTCGTCCTCGCCGCGCTGGCGCTGCTGGCGGCGTCGGTGGCGTTGACGACGCAGATGCGCAGCGAGTGGCAGCTGGTGTTGCTGTGGGGCGTGCTGCGTCGGCACCGGCACCGGCGTCGACGTCGCTGGTGCTCGCGGCGGTCGTTGCCACGCGATGGTTCGAGGAACGCCGCGGCCTGGTGATGGGCGCGCTGTCGGCGGCGAACGCGACCGGCCAGCTGGTCTTCCTGCCGATGCTCGCGCGACTTCGTCGACGCGCGCGGCTGGCGCGCGGCCTGTGCTCATCGTCGCCGGACGTCGGCGGTCGTCGTCTTCGTCATCGTGCTGTTGTTCATGCGCGATCGTCCGCAGGATCGTCGGGCTGCGGCGCTACGGCGAACGCGAGTCCGAGCGCCGCCTGAGCCGGCGCGCGCCATGGCGCCGATCGCGGCGCTTCGCTTCGCGATGCAGTCGCGCGCGTTCTGGATTCTCGCCGGCACGTTCTTCATCTGCGGCGCGAGCACCAACGGCCTGATCGGCACGCACCTGATCGCCGCCTGTCACGACTACGGCATCCCGCAGGTGCGTTCGGCGCAGCTCCTGGCGGTGATGGGGATCTTCGACATCGCCGGCACGACCGCATCTGGCTGGCTGACGGATCGTTATTCGAGCCGGCATCTGCTGTTCGGCGTACTACACGCTGCGCGGCCTGTCGCTGCTGTATCTGCCGCTGACGTTGAGCAGCGGCGCGCACGGACTCGGCTGGTTCGCGATCTTCTACGGCCTCGACTGGGTGGCGACCGTGCCGCCGACCGTGCGTCTCACCGGCGAAGCGTTCGGACGCGAGAACACCGGCGTCGTCTACGGATGGATCGCGGCGAGCCATCAGCTCGGCGCATCGCTGGCGGCATTCGGCGCCGGCGCGATTCGCACCGGGCTCGGCGACTACAGCGTGGCGTTCTGGATCGCCGGCGGGCTTTTGCGCGCTCGCGGGCGTCTCGTTCCTCACCATCGGCCGGCGCACGTTCGTCAGGCCGGTGGTCGTGCCGACACCGGCGTTTACCGCGAACGCAGCCGGATAGTAGTCATTCCATGCGCGCGGTCGGCTCGACCGTATCGATCCGCGGGTCAACCGGTGGCGCGAACGTCGAACGAGTCGCTGCACGCATCTGCATTCTCGATCGCGCCGTCTTCTGCAATCGTTTTGTCCGCGGACGTCGTTTGACGCGCAGTGTCTCCAACCTCGTCGGATATGATCGTCGGATGTTCCGGCGTGTGCGCTGTTTCCGTCGAGGTCGTCATGAAGAAGGTCGCGCTCCTCCTGCTCGTCATCGCCGCGCTTGGCCGTCGCGCTTGCCGAGTGCGGCACCGGCTGGCGGTTCCGACATCCGTCTCGTGCTGCTGGTGGCGGTCGATCAGTTCCGATTCGACTATCTCACGCGATTCCAGCCGGAGTATTCGGAGGGGTTCAAGCGGCTGCTGACCGACGGCGCGGTGTTCACCAACGCGAACCTCGAGCACTATCCCACGGTGACGGCGATCGGGCATTCGACGATGCTGAGCGGCGCCACGCCGTCAGTGAGCGGCATCATCGGCAACGACTGGTACGACCGCGAGACGCGCACCATCGTGACCAGCGTGTCCGATCCGAACGTGAAGCCGGTCGGCGCGGCCACCGGTTCCGCGGCCTCGCCGCGACGACTGCTCGTCGATACGGTCGGCGACGAACTGCGGATGGCGTCGCCGTCGGCGAAGGGCTCGCCCGAAGCGCCTCGCGTCTACGGCGTGTCGTTGAAGATCGTTCGGCGATCCTGCCCGTCGGTCACGGCGCCGATGCCGCGTTCTGGTGGGACACGAAGAGCGGCAGCTTCGTGACCAGCACCTACTACATGCCGGAGCTGCCAGAGTGGGTGCGCGCATTCAACGCGCACCAGTCGTGGAACACCGAGGCCGGCGCGGCGTGGACGGCGCTCGCGGCGCCGCAGACGCTGCTGCGGCAGATGCCGGCCGAGCGCGGTGCCGATCTGTACGAAGCCATCTACGGCAGTCCGTTCGGCAACAATCTGTTGCTCGACTTCACCGAGGAACTGCTGCGCCGAGAAGCAGATCGGGATGCGCAACGTCACCGATCTGCTGAGCGTCAGCTTTTCCTCCAACGATTCCGTCGGCCACTACCTACGGACCGGATTCGCCGCAGGTCCGCGACATCGCCATCAGGACGGATCGCTCGATCGGCGTGCTGCTGCTCGCGCAGGTGGACAAGACCGTCGGCTCATCGATCACACGCTGGTCGCGTTCACCTCGGATCACGGCGTCGCGCCGCTGCCCGGAGTGGCTGCGCGAGCGCGGCATGCCGGGCGGCCGCATGACGACCGATGAGCTGTTCGATCCCGTGCAGCGTGCGCTGACTGACGGCATTCGGCGAAGGCAAGTGGCTGCTGGCGGCCGCCGGTTCGTCGCCGTATCTGGACTACGAACTGATCGAGAAGCGAAAGCTCGATCCGTCGGACGTGCGGCGGGTCGCCGCCGCCGCCGCGGCCAAGGTGCCGCCGTGGCGCGCGTCTACACGCGCGATCAGCTGCTGCGCGGCGAGGTGCCGAACGATCGCATCGGCAACCGCCTGATTCGCGGCTTCAACGCGCAGCGCTCCGGCGATCTCGAAATCATCCTCGAGCCGCACTGGATCCGGCAGGCGAAGGGCGCCACGCACGGCACGCCGTACGCCATGACGCCCACATCCCGCTGGTGCTGATGGGACATCGCATCAAGCCCGGCAGATCACGCCGACGCCGTGGCGCTCAACGATCTCGCGCCGACGCTCGCCACGCTCGCCGGCGTCGAGATTCCGTCAGGATCCGTCGGCCGCGTGCTGACCGAGGCGATCCGTCCGGCATCGACCGAGCAACCTGAGCGGCGGACGCGACAGTAAACGCGATCAAAGCTGTTCAAGCTCACCACGGACGGACACCGAGGACACCGAGGAAGGATCCCGTTCCGTTTGGTTCCAACCTCCGTGTCCTCTGTGTCCTCCGTGGTGGAGAGTCGCTTTAGAAAGGCGCTCTACGAGTCGGCGGGATCGCGGTGAGGACGCAGCGTCGTCAGGTGCACGCGCTCGCGGAGACGGGGTCTGGTTCCGGGCGGCGCGTCTCGCACCAGCTGACGCGTCCGTTCGACGGTCTCGTCGTCGATATGCCCCTCTCTCCAGTTCTCGACGACGTAGTCGCGCAGTTCCTCGATGCTGCCGCCGTAGGTGTAGAAGTCGAAGACGACCTCGCGGTCCACGACGAGAAGCCGTTCCTGGATCGCCGTGGCCGGGGCGACGCCGGCAGCGGCGTGACGGAGCGGGGCATCGCCGGCGTCGACATAGCCGGTGAGCTGGCCGCCGGCTTCAACCAGCGCGCGTGCCGCCGAGGGATGCAGATCGACGACGCAGCCGTCCGGCTTCAACATCCGATGCGCGCGTCGCAGGGCATCGACCATGCCCTCTGCGGGAATTCATCACAACGACCAGGCGAACAGGACGATGTCGATGCTTCGCGGCGGCACGACCAGCTCGTCGACGCCGATCGCACGCGTCTCGACCATCGGCAGATCCGCCGCCAGCTCCGCAATCGCGTCTTCGTCCGGATCGATCGCGATCACGGATGCCGCGGCATGCGCGTAGCGTCGCGTCAGGCGGCCGTCGCCGCAGCCGATCTCGACCACCCGGCGTGAGGCGAACGATGGAGCGATCGCGTCGAGCGCCGCGATCTCGTGTTCCTCGGGGTCCTCATCGATCGCCACGTGATCTCCCGGGCCGCTTATTGAACTTTGTCGAGCCCTTCGGTCAGCTCGATGTAAGTGCCCCACGGATCCGTGATGAAGGCGATCGCGATGTCGAGCGCCGGCGACCTTCGTGTATGGCCGCTCGATCTTGACGCCGTCGCGCTCTCCATCGTTCTTGAGCAGCGCCTCGAGGTTCTTCACCTCGAAGCCGATGTGATCGAGCGCGCGTCCCTGCGTGCCGACGGTCGGCTCCGGCGACTTGCGTGAAGTTCAGCGCGACGCGCCGGCAGATCGGCGGCGGCGAAGTTCGGCGTCTCGCGCGGCTTGGCGCCGAAGACTTTCACGTACCACGTCGCGCATCTCGGTGTTCGGCTGTCCGAAGAAGTGCACGTGATGGAGACGAATCGGAATCGTCTGCGTCTGCGCCTGCGACGAACTCCACTTTCACATCGTCCGGTCCGAGCGCGAAGGCGATGAAGCGTCGCTGGGCTGTTCGCCGCGATGTCGTCCTTCACTCTCGATATTGGGTGCGACTTCCGACTTGGTGATCATCTGGAAGCCGTTCGCCTTGATCTTGTCGATGACCGGCCGCAGGTTCGGCACCGAGAAGCCGATGTGGTTGACGGTGGTGCCCCGCGTGCCGCCGGTCGGCGCCTGGTTGGTGCGGAAGAAGATCAGGACGTTGGGGAACTTGATGATCTCCGCCTGGTTCGGTGCCGATCTTCACGCTCGTCCCGCCGAGCGTGTCGACGAAGAACTTGCGCTGCGCGTCCATGTTGGTCGTGTTGAGGTGATGGTGGCTCGTACACGATTGGTCCCTTCCTTCGCGGCGGCGAGTTGCGCGAGCGCGGGAGTGGCCAGGGCCAGGGCTGGCAGGGCCAGGACGACGCCGTTGAGCAATCGATGCATGGTGTGCCTTTCTTGCGCGTCACGATATCACGTCGGGATTCGGGATTCGGGATTTGGGAGTTTGATCGTCCCGAACCCCGAACGTCGAATCCCGATCCGATCCCGAATCCCAGATCTTGACCCGGCCCACCGGCCCACACAAACTCCGACCCGGCAGATCGACGGGACGCCTTCCGAAGAGAGGAGATCGGCTGTGCGGCGACGATGGAGCATTCTGATCGCGCTGGTGGCCATCGGCGGCGCGCTGGCGCTCGCGCGCGGCGCGGCGGCCGTGCCGTCGCAGGAGGCGCCCAAGGGTCCGGCGAACAAGCTGATCGTCTACGGCGACACGGCGATGTTCCTCCCGCCGGGCACATCCCGAGAACTGCATTCTGAGGAGCCGCTTCCACCGCGGAGATCCGGTGGGCTGGCGCATGTTCGTCGCCGACCCGCAGACGGGGAACCGCGAGGAGACCGCGCAGCTCGTCGTCCACGTGAACTACGCGGGCAAGACCGTGGACATCCCGATGCGCTACCGCGCCACCGCGCAGCAGCCCGAGCGGCAGTTCTGGGTCGCCAAGTGGATGGTGCCCGCGGACGCGCCGGTCGGCATCGTCCGCTATACGGTGACCGCGACCGACAAATGACGGCCGCAGCGGCGAGTTCAAGCCGTTCGAGGTCCAGGCATCACAGCTCACGATCGTCGAGTGAAGACGTTCGCCGCCGCGGTCGACTGTGCGCCGTTCTCGGCGCCTCGTGCCGCGCCGCGGTTCCCGCATCCGCGCGCACGCAATCCGACAGCGCGCCAGTCCGCGCCGGCGACGCCGCGCGGCGCCGGACTCAAACCACTGAAGGTCGCTCCCGCGAAGCCGGGCAAGCCGGTCGTCGGCTCGGCGATCGATCTCTCCGCTGAAGGTCTGCCGCCGAACCGGACGGTCGATCGTGATGTGGGAAACGGTCGACGGCGGTTGGGTGGTCGAGGATGGCTACCGCTTTCCGCGGGAAGAAATTCAAGGACAGCACGAAGGATGCTGGGCAACGCGCAGGTCGCGGCCGACGGGCGCCTCCAGACGCAGATCACCATTCCGGAAGATTTCGGCGGCGTGCACTCAACGTCATCGCCGACCGGGCCGATCGGGCGCGCCGCTGGCGCAGGGCGGCATCGAAGTGACGCAGACCTTCGAGATGCATCCGTCGGAAGGACCGATCGGCACGCTGATCGAGCTGCGCGTCACCGGCTTCGGCTGGCGCACGATGGAAGCACGTGGGTCGTGAGCTGGGACAATCAGCGACGGTCGGCTACGTCTCGGCGACGAGCACGCGCGGCACCGCCGATCGCGCGGTTTCGCGCAACCGGTCCCGTCGGCGACGCACGAGATCAAGGTCTACACCGGCTACATGGGTCAGAGTTACCTGAATCACGAGCAGGCGCCGAACGCGTACTTGCCGCGGCCCGCGCTTCGTGTTTCACGTCACGCCCGGCGCTGTGTCGCCGCGGGTGGATTCGTCGGAGCCGCACCGTGCGCGCAGAAGATGCCGGCCGCCGAAATCAATCTGGCGGGAGCGGAGCTGCGCATCGCGCCGGCGCAAGGTCCGGTGCAGACCCGCGCGATGCTTCAGGGCGGCGGGTTTCCCGCGAACGCGCCGGTGTCGGTCATCTGGGGGACGCAGGCCGGCAGCCGCGTCTCGAGGCAACGGCTTCGCGCCGCGGGAACAACCGATCGCCAATCTTGTCGTCGCGGTCCGGACGGCCGGCTCGACGCGCCGCTGCAGATCCCTGAAGATCTCGGCGGCCTGCACGCGGTGACCATCCGATCGAAAGAGCAGACGCTCGCGCGCACGTTCTTCGCGATCGAAACATCGGTCGTCAGCATCTCGCCCACGTCGGGTCCGCCGGGCACTCCCGTCACCATTCACCTCAAAGGCGTCGGCTGGACGGACTTCGACAACATCTACGTGGCGACGTACGACAACGCGCTATATGGGCTACGCGTGCGGCTTCAACAGTCAGGGCGACGTCGTCGTCAACTTCACCGCAGCCGGTTCGCCGGGCGCGCATGTGATCGATTTCTATCCCGGGATCTACCAGGGGCCCGCGTACCGATCAGCAGTTGTATCGCCTGCCGCAACTCACCTACGCCGACGATCACCCCGGCAACAAGATCCCCGCGCTGCGCTTCGCGTTCGAGATCACACGCCCTTCGACGCGATAACGTTGAACCGTGCGATTTCTTCGTTGGTCAGCGGCACTGTCAGGCGCGCGCCGTTCGGCTGACGATCGGATCGCGGTCTCGACCGACGGCGACGACCGCCAGCGCCTGGTCGAGTGGAACGGGATTGCTCGCCGCGCCGCGCACCGCGGCCGCGAGCTCGACGTAGAACTGGCGGTAGTCTCCGCGCGCGATCGGCATCTCGCGCTCGGTTCCGCTGATCCCATCGATCGACACCGCACGCTCGTCGTCGGACGGCGCGTCAACGGCGTCCGGCGTCAGCGCCGCAATCAATCGCCGCTCCTGGCCATCGACGCCGTAGCTGATCCAGCTGCCGGCATCGCCGTGCACGGCGAACCGCGGCACCGGCGCCGCGACGAGCACCGACGCGTGCAGGATGACGCGACGCTGGCCGTACTCGAGGACGGCGTGGGCCCAGTCGTCGGACTGCGCCCGCTGCGCTGCGCGGCGAGATTGGCGGTCACGCGATCGGGCAGGCCGAAGAGTTGCAGCGCCTGATCGACGAGATGAGGGCCGAGGTCGTACCACAGCCCGCCGCCTGGCCCGCCCGCTCGCGCCACCGATCGCGGACGATCGGCCTGAATCGATCGAAGTGCGATTCGAAATGCGCGACGTCGCCGAGGACGCCGCGCGTTCAGCGAGATCGGTGATGGCGAGAAAGTCGCCGTCCCATCGCCGACTCGTGAAACACGGCGACGCACGCGGTCGGTGTCGCGCGCCGCCGACGCAAGCCGCCGCGCGCCTCCTCGAGCGTCGTCGCGACCGGCTTCCTCGACCACGACGTGCTTCCCGGCGAGCAGTGCGCGCGCCGCCAGCGCGACGATGCGAATCATGCGGCGTCGCGATGACGACGAGATCGACGTCGGGCAGTCGGCACGCGTCATCCGGCGAGCGGCACGACGGGAATGTCCGGGAGGTCGGCGTGCACCCGATCCGCCTGGCTCGAACAGACGGCGATCAGCTCGAAGCCAGGTGTGGCGCGGATGAGGGGCGCGTGAAACGTGCGACCAGCGTAGCCGTATCCGATCAGCGCGACGCGCAGCATGGGGATGCGGCCGCAGCGTATCACGGCGCTCCGAGAATCCCTGCTTTCAATAGACGCGCGCTGAATCGATACTCCGCGTATGAAGCTCAGAGGATCGTCGTGGCCGCTGCGCGTCTGCTCGTGTCGGCGCTGCTGCTGTCGTCGGCCGCGCCAGCGGCCGCGCAGTGGACCTCGGTCGGCGACATGCACCAGCGCCGCGGCGCGTCGACAACGGCCTCGTCTACCGCGGCGCGCAGGCCCATCGTCTCGGTCACCGCCGCGGCGCCAGACATCGTGCGGGTCCGCTTCTCGCCGACGCGCGCGACTTCGGCCGCGACCACTCGTGCGCGATCAGTGAACCGCGAGCTCGGCGTGCCCGGCGCCACCGTCACGGTCGGCGATCGTCTCGTCGCGGATCGTCACCGCTTCGCTCAACGTGTCGATTCAGCAGCGGCCCTTTCGGCGTGTCGATCGCCAACGCGGCCGGCGACGAGCTCGACGCCGACGATCCCGAGCGCGGCATCGCGAGCTCGGGGCGGCGCGGCGCGCGTGTGGAAGCGGCTGCGCGACGACGAGCAGATCTACGGGTTCGGCGAGAAGACCGGATCGTTGAACAAGCGCGGCCGGCAGCTCGGCGGCTACAGCTACACGATGTGGAACAGCGACACGTTCGCGTACGAGTGTCGACACCGATCCGATCTACGTGTCGGTGCCGTTCTACCTCGTGCTGCGCGACGGCCGGACCTACGGCGTGTTCTTCGACAACACGTTCCGCAGCAACTTCGACGTCGGCCACACTCGCCGGGCCTGTTGTCGTTCGGCGCGGAAGGCGGCGAGCTCGACTACTACGTGATCTACGGGCCCGATCCGAAGCGCGTGATCCAGCGCTACACCGACATGACCGGACGCATGCCGCTGCCGCCGCGGTGGGCGCTCGGCTATCACCAGTGCCGCTACAGCTACTACCCGGAGTCGCGCGTGCGGTTCATCGCGCGACAATTTCCGCGAGCGGCAGATTCCGGCCGACACGATCTGGCTCGATATCCACTATCAGGACGGCTACAAGCCGTTCTCATGGGATCGCGAGCGCTTCCCGGATCCAGCGGCGCTGGTCGCCGATCTCGCCGCGACGGCTTCCACATCGTCCCGATCGTCGATGCCCATCCGAAGAAGGAGACCGGCTACACGCCATACGACAGCGGCATGGCCGGCGATCACTTCGCGAAGAACCCGGACGGCAGCGTCTACGTCGCGCCGGTATGGCCGTCGCAGGCGGAGAAGAACCCTGGACCGAGCGTCTTTCCCGACTTCAGCAAAGCCGCGCGGCGCGCGAGTGGTGGGGCAGTCTCTACAAGATATTCACCGACATCGGCATCAGCGGCATCTGGAACGACATGAACGAGCCGGCGGTGTTCGAGACGCCGACCGGCACGATGCCGCTCGACGTGAGGTTCGACGGCGACGGTCAGCCCGCCGACCACCGCGAGATCCACAACGTCTACGGTCTGCTGATGCACGCAGGCGACCGTATGAAGGGCTCAGGCGGCTGATGCCGAACCAGCGTCCGTTCGTGCTCTCGCGCGCCTCGTTCGCGGGCGGTCAGCGCTACTCGGCGTTCTGGCCGGGCGACAACGTCAGCTCGTGGGGCACTTCCGCGCCACGATCCCGATGCTCACTCGGCATGGGCCTCTCGGGACTGCCGTTCGTCGGCAGCGACATCGGCGGCTTCGCCGGACGCGCCGTCCGCCGAGCTCTACACGCGCTGGCTGCAGACCGGCGTGTTCTACCCGTTCATGCGCACGCACGCCACGCTCGGCACGCCAGATCAGGAGCCGTGGTCGTACGGCGTGGTCCACGAATCGATCAACCGCGCGGCGATCGAGCTGCGCTACCAGCTGCTGCCGCACATCTACAACGTGCTGCACGGAGTCGAGCGTCACCGGTCTGCCGGCGATGCGGCCGCTGCTCCTCGAGTATCCCGACGACCGCCGCACCTACGGCCTGACGACGAGTTCCTGTTCGGCCGCGATCTGCTGATCGCGCCGGTGCTGCAGGAAGCGCAGCGCGAGCGCGAGATTTACCTGCCGAAGGGTGAGTGGTTCGACTTCTGGACCGGCCGCCGCTACGAAAGCGGTCCCGGTGGGCTTGTGGCGCGGGTCCGCGTCACGCTCGACAGCACGCCGATCTTCGTCCGCGGCGGCGCGCTTTGTCTTCGTCAGCCGGTCGTGCAGCACACCGGACAGATGAACGGCAAGGCGCTCGAGGTCCAGGTTTTCCCGGCGACGAGCTCGGATGGCACGCTCTACGAAGACGACGGCGAGACGATGGTACACGCAGGGCGCCTCGATGCGCCGGCGCTTCAGTCAGACACGAACGGCGACGACGACGACGCTCGACGTCGCCGCGCCGGACGGCTCGTATCGTGCCCGCGGCGCGCGATCTCGTCTTCTCGGTGGTCTCGAAGCGGCGAGCCGACGCGCGTGACCAGCGGCACCGCCACGCTGACCCGCTACACGCCGGCGGAGCCGAGCACGCACGCATCTGGTTGGACCATCGCGCTCGACACCGGCTTTCTCGTCGTCAAACAGCCGGATACGTTCGCTGCGATGCACGTCGTCATTGAGCGATGAGTCTGAACGAGAAAAGAGCACACAAAGTTCTGGAGGCGGGATGACGCGTATGATTCGAATCATGCGCAGCGATCATCCGACGGCGCGAACTCGAAGCTCTCATCGTCGCGTTTGCGCTGGCGGTGGCGTGCGCGAACGTCGCGTCGCAGTCGCTGCCCGACGCCGCGCATTCCAGGCGCTGCGCGACTACATCAAGAAGAGCTGGACGACGCTGTCGCGATCGAACCGCGACCTGCCGAAGGCACTGCCCGATCCGAAGATGCCGCGCAAACCGGGCGAGCCGTGGCTGCTCTACATCGCGCCCGGGGAATCGCGCAGCCGCGTGCGAAGCGACCTCGAACAGGTCCTCGACGCCGCCGCGATGAAGCAGATCGAGATCCGCACGTTGCCGAGAGACGCGTTGTCGATCCGCGAGCACGGCCTGCTCTACCTGCCCCATCCCTACGTCGTCCCCGGCGGCCGCTTCAACGAGATGTACGGCTGGGACAGCTACTTCATCCAGGTCGGCCTGCTGCGCGACGGCGAGATCGACCGCGGCGCGCGACATGGTCGACAACTTCATCTACGAGATCGAGAACTACGGAACGCTGCTCAACGCGAACCGCACCTACTTCCTGTCGCGATCGCAGCCGCCGTTCCTGACGCGGATGGTCCTCGGCGTCTACGAGCAAGACCCGACGACCAGCGCGTGGCTGCGCCGCGCGCTGCCGGCGATCGGACGCTACTACCGATTCTGGACCACCGACCCGCACCGCGATCGCCGACGTCGGCCTGTCGCGCTACTACGATCGCGGCGCCGGGCCCGCGCCCGAGGTGCTGGCCGACGAGAAGCGACGCGGAGGGCCGGACCCACTACGACCGGGCGCGCGAGTACTACCGGACGCACGACGTCGACCGACTACGACGAATCGCTCTACTACGACAGCGCAGGCGCGATCGCCTCACCGATCCTCTTCTACAAGGGCGATCGGTCGATGCGCGAATCGGGCTTCGATCCGTCGAATCGATTCGGCGCGCTCGAACGTCGACATCATTCACTACGCGCCGGTCTGCCTGAACGCCCTGCTCTACCGTCATGGAGAGACGACGCGGCCCGGATCATGGACACGCTGGGCGATCGCGGCGGCCGGCACGTGGCGCGCGGGCGCGGCGTCACGGCGCGATCTCGTCAACCGGCTGTTATGGGACGAAGCAGGCGGGTCTCTACTTACGACTACAACTTCATGACCCGCCGGCTGCGCCGCTACGATTTCGCGACCACGTTCTATCCCGCTGTGGGCGGGGATCGCGACCGCCGGCGCAGGCAGCGACGTGCGTGCGCGGCAACCTGTCGAAGTTCGAGGCTGCGGGCGGACTGCTGACGAGCACCGAGGTGACCGGGAACCAGTGGGACGCTCCGTTCGGATGGGCGCCGCTGCAGATGATCGCGGTCGCCGGCCTGCGCCGTTACGGCTTCGACGACGATGCTGATCGCCTGGCGGCGAAGTTCGTGTCGCTCGTGGCGAAGGAGTTCGACGAGAGCACGGCACGATCGTCGAGAAAGTACGACGTCATAAAGCAATACGTAA
>ERZ1370068.5371-contig-4394_pt1 | contig 32835 bp, 53 predicted proteins | sample MGYA00561227_ERZ1370068 | MGnify/ENA primary metagenome ERZ1370068 (study PRJEB38410, sample SAMEA6850437) | metagenome | study: Metagenomic assessment of the ecological functions of the soil: analysis of the soil microbiota associated with the...
ATTGTACTTCGTTCGGTGCATATTGCTGGAGATAGAGGTGATCACCAGTGGACCGCCACGTTCATGCCGGCACGGGTGCGGTGCTCCTCGCCGCGCCGGTCGCAGCTGACGCGCAGCCGGCAGGAACCGGCGGATAGGTCTCTTAGAGACTAGCTCGCCTTCCCCGGCTCGCGTTCGGCTCTGGGAGACATTGCGGCAACGGCTGCGCGAGCTGGGCTACCTGGAAGGACAGAACATTGCCTTTGAATCGCGATTTGGAGAGGGAAACCCGACCGGCTTCCCGGTCTTGCGGCCGAGCTGGTTGCGCTCAAGGTCGACGTTATCGTCACGTCTGGCACGCCAGCGAGTCTGGCGGCAAAACAGGCGACGCGCACGATCCCCATCGTCATGGCACAACTCGCCGATCCGGTGGGCGCCGGACTCGTCGCGAGCCTCGGGCGCCCGGGTAGAAACGTCACGGGGCTGACGACACAGGACGCCGATTTAGGCGGGAAACGACTGGAAATGCTCCTGCAGGTCGTGCCAAAGGTTTCTCGCTTCGCCGTCCTCATCGATGAGACCAGTCCGGGCAGCATGCTTATTGCGAGAGGCACGCAGGTCGCGGCGCAGTCGCTGGGCGTGCAGCTTCAATCCCTGGGCGTGCGCGGTCCGGAGGAGTTGGACAGCGCCTTCTCCGCCATGAAGGAAGCGCGAGCCGGCGCTCTCATTGTGGAGTCAAGTTCCCTGCTATTCACGTCGCGAACACGGCTGGCGGACCTCGCGCTGAAGAACCGGCTGCCCACCATGTTCGCGCAGAGGGAGTACGCCGAGGCTGGCGGCCTCATGGCCTATTCGGCGGATTTCTCGGACCTGTTCCGGCGAGCCGCCACCTTCGTGGACAAGATCCTCAAGGGCGCCAAGCCGGCCGATCTCCCCGTCGAGCAGCCGACCAAGTTCGAGCTGCGTGATCAACCTCAAGACCGCCAAGGCCCTCGGCCTGACGATCCCGCCGTCGCTGCTGGGGCGGGCGGATGAGGTAATCCAATAAGGCGAAGCGAGAAGTAGGAAAGATTCAAAGACCGGGCCGGTGTGCCTGTATGTCGACGGCTCGGAAAAATGTAGAGACTATCGTGTCAGCGAGAGGATCTTGAATGCCACTTCCACTGACTTCCGGTGCTGCAAGTAGTTGAATCTTAGCGATCGGTGGCGCTACTTGGTGGCGCCTGCGCCACATCCTGCGCCACAGCCTCAACGACGCGCTTCTCCTTGCAGATGCGGCAGTCGCACGTCCCCTCTGCCGCGCAGGCGTAGCAGTGCCCGTCTGCCCTCGTCTTGCGGGTCCAGAACATCACTTACTCCTCAGCCACGCAGCGGCACCGTGCGAGGGTGCCCCGACTTGGTGTCACAGTTCTTGCCACCGTGAGTGACGCTCGATGTCCATTTTTGGTTCTCCGTGCCCATATGAGAGGTAGGGTTGCAAGCCCCGCGCCTGAAATCCTGCGTCTCACGTGGAGTGCTCCCGTTTGGACTGCTCAGCGTGGGGACGTAAGATGCGCCAGGAGGCCCCATGGGCGAGCATCGGCGGAAGGCAGACGGCCGGCGGGTATTCAGCACGGACTTCAAGCGGGCCACGGTGCAGCGGGTCGTGACGGGCGAGAAGACGGTGGCCGAGCTCAGTCGCGAGCTCGACATCGCGCCCAGCGTGATCCGCAGCTGGAAGCGGTTCGCGGAGGCAGGGGCGGCGACGGCGGTGCAGGCCCATGAGGACGTCGTGCCGGCCAGTCACCTCCGGGAGGCCTACGCCAAGATCCGGGAACTCGAGCGCGCGCTCGGCCGCAAGACCATGGAGGTCGAGATCCTGCGCGCGGCCCAGGAGGTCGTAAAAAACGCCGTCGTTGCGCAGAGAGTCCGGGCGGTGACCGGCCACGCGATGACCACCATCTGCGAGGTCCTCGGCATCGCCCGGCGCACCGCGTACTACGTGGCCCGGGCGACGACCGGGCGGGCGCCACCACCGGGCCGCGGACGGGACCGTCCTCCAGCAGATCCGGGCGGTGACGAACAGCCGGGCGACGTACGGCTATCGTCGCGTCTGGGCGATGGTCAACCGGACCTTCCGGACGGGCTACAACCGCAAACGCATCCGGCGGGTGATGCAGCTGCACGGCTTGATGCTCGCGCCACGGGTGCACCGTCGACACGGGCGGCCCCATCTCGGCCAGATCCAGCAGCCGGCGTCGAACCAGCGGTGGTGCTCGGATGTCTTCTTGATCCCGTGCTGGAGCGGCGAGGTGCTCTCCGTGGCCTTCGCCATCGACTGCCACGATCGAGAAGTCCCGGCCTTCGTCGCCTCGCCCCGCTCGCTCACGGGCGCGGACATCCGCACGCTGATGGACCGCACGCTGTGGGCGCGCTTCGGGGAGGCCACCCTCAAGGCGCCGCACGCGATTCAGTGGCTCAGCGACAACGGCCCGCAGTACACGGCGACGGCCACGGTGCTCTACGCGCACGAGCTCGGCCTGGTCCCCATCACGACGCCGGCGTACAGCCCCGAGAGCAACGGCCTGGCCGAAGCCTTTGTGGGGACGTTCAAACGCGACTATCTCGGGGACGCCGAGCTGCGCGATGCGGAGACGGTGCTTGCGCAGCTCGGCGGCTGGTTCGACGACTACAACACCCTGGCGCCGCACTCGGCGCTCGGGATGCGCAGCCCGCGGGAGTATCGCGCGCTGACCGTCGCGACCGCCATTGCGGCGCCGCCCGCGTCAGGGACGCCGCCGCATTTGCCCCAGGACAGGCGATCGACGGAGGAGCCGCTATCTGGGTACCCTCCGAAAATCGGGATTGAGCCGACCCGTGCGAGCAGCTAACCTAAGCTCCCCACCTGAGCAGAATGGGGAGACTCACCAGGAGCCCGATGCCACAGCGCTTTGGGCCGCGAGTTGCCCCAAGGCATACGTTCCGGAGCGTACCCACAGGGCTGGACGACATTTTGCGTCACCAGCAGCGCCCACGTTGGGAGGAGCTCTCCTACCCCACGCTGGTAAGTAGCCGGTTTCCCTGTAGGGGCAACAGTGGCCCTCTTCTTGCTGACCATCATACGAGGTAAAGCGTCTACCCCTCGTTGGTGGTATTTGCGAAACGCGAGAACGCGGAGGATCGCCGATGAGTCCGCTTCTTCTCATTCTCCTAAGGATGTTCCTATGCGTGGCTAGTACGTTCGCGCTGACGTCGTTGGTACCCGCCAGTCCCGCTGCTGCTCAGTCCATATACCGCTGTGTCGATGATGATGGCCGCGTCATAATCGGCAATTCCCAGCCCAGCGCTAACTGTCGCAAGGAGGACCGAGATACGAAACGGCGAAGCGAGGCCATTCTTCTGCGCAGAAGAAGAGATGCGGACAGCGGCAGAGGCGAAGGAGGCGGCAGAACGGCAGTTAGCGAAACGTTTCAGCCAAGGGATTCGGGAGCAGTGGTTCTCCGTCTTGAAGAATGCCTCTGGCGCCCATGATTTGTTCGTGTCGGGCGCCTCCTACGATGAGTTCTATTTTCGTTTAGAAGCCATCAGTAAGCAGATAGAGGTCATTAGTAAACAGATCCAAGCCACCCGTGGAAAGTATGCTCGTCAGCTCCAGATGAGCGACCACAACACGCTTAGCAAGGTCGCTCATACGGCGTACGATGCCCTCTCTGCCGCTTTCCCACCTGGCGGAGAGAGCGGGGGGCGGCCGAGGCTCTGGCCACGGCGCAGAGAACGCCACGAGAAACCGGGCTAGTAGCAACGTTTCAATCGTGGATCGAGCGAACGCGGATGAGAACGATCGGCGGCTCGGGGAAGCGGAGCGACAATACGCGGATGCGAAAGCCCAGTTAGCCGTCAGCCGAGATCTGCTCACTCACCTGATGTCGGACACAATCAGACTCACGAAGGGAGAGCTGTAGTAAAAGCCAGCAGGGCAGACGGTGGACTCGGGCGGAGGAGATCGCGACCATCAGGCGGGGAAGCTTCGTCGTTGATCAAGGGCTTGATCGGCTTTGTCGGCGCAAGGGCGGCAAGCAAAGCGCTCCGTCGCGTTACCCTCGCAGGCGCTGAAGATACACCGCGCGGAGTATCTGACAAGCAATGGCGCGGTGCCCCGGGCGAGCGATCCGCTGATCCGGAAACAGGACGGCAGGCTTTTGACTGTTACACCGACGCGGTAGGGCTGCCCCGAGGCCGTGGATGCGCGGTTGCCGCTTGGTAGAACATTCGGCGGCCCGACCCAGCGGACGCTCGCCGTCGCCCCGCGCCGGGCCGCTGTGGCATCGGCTCGTGCCGGGGTTCCGCGTCCGAGTCTGGCAGACTAAAGAGCGGAGGGGATCGACGAGGGGCATATCTGACACCGGTGGCACGCTTGACACCCGGCACGCCGTCACCGTTATCTCTTCGATCGCCTCCCGTCCGCATCGACCCCGGCTCTGATAGGCTCGAGAGAGGAAACGTACATGAGCGCCTACCTGATCAGCAACGTGAGAATCCTGGACGGGACCGGACGCGAACCCTTCCCGGGTGCGGTCAGGGTCGAAGCCGAGCGCATCGCCGCCGTAACGGAGGGTACGGCGGCTCCCCCGGGCGAGGGAGCGACAGTCCTCGACGGGCGGGAGCGACCCTGATGCCCGGGCTCATCGAGTCCCACGCACACATCGGGCTGGCCGATATCGGCTCGCACGACCTGACGCGCGTGCCCCCCGAAGAGCACATGCTCATCGCCGTGCGGAACGCCCGCACCATGCTGGACAGCGGCTACACGAGCGCCTTCTCCGCGGGGGCGCCCAAGCCACGGCTCGACGTGGTGCTCAAGCGCGAGATCGAGGCGGGTCGCCTTCCCGGGCCGCGCCTCCTCGCCAATGGTCCGAGATCACCGTCACCGGCGGACTCGGCGACACCAACCTCGCCCACCTGCCTCACCATGAGACGCCCACGTTTTCCTGGGTCGCCGACGGCCCCGACGAGATCCGCCGGGTGTGCCGCGCCCTCGCCCGTGAGGGCGTCGACCTTCTCAAGCTGAACCTGTCCGGCGATCTCGGGACGTCGAGCTATCCATCGAACGAGACGCCCATGACGGACGCCGAAGCGGGGCGGCCATGGAAATCGCGCGGGCGGCCGGCTTGCGGGTCGCCGCGCACTGTCGAAGCGCGGAGTCCGTGCTCATGGCGGTCCGCCACGGCATCGAGGTCATCTACCACGCCAACTACGCCGACGAGCGGGCCCTCGACGCTCTGGAGGCTGCGCGCGACCGTGATCTTCGTCGGTCCCGCCCTCGGCCTCACCTACAACCTGAGCCAGGCGCGGGTGGCGTACCCCGCCTCGCGGGTGGAGGAATTCCAGCGCGAGCTCGAGGTCTCCGTGGAAGCAGTGGCCCGCATGCGCAAAGCGCGGCATCCGCGTCCTGCCGGGGGCGACTACGGCTTCCCCGCCACCCGCACGGGACCTACGCGCGCGATCTGTGGATCTTCGTCAAGGTCCTCGGCTTCTCGGCCATGGAGACGCTCGTGGCCGCCACCCAGCTCGGCGGCGAGCTGATGGGTCGGCCGGGCGAGCTGGGAATCGTGAAGGCAGGGCGCCCTCGCCGATCTGCTCCTCGTGGATGGCGACCCGCTCGCCGACATCGCCATCCTGCAGGACCCGGGCGCCCTCCGCATGGTCATGAAGGACGGCGTGATCTACAAGAGGCGCGAAGGCTAGGTCGCGACCCTCGCCGCGCTACCGCGCGGAGGCGGCGCCGGGCTTGCGGAATACCGCGACGATCTCCACCCGCGGAACCAGCCGCGCGAAGAGCAGATCGAGCGAAAAGAGCCCGGTGAGGGTGGCGGAGGCAGCGCGTATCGCCGCGCGCTTGAAGCCGAGCGGCCGCTCCTGGGGACGACGGCGTCGTGCACGCGCCCCAGCACATTGAGGTACAGGCGCATGAAGGGGAAGCCGTAGTCGAAGAGCGTCTCGGGAGCGCAGGGCAGGAAGATCCGCAGGAGCTCGTCGCGGTGGTAGCGCCGCAGGTGGCCGTTGGCGGCGTCGGTGCGTGAGTAGAGCGCCTGGTTCTCCGGCACCATGCAGAGCACGCGGCCGCCCGGCCGGAGCACGCGGGTGGCTTCGCGGGCCACGCCCGCGTCGTCGGCGATGTGCTCGAGCACGTCGATGAGCAGGATGGCATCGAAGCTCTCGTCGCGGAAGGGCAGGTGCTCGCCCCCGCCCACCACGAAGCCGCCCCGCGTCCGCCGCCGCTCCCGGGTGACCTGCACCCCTTCGAAGGCGGGATCGTAGGAGACACCCGGTTCTCGCGCTCGAGCATGCGGCTCAGGTGGCCGGTGCCGCAGCCGAGGTCGAGGACGTCGAGCCCCTTGAAGGACGCGCTGACCTTGCGGATCACGCGATCCATGAAGAGGGCGGTCGGCCCGTACGTGCGCACGAGGTCGAGGTGGTGCTGATACTCCTCGTAATCGAAGGTCTCGGGCGGCGCGGCGCCCGAGGAATTCGTGGCCATGGGGCGAGTACCCTCGCGATATAGTGGATGCTGTGCCTCGAGTCTCGCACACAGGGAGCACAGCCGCCAAATCCGCGGCGAGGCCCGGGACGCGGGACGGCGAACGCCCCCTCGTCTCCGTCATCGTGGTGAACTGGAACGGCCTCGCCTACCTGCCGGAGTGTCTGGACTCGCCTGGACGCGCAGACCTATCCGGCGCTCGAGATCGTGGTGGTGGAAAACGGGTCCACCGACGGCTCCGTGGACTTTGCGCAATCAGCGCCCGGGGCGCCTGCGCCTCGTGGAAAGCCCGAGCAACCTCGGCTTCGCCGGGGGCAACAATCTGGGCATTCGCGCGGCCAAGGGCGCCTACGTGGCTCTCCTCAACAACGACGCCGCCGCCGATCCCCGGTGGGTCGACGCGCTGGTGGCGGCGGCCGAGGCCGACCCCGCCGTGGGCATGTGCGCGACGCGGATCTACGCGTGGCGGCGGCCGGAGCCTTCTCGACGGCGCGGGTCTCCTCGTCTCCGCCGACGGCATCGGTCGCGGCCGGGGCGCCTCGAGTCGGATGGGGAGCGCTACGAAAGGAAGCGGATGTGCTCCTGCCGAGCGCCTGCGCCGCCCTCTATCGGCGCTCCATGCTCGATGAAATCGGTCTCTTCGACGAAGACTTCTTTGCCTACTGTGAAGACACCGACCTTGGCCTGCGCGCCCGCATCGCGGGATGGCGCTGTCGCTATGCGCCCACCGCGATCGCCAAGCATCACTACTCGGGATCGACGGGGCCTCATTCGCCCTTCAAGGCTTTTCACGTCGAGCGCAACCGCATCTGGGTGGTGGTGAAGTGCTTTCCGCTGGGCATGGCCGTGGCCAGCCTCGTCTACACCATGGCACGCTACGCGCTCCAGCTCTACGCGACGCTCATTGGTCGCGGCGCCGCCGCCAAGCTGGCTGCGCAGCAGTCGCCATGGGTGCTCGTGGCGACCATCGCGCGGGCGTGGATGTCGGCGCTCGCTCGCTTGCCCGAGATGTGGCGCCGCCGTCGGGCCATCCACTCCGCGGCCAGGATCGGCCGCCGGGAGCTGGGAAGGCTGTTGCGCGTCCACCGGGTCAGGTTGAGCGAGCTCGCCCTCAAGGACTGATGGCCTGTCTCTTCTGCGGCTCCGCGGCGCTCGAGCCTCTCTACGAGGGCATCCGCGATCACTACGGCATCGACCAGGAGACTCGTCGCTTCATCCGCTGCCGCGATTGCGGCTCGGCCATCCTCGACCCCTTGCCCTCGCCCGAGGAGCTGGCCGCCCTGTACTCGAGCGACTACACGTTCAAGCCCACGCCGGGAAGCTCGGCCCTCCGCCGCTTTCTCCAGACCGTCGAGTGGCGCTGCTTCTACGAGCCCGGCTATCGCCGGCGCGTGGCCCTCATCCGCGAGCTGACCGGCCTCCGCGCCGGTCTCGTCCTCGAGGTGGGCTGCGGCAGCGGGCTCTTTCTTCGCCACCTCCGGATGGCGGGCTATGCCGTGGAGGGCGTGGAGACTTCCAAGGGCGATGTCGCGTATGCCCGCGAGTCGAGCGGGCTCACCGTCTTCGAGGGCGCGCTCGAAGAGCTGCCGCTCGAGCCCGCACGCTATGACGCGGTGGTCATGGTCAATGTCCTCGAGCACATCCCTGATCCCGCGGCCACTCTCGCGCGCATCCACACGGTGCTCAAGCCGGGGGATGGACAGTGCTGGGGCTTCCCGTGATGGACAGCGGGCAGGCGCGCTGGCTCGGGGCGCGGTGGAGCGCGATCACCGAGGCGCCGCGACACGTGGCCATTCCCTCGGTGGCGGGAGCGAAGCGCCTGCTCGAGCTCGCGGGCTTCGAGGCCATTCGCTGGGCCCCGTCGCCCCTCGGTGAGAACGCGGGACACATCGTGCTCTCCCTCCTGCCCGCCGCCGCCACCCCGCGCTCCTACGGTGAAACGGGCGGTCTCGCTCTCCTCGCGCGCCGCGCCGCCGGGGCGTTCCTCATGGCGCCGTCGCTGCTCCTCGCCGGCGTCGAGCGGTGGCCGGGCGGGGCTGAGGCGAGAGCGGGCACCATGTTCTTCTGCGGTCGCCGGCCGGGAGGGCGCCATGTTTCGTGACACGCGGGTGCACGTGGTCATCCCGGCCTACAACGTGGCGTCACATCTGGAGGCGGTGCTGCGCGGCGTGCCGGACTACGTCGACACGGTGACCGTGGTGGACGACGCGAGCACGGACGACACGGCGGAAGTGGCGAAGAGCGTGGGAGACCCACGCGTCACCGTGCTGGGCAGCCCCGTCAACGAAGGGGTGGGCGGGGCGATGGCCCGCGGCTTCGAGCACGCCCTGACCCTGAGGACGGCATCATCGTCAAGATGGACGGCGATGGGCAGATGGATCCGGCCGACCTGTCGCGGCTCCTCGAGCCCATCGTCGACGGGCGCTGCGAATACGCCAAGGGCAACCGCTTCCTGCGGAGCCGCGAGCTCGACATCATGCCCAAGGCGCGCCTTGCGGGAAACTTCGTGCTGACGTTTCTCACCAAGCTCGCCTCCGGCTACTGGAACGTCTTCGATCCGCAGAATGGCTATGTGGCCATCACCTCGGGCACCCTCCGGCTCCTCGACCTGGGACGCCTCAGCCGCCGGTACTTCTTCGAGAACGACATGCTCATCAACCTCAACATCTTCGACGCGCGCGTGTGCGATGTGGCCATGCCCGCCCGCTACGGCGCGGAGCGGTCCTCCATGCGCCTTGGACGCATCCTCTGCTCCTTCCCCTTCCATCTGTTCCGTGGCTACTGGCACCGCTTCTACCGCAAGCACGTGCTGCGCGATTTCTCGCCGGTGGCGCTCTTCATGCTCACCGGGCTGCCCCTCCTCGCCTGGGGAACGGGCTTCGGCCTCTACACGTGGGGCAGTCCTGGTTGCAGAATCAGTTCGCGTCGACGGGAACGGTGATGCTGAGCGTATTGCCCTTCCTGGTGGGTTTCGAGCTGGTGCTGCAGGCGCTCGTGCTCGAGATCCGGGATACGCCGCGCTAGGACGCGGAGCCGGGGATCTGCTGGACGGTAGCCGTCCGAAGCCTCGCTTGAAGGCCCGTCTGCCGGCTGCCGCACGCGGATGATTGCACACGGGATCTTCCGTCTTTTCTTGCGTCCCACGGCGGGCAGTCCAAAGGGGAGTACTCCACGGGAGACCTACGACCAGAACGAGGCCACCGCGTGCTCACGCAAGCCGGCGATTCGAGCCTGATGAACAACTCCCTCGAGTTTCTCAACCGTTAGAAGATCTTGACCGCGCCTGAGGCCTCCGGGTCGTGAGGCCCCCGCTCGATCCAGCGGAACGCGCCCAGGGCCACGACCGTTAGCACCATGGCGGCGGCCGCGAAGAACAGCGGCGCCGCGGGATTGCCGGTGACGTCACGAAGCAGCCCTGCTAGAGGTTGCATCCCCGCCATGCCGAGATAGAAGATCGAATAGAAGAGCCCGAGGGCTGCCGCGAGCTGCCCAGCCGAAACGCTTCCCGGCACGAGCGCCACGAGCGCTCCCGGCACCAGTCCGGCCACGACGCCGGCCAGCACGAGCCAGACGACGGGTGGGCCAATCAGCGGGCATGGCCATGATGGCGCCCGCCGTCAGCAAACATCCGAGCACGACGGCGAGATCGGGACGGCGCGTGCGATCAACCACGGCCCCGCCCAGCGGCACCGCGATCGTGCTGATCCAGATGGCGAGGCTCACAAGAAATCCGGCGTGTCCGAGTGTGGCGCCACGCGCTTGGAGGAGTCCCGGCCCGAAGCCCACCACCACAATGAAGCTCACGTTGAATAGCATCCAGGCCACACCGGCGGTTAGGGTCAGGGCCCAAGCCCGCGGAGAAAGACTCGGAAGGAAGCGGAGCGACGAGCCGGTCGCGCCGACGCCCGGCGCATCACGGCCGAGGATCGCCACGAGGACGAAAGCACCGGCCGCGAGAGCAGCTGCAAGATGCTGGACGAGCCGCCACGAGGAGGTTGCGCCGACGGCTCCGAAGACCGTAGCCCCAAGGCCGATACCGAACGGCCATGAAATCAGCATGATGCTCATGGCCGTCGAGATCTCCTTGCCCGCAAACCATTCCGCCGTCATCTTCGCGAGGATGAGATTGAGAAGGACGCCGCCGGCGCCGCTCAGGAGCCGTCCAGCGCGGGCCGGCCACGGGGAGTGACTCGAGGCGATCACGAATCCACCGATGACCATGAGGGCGAGCCCCCACAGCGCGACGCGGCGATTGCCGAATCGCTGGCCGAGGAGACCGCCGGGCAGGGCGAGCACGGTGCCCGGGAGGAGATAAAGCCCGATGAGAAGGCCCAGTTGGGCATAAGTGATGCCGAGGTCGGCGACGACGAGCGGAGCTACCGGCGCGATGCTCTGGAACTGCATCGCCATGGTGGTTCGCGCGAGGAAAATGATCGCCATGATGAACCAGCGGTGCCGCAAGACGGAATCTGTCATGTCGGGAGCGTCAGCTCGGCAAGAACTCCACGGAATGCGGGATACGCCACGCTACGACGCGGAATCGAGGCCGCGGGTGAAGGCGGTTAGCGCCTCCTGCACCGCCTGGTGCAGCTCGTTGGGACGTACCGGCTTGAAGAGCACGTTCAGCACGCCGAGCTTCCGGCAGCGCTCGCGGTCCTCCGCCTGAAGCCCCCAGCCCGTGATGAAGATCACCGTCACGTGAGGGTCGCTGGCCCGCACCCGCTCCGCGACGTCCCAGCCCGTGAGTCCGGTCATGCCGAGGTTGGTCATCACGAGGTCGAAGCCGCCGGGCACGAACACCCGCACCGCCTCCGCGCCGCTCGCCACGGGCAGCACGTGATGGCCCACCTCCGTGAGCATCTCGCCGAGCACGGTCATGACGGGCAGCTCGTTGTCCACGAGGAGGATGCGTCCGCGACGCGTGCCCAGGGCCTCGCTGTCGGCGGGCGGCGGATTTTCTCCGCCGTGCCCACGGGCAGCACGATGGTGAAGGTCGTGCCGCGTCCGGGCTGGCTCTCCGCGCGCATCTCGCCGCCGTGACGCTGGATGATCGAATAGGACACCGACAGCCCCAGGCCGGTGCCCACTTCGCCCTTGGTGGTGAAGAAGGGATCGAAGATGCGCTTGCGCACATGCTCGGGCATGCCCACGCCGGTGTCCGCGACGGTCAGCACCACGTGCTCGTCACCCTCGGGGCGCGTGTAGATGCCGAGGGTGCCGCCTTCAGGCATGGCATCGATGGCATTGAGGATGAGGTTGGTGATGACCTCGTTGAGCTCCGACGGCCGGCCCATGACCGTGGGCAGGAGTGAGCCGGAGGTCGAGGCGAAGAGGAACGCCGCCCTTGGCCACGCGCTCTTCCCAGCGCGGCCGGGTGATGGCCACGGAGTCGTGGACGACCTGATTGAGCTCCACGGACACGAAGGGCTCGTCGGGCCGCAGCCGGGCGAACTTCTGGATGCGCCGCACCGTTTCCGCCCCGCCCACCGCCGCCGTCTCGATGACGGACAGACCGCGGCGGACCACGTCGATGTTCTGGAGTGTTCTTGCTCATGAGCTGCGAGTAGCCGAGGATGGCCTGGAGCAGGTTGTTGAAGTCGTGGGCGATGCCGCCCGCGACCTGACCGAGGGCGGTGAGCTTCTCCGACTGGTGCATCTGCGTCTCGAGCTCGCGCTGCGAGGTCATGTCGCGGACGATGGCGAGCAGGCCTTCCACCCGGCCCTCGCGTCCGGGCACGCCGGAGAGGGTCACGGCCAGGTTCAGCATCTTCCCATCCGCCCGCTGGGCGCTCAGGTCGAAGGAGCTGGCCGGCCGCATGCCGGTGAGGGCCTGGCGCGCCGCCTGCTCGTACTCGTCGGGGAACATGCCCCGTAGGGATCGGCCCACGGCTTCCCGGGCGCTCCATCCGAAGATGCGCTCGGCGGCCGGGTTCCAGCCGGTGATCGATCCGCGGCGGTCGATGGAGATGATGGCGTCGCCCGCCGAGCGCACCATCTGCTCGAGTGAGCGCTTGGTCTCCGTGACTTCGCCGTAGAGCCGGGAGTTGCGGATGGCCACGGCCAGCGAATCCGCGAGCATCTCGAGCAGCTCACGCTCGCGCGGGTCGATGGGACGGGCGCTCGCCGTTCGCCGCCACCAGGTAGCCCACGATCGATCCGTCGTCGCGGATGGGGAGACGATGGCGCCCTCCGACGGCATGCCCTCGGGCGGCATCTCGCCGAGGAAGACCTCGGCCTCGTCGTAGCCGAGCGATTCCTTGAGCTGCGCGGCGATGCCCGCGGTGAGCTCGGCGAGGTCGAGCTGGCCGAGGATGCCGCGGGAGATCTCGCGGAGGATGGAGAGCTGGGTCACGCGCAGCGATTGCTCCGCCTGCTCCCGGCGCGCTCTTCTTCGAGGGTGCGCGTCTTGTTCGACAGCGCCCGCATCTCGTTCACGAGGGTGGAGAGCTGGTTGCTCTTGCCCAGCTCGGTCTGGCGGCGGGCGAGGGCGCGGCGCACCGTCTCCTCGAGATCGGTGCGGCTGAAGGGCTTGATCAGGTACTCGAAGGCGCCGTGAGTGAGGGCGTTCTTGACCGTGTCGAGCGAGGCGTAGGCGGTGATCATGACCGCCTCGATGGTCGGATCCACCGCCTTGATCCGCTGCAGGAGCTCGATGCCGTCCATCTTCGGCATCTTGATGTCCATGAAGACGAGGTCGGGATTGAAGGCGGGGAGGGTGTCGAGCGCCGTCTCCCCGCTGTCCGCGGTGGCGATCTCGTAGCTCGGCTTGAGGATCATCCGCAGGGACTCCCGCGGGCCGATCTCGTCGTCCACCACGAGGATGCGCGCGCGCTCGCTCATGGTTGGGTCGTGGGCAGGGTGGCCGTGAAGGCGACTTCGGCCCGGCCCTGCTTGACGTCGAGGTGGCCGCCCTGCGCTTCCAGGATGCGCTGGCTGACGCACGGCCCGACGTCGATGAGGCTCTCCTGCACGACCTGGATGGGATCGAAGATCCGCAGGAGCTCGTCCGGCCTCACCTCGGCGGTGCGGGAGGCCACGCTGATGCGCAGCGGCTCCGCGTGCGTCATGGACGAGACGCCCAAGGCGATCTTGGCCTCCTGGCCCGGCGTCTTGCGCAGCAGGTACCAGATCAGATAGGCGATGGCCTTCTTCAGCATGTCCGCGGTCGCCCTTGACGAGGAACGGCGCCGCCCTCGTGGGAGAAGTTGACCGTGACCAGCTTCTGGGTCGAGTCGTCGGTGAAGCTCGAGCAGATGCGCGTCGGCGGGCAGCGGCGGGCATCTCCGCCACGCCCATCTCGATCAGGCACTCCTCGATGGCCGACGCGGATGTCCACGACATCGCGCTTGTAGTCGCCCTCGTTGACGAGCGCGGCCAGCTTGTCGAACATCTGCACGAGCCGCCGGCACGTCGCGGCCGACCACCGCGGTGAAGTGATGGCGGAAGGAGACGTCGTCGTAGCGCTCGCTGGAGGAGCTCCATGAACGGCGTTGATGGACACGAGCGGGTTCTTGATCTCGTCGGCGATGCGCGCGACCACCCGGGTGAGGAGCTGGAGCTGGTCGGCGGCCCGGCGCTCCATGGCGAGCTGGCGCTGGGCCGGTGAGGTCCTCGAACACCACCACCGCGCCCAACGGCGCCGTGCCTTCGCCCATCACGGGGTACGTCGAGACCTCGAGGGGCAGGCTGCGCAAGCGCGAGCTGGATCTCACTGCGGGTGACGGAGTGGCCACGCGAGAGCGTTTCGAAGAGGAGATCTCCCAGCGGAGAGGGAAGGGCGCGCAGGTCGCGGTTGAGCACGTCCCGCGCCGCCATGCCGAGGATCTCCTCAGCGCGGCGGTTCATGATCACCACGCGCTGCTCGGGCCCGATGGTGACCACGCCGCTCGACATGCGCTGGAGGATCCGCTCGTTGAACTCTTTCTGGTACTGGAGCTGATGATGGACGCCGATGTCGCGAATGGCCGTGGCGAGGTGGCTGGCCAGGTTGAACAGCGTCTCGGTTTCCCGGCGACCGTAGGCCCCGCCCGTGATGCGCTGGCCGAGGGTGAGAATGCCCACGAGCTGTCCGTGGCGAGGCAAGCGGGAATGGCGACCACCGCCTGCAGCACGGCCATCTCCCGGGCGATCTCGCGTGCGGTGGCGTCTGCGGACTTGCGCGTGAGCTTCTTCGATCTGGATGAGCCGTCCCTCCGACATGAGCCAGAGGGGCAGGCCGCTGTCGGCGGAAGACTGACCGATTCGACCACGAGGGGGGCGAGGCCGCGGGAGGCGCGAACGCGGTACTGCCGGTGCTCGTCTTCCGCCAGGAGGATGGCGCTTCGGCTGGGCCGCGCCAGCTCCGAGACGGCGTCGAGGAAGAGATCGAGCACGCGCGGCAGATCGAAGCCCGCAGCCAGCGCCTTGGCGAACTCCTTCGCGACCTGAGTCAGCTCACGTGCGGATGAATCCCGCGCTGGCTCCGTGTGCCCGGGACCGACGGGCCGGCGCGCGCTTCGAAGCGCGGCCACCTCCTGGAGGAGCCGGAGCTTGTCGTCCGCCTGGCGTAGCACGGCCTGCAGGTGCTGGGTGCTGAACGGATGCAGGAGGACGAAGTCGGCCTCCTCCGCGGCCATTTCATCGTCGGGAGAAAGTCCCTCCGCCGGCAATACGCACACCACGACCGCCGTTGGTCTCAGCTGCCGGGCCTTGGCGATGAAGCCGTTGAGCTCGCGGGCCGGGCGGGCGGCGTGCTTCAGGATCAGGTCCACCTCTCGGTGAGGCGGAGCGTGCGCAGGGCCTCTTCATCGGTTTGCGCGGGAAGACGGAGCAGTCTGGTGAGCGCACGGAGCAGCTTGGCGTCGAGCGCCTCGTCCCCGACCACTAGCAGCACCGTCTTCACGCAGTCACTCCCGCCGGCTTGGCCGAGGGCACGGGAAACTCAACGGTGAAGGTGCAGCCCGACCGGCCCGCGTGGTTGCGTGCGCGCAGGATGGCTTTGTGGGCGTCGGCGATCGCCCGGCAGATGGCCAAGCCCGAGCCCCGTCCCGTGAGCCTTGGTGGTCACGAAGCGGATTGAAGATCTGTTCGGCCATGTCATCCGGAATCCCGCAACCCGTGTCTGAGACCTCTACGAGTAGAGTCGAGCCACCACCTTGCGACAAGTCGGCCACCCTTACCGTGAGCTCCCTCCAGAATCCATGGCCTCAAGGGCATTTAAGCATAGGTTGAGAAAAGTTGCTCTAACTGAAACGCGTTTCCGAGGACAGGTCGGTAGGGGCCGGAGTCACCCGGCGCAGGGTGATTCCCCGCCCCTCGAGCTGGGGCTGGATAAGCGAAAGGGTGTCGTCCAGGGGCACCACGACGTCCACGGCCTCCATGGGCTGGCGGGAGGCTGTAGAGAGCATCCGGAAGCGGTCGAGGAGGTCGTCCATCCGGTCGATTTCACGGCCAACCACGCGAGCGCAGTTCTGGCGGAACTCGGGGTCGTCGAATCGGCTCGGCAACGAGCTGGGTGAAGGCTTTGATCGACACCAGGGATTCCGGATCTCGTGGACCATGCCGGAGGCGATTGCCTCCAGGGAGGCGAGGCGCTCGGCCCGCCGTCGTTCCCGCTCCAGCTCCTTCAGGCGGGAGAGATCGGTGAAGACGGCCACGGCCCCGGCCAGAGCCCCCTGAGGGTTGCGGAGCGGCGAGATCGTGCACATCAGCGGAATCATCTGACCGGCCGGGTCCGGAAGGGCGATCTCGACCTCCGAGTGGGACTGGCCGTCGGCGAGCGGTGGCCTCGATGAGCCGGCCGAGGACGGACGGCAGCTGCTCGATGCCGCGCCCCGCAGTGTCTCGGCCGACGCGTCCCGTCAGCTGCTCCGCCGCCTTGTTGAACACATTGACGCGTCCGCGCGCTCCCACAACGACCACACCGCTTTCGATTGTCGCCAGCGTTTTCTGGAGTTCTTCATTCACCATGCAGCACGCGCCGGTGCGTCTGCGCATTTCGGATGGCGACGGAGGACTGGTGCGCGAGTGTTTGGAGCAGATCCGCATCGTCGCTGAAGTAGGGGCTTCCGGAGCGCTTGGGGCCGCCAATGATCAATCCGAAGAGTTGCCCCTCCTCCAAAAGAGGTGCGACCACCTCAGCATGGAGGTGGTTCATCTCGGCCAGGGGCCCTGAAGCTCCCCTCATGCCCGATAAGTTCATCACGAAAAATGAGACCCTGGACGGTCGCGGCGTGACTCGCAATGGCCGATCTTGAACTGAGATGTTCGGGTGCTTGCCCGCCCCCAGTCTCCCACGTCCGTGCGAGTTGGGCGTCATCCTCGTCGAGCAGGTATATTGCAACCCACTCTGGCTTGACGAAGTCTCGGATGACGGCTCCTGCGCAGTCCAGGATCACAGGCAGTTCGATCGTATTACTGAGCGCTCGACTGGTCTCGCCGGATAATCCGCTGGTAGTCGTACGGTTCTCGGTAGAGATATCGATCGAAAGCTAGTTGGATCCGAGTCTTGAGCGGGTGGAACATTACTGCAATGCTAAGTGCGAGGAGGATCTCGAGCGGAGTGAACCAATGCTCGTCGGGAAAGATGAGATTACCACCGACGAGAAGAAACACGAGCACCGCCCCAGCCACGGCAAATGCCGCCAAGTACACTGCGCCCTGCTTAACAACTACGCGGATGTCCATGAGTCTCATGCCGGAGAATCGCATGGCCAATGAGACCAACCATGAGAAGGGAGAAGAAGGGACCATACTTTCCGAAGTTGGAGGTTCGGAAGACGAGCGGCACCAGAACGTTGGTGGTGGCGATCATCAAGCCGGGTATGGATAGCGCCAACATTACATGGCGAGCCTGAAGTCGCAGCAATCCCCATTCTCCCGAAACTTCAACATGAGAACGGAGAAGGCAGCCACACAAGCAGCCGAGGATGTATGCAGCAAAGAAGGGATGGAGCCAGCCATAGATTATCTTGAAGTCTTCACGTTCAACGACAACCGAGACTACTATCCAAGGAGACAACGACAGGCCACAGAAAAGCAGGGCGAGCGGGATGAAGACCCGGAGAAGAATCCTCGGCCGAACTCTGGACCCCACCGGAAACGTTGTAGCCCAAACTAGAACACCGAGAGCGACCAGGCTACCCGTCGCGAACGTGAACCGCTTTGGGCTAGGCGAAAGTGGAGCGACGTAATTTCCGAGAATTATCCCTACGGTCCACAGGGTCGTGGCCAATGCGAGGAACGCGAACGAACCATGAGAAAACGACTTCGGCTGCTGCTTGAAAACATAACCAGCGATCGCAAGATTGAGGAGGGCGATTAGGCTGAGACACATGCAGCCATTGCGCCAAAGATCATAACTGTATCACCTCTCGATCTTGTTGGATCGCCGGGGCACCCGATCTCGACACACTATGAGCTTGCCCCTTCATGCACTGATTGACTCGTTTCTGGCCAAGGCCGACGCTTCGATGGCTGCCGGAAATTCGAGAATGATTGTCGCGCCCGTCCCTTTGCGTTGTTCTCGGCACGGATTGTGCCCCGGTGGGCATCCGTAATGCTATGACAAATGGCGAGCCCAAGCCCCGAGCCGCGAGACTTGGTAGTAAAGAACGGATCGAAAATTTTGAGTCGGATTTCATCAGATATCCCAGGCCCGGTATCGGACACCTCCACGGCAACCCAACTGCTCGCATTTCTCTCTAGGGACTTGGTCAGTACCGTCAGAACACCACCTTGGCCCATTGCCTCGATAGCATTGAGGAAGAGATTGAGGAACACTTGTTTGAGTTGGTCTGCTGGTACCACCACCCAAATAGGGCGGCTCAGCGAAGTAACGGTGGACTACGGTGCCCGACTGTTCAAATTGTGCTCTCAGAAGGGATAGGGTGTCTAGGATCGGATCGTGTATGTCAACTGACCCAGAAAATTGCGAAGAAGGAGCGGCGAGGCTTCGCAAGCGTTCGACGAGTTGGTCAATTCGGTCGATTTCTCGACTGGCTACTCCTGAGAAGCCATGCCTGAAATCTGGATCGGCAAATCGTTCTGGCAAGAGTTCAGCAAAGGTTTTTATTGCTACGAGGGGATTCTTTATTTCGTGGGCAATGCCGGCGACGAGCACACCCAGGGACGCAAGACGCTCGGCCCGCCGTTTCTCGTCCTCAAGCGCCTTTACATTCGACAGATCACTGAAGACTATTAGTGCGCCGACAATTGCGCCTCGATCATCTTTTCAGTGCAGAACTGGAACACACGAGAGAGGAGTTCTTCGACTAGCAGGGCCCGGTAGGGAGGGTTTCCTCCTGCAGTCTTGATTCCCCATCCATTAGAGTCGTCTTGAGCTGACCCGCCAGGGCTTGTGGGAGCTGGTCGACCTTCATGGTTGCGAGAGTGTCGGGTCCGTAGCCTATGAGGCGTTCTGCGGTGGAGTTGGACAACGCAACCTTGCCGTTCGCGTCAATGGTTATGACGCCACTGTCCATGGTGCGAAGAATGTTCTCGACATACTCGTTTACCAGGACGACCTGGCGATACAACTGGGCATTCTTCACAGCGATGGCCGCTTGATTGGCAATTGTGGTCAGAAGTTCAACATCCTCCGCAAAGTACGCATCTCCCGAGAGCTTTGGTCCCAGCAGCAGGAATCCGATGAGCTGGTGCTCTGAAAACATCGGTAGGACAAAGTCCGCCCCTAATTGCGCCAGATGGATAAGGACCGCTTGTGCTCGATGTCCAATCTGTGACCGTCCCAGCTCATCCCTTAGAAGTGGTTGCCGAAAGGTCCCGAGGAACGTTGGCAGAGCGCTGCTGGATACGATGAAGTTAGGATCACCCGTTCCTGATGCTTCGCCAAATGCCTGTGCAACCTCGCGACGAAACCTATCATGCCCCGATCCCGATTCTCGAATGTAAACAGAAACAAGATCGGGTCGAAATGTTCGCTGGACGAGGTCGCAGGGTGCCCAAGAAGGGATTGAAGATCGAGAGTAGAGCCAATTGTGCGGACTGGCTTCGCGGAGGATCTGCTGATAATTGTACGACTCCCGGTACAGGTAGCGATCCATCGAGCTTTGGATCCAACCTTTCAGCGGCTGGAACGCGAAGGCAATGCCGAGGACGACAAGTACCTCGATCTCCGTACCCAGCGCTACTTCGTGAAGACGTTGTCCCACCATCGTTCTGGCAAGACCGAGGAAGGTCGCGAAAATTCCTCCAACGACGAGAGCAGCGAAGAGGTAAACGATGCCTCGACGCACTATATAAGGCGAATATTCATTAAACGATGCCGGATGATCGCATGAGTTGAAAAAGGCGAAGAACAGTAGAGAAAAGTAGGGACCGAGTACACCGTGTTTGGATGTCTTCCCAAATAGCGGGATGAGAAGATTCGTTGTTATGGCACCCGCCCCCCGTAAGGGAGATTCCTAAGAGGAGATAGCGCAACTGGACACGGGTGATACCCAACGCGTGTCGACTGGCCCGAAACAACATGTAGATACCACCGGCAAAGCACAGGAGGAAATAGACACCGAACCATCTATGGAGAGACCCGTACACGAAGTTGCTGCGAGGAATCCCGGGGAACTGCCCCGGCCACAATCCATGGTCCAAGAGACAGCCCAACGAAGATGAGACAGAGGAGGCCGGGAACGTCGATGCTCAGCCTCCGAATGGAGGTGTCCGCGTCAGAGAGTGAGTCAACCATCCATATGAGCGTGAATGGGATCGCCGCTAGCAAAGGCGAAACCGATCCTGCCCAGCAGAATGGTGTCTCCTGAACTCTCGGCCGCTAGAGCTAGCGAAATTGCTAAAGTCCACCCAGCCGTCACGAGTGCCATCAACACCGGAACCGACGATTTACTCGTGCCGTCGGATTGTGAAGCATGGCAAATGTCGCTAGGGCCATTACAGCCACACAGAGCCCGATGGCCCCGACAAGTTGCCAGTCTGTCTTCATGGGCCCCTAAACGCCTATTTTGTAAGATGCCCTATAACTAGTGCGTGAAACGCTGCCACCAAAGCTGTGACCGTTGATAAGTGCGTATCTGACTCGCGCTGGCCGTGACCAATTTGGAACATAATCGAGATCGCATTGAGGGTCAGGTGCACTTCCTGATTGATTGTCGGAGGCACACATTGGTGCTTGATCGACAGACAGGCTGATGCTGTCTGAAAGAGGCCAGCGGCGGATATTGGTTGACCGATCATCGATTTGATCGAGTTGATCGGAATTCGATAGGCGTGATCACCCAACGCGTTTAAACGCCCGAGTGTCAGCTGGAGATATCAAAGTCGGGCAAGGAGCTCCCATGGGCGTTGATATGATCAATGTCTATCGGATTTAGATCAGCGCTGTGGATTGCGGAACGAATCACGTCGCCCATTACCTTGCCCCGACTCATCCCCCTTGCGCATTTCGATCGCTTCGCTGGCCGCGTTATGACCGAGTACCTCAGCATAAATGGGCGCCCCTCGGTCGAGGGCACGATCCAGTTCTTCCACGATCAGCGCAGCACCGCCCTCTGCCAAGACGAGGCCGTCTCGCAGTAGGTCATAGGGTCGTGAGGCCCTCTTCGGATCTTCATTGCGTTTTGTAGGGGTCCCGGAGCAGTACAAAACGCGTCGAAGATTGTCGGGAAGATTGGCGCGTCGGCACTGCCGGCGATCGCGATCTCCGCCTGTCCCGACGCAATCTGGCGAGCGGCGATGCTGATGGCATCCACGCCAGTGCAGCAATTGGACGAAACTGTCAATGCAGGACCATTTATTCCCAACTCAATTGCGACATAACTGGCTGCTGCGTGCGGCGGATACTCCAAAGCTGTCCAGGGCTTGATGACTCCGGGCCCACCAGCGGCGAAGTCCTGGACCCCCTGACGGCGACCTACAAGCCCGGCCACAGATGTTCCGAAGCATATGCCCGTCCGCCGGGACATTTCCGGCACGATTGAAAGGTTAGCGTCGCAGAAGGCGAGCCGTGCGGCCGCTACAAGCCAACTGTGAAAAGCGCCCCATCGCTTTTGCTCTACGGCTGGTAATAAAGTCAGACGGCCGAAAGTCTTCGACCTCTCCCGCCACGTGACAGGTATGGGGGCTTGGATCGAAAGAGGTAATATGGCGCACACTGGACTTCCCTGCGACGAGGGCTTCCCAGAAGGCGTTCTTGCCGATGCCGTTGGGTGCCACGACGCCGAGGCCGGTAATGACAACGCGACGAGGTTTTCGCACCGACTGCCCTCCCTCGGGCTCGACGATTCGGCGAGATATAGGGCGAGACGGAGAACTACCGTACCATAAGTGCGGGAAAATCCTAAGGGATTGCTCGCTCAGGTCTTTAGGGTACAATCGCGTCAACCATGGCGTTCAGTCTTTCGCGCCGAGCCTTTCTGGCGGCTCCGCTGCCGCTTTTGTTGCTCCCCCGGGCCGTCCGCGCTGCCCCTTCGGCCCCGCGGTCTCTCGATTTCGCCGTCGACGTGGGCGTTCTCTTCGACATGATGACCTTTGCCCTCAAGGGCACCCTGATCAAGGAGATCGACCGCCTGCAGCAGGCCGCTACCAGGTGACCATGACCGGCGAGGGTGACAAGATCTCCCTCCATACGGTGGCCAGCGGCGTGATTCGGCAGGGCCGCTACATGCCGGTAGAGCTGCGTAGTGCCAGCACGATTCGCGGACGCGAAAGCAAGCTAGATCTGCTCTATGATCACGATCGGGGCACCGTCGAGTACCACGCCGTCAGCCACACCTTCTTCCTCGGGCGCCGGAGGCAAGTGGACGATCTGCTCAAGCTGCCCACCGATCGCGCCGTTGACGACCTGCTCTCGGCCGAGCTCAACTTTGCCGCCAATATGCTCGACAGGGAGCCGGACGGCACCTATCGCACATACATCGTGCGCCGCGCCCGGCCCGAAAACGAAGGTCCGGATGATGTGTCGCCCAGCGGCTACCGCGCCGAGCTCGTTCCGTTACGTTTCCAGGTGGTGCCCGATGAGAGACCCGGCCGTCTCCGTGCCCTTATCGACATCACCGGGTTCTCCTCGTGGGCCCGCCGCAACCAGCCCGCGCGGGTCATCTTCGGGCCCGACCGGCATCTCGAGAGCGTGCAGTCAAGCTGATGCTCGGCACCACCTTCAAGGCCGCGCCTCGTGACCGCTACCCCGATGCCATCCTGATGGGACACGATCTGGTCGGCTGGGAGAGGTCATGCTCCGCCTGGCCGCTCCGCCGCCCCAGCGTCTCGATCAGGTGGTTTCGCTCGATGTCCAGATCGGCGGGTCGGAGGCCAATGTCATGGCTGCCGTGTCGCGCATGGGACTCCGGACCGCATTCATCTCGGCGCTTCCTTCCGACCACGCGTGGGGCGACCGCACGGTCCGCGAGCTCTCCGGCCACGGCGTCGATTGCGCGGGCATTCTTCGACGCCCGGGCAGCCGCATGGGGTTGTACTTCCTCGAGTACGGTGCCCCGCCGCGCCCCGTTCGGGTGCTGTACGACCGGCGGGATTCCGCGATGAGCCAGCTCGTGCCGGACGAGGTCGACTGGTCGCTGATCCGGGGCGCCCGGATGGCGCACCTTTCGGGCATCACGGCGGCGCTGGGCGAGAATCTGCGTGCCGTCCTCCGCCGTGCCTCTGCCGAGGCCCGGGCTGCCAGCGTGCCCGTGTCCTTCGACGTGAACTACCGCTCGCGCCTCTGGTCTGCCAAGGAGGCGCGCGATTTCCTGACCGAGATTCTTCCCGGCGTTCGCTACCTCTTCATCGGCTCGGACGACGCCGGAGTCAGTGTTCGATCTCTCGGGAGCGCCCGAACGCTGTCCTCGAGGGCCTCGCTCGGCTCGCTCCTGCGGCCACCATCGCCTTGACGCTCGGCGAAGCGGCTCCGCCGTGCTCGAGGGGGATGCCGTGCGACGGCCCTCGCGGCTCTACACGGTGACGACGGTGGATCGCGTAGGCGCGGGCGACGCGTATGCAGCCGGGTTTCTCTGGCGCGTCCTCCAGGGCCGGTCCGTCAGGAGGCGGTGGACGCGGCTACCGCCCTGGCCGCGCTCAAATGCACGATCTGGGGCGACATCGCCCTCGTGCGTCCGCCGGAGGTCGAGGAGCTGATGGCGTCCACGCACTCAGAGATCCGCAGATAAGGGGGCTTTGGCCTGGTGAAGGCTGTCCTCTTCTCGCCGTCTCCAACATCTTCATGACTTTCATGTGCCTGGTGGCCGCCGTCTATTTCGCCTTCAGGTTCTGATGGCGGAGACTCCGCGCGGCGCCCACGCCATTCTCGACGGGCTCACGGAGGCCCAGCGCGAAGCAGTGACTCATCTCGCCGGCCCGCTCCTCATCATCGCGGGCGCGGGCACGGGCAAGACCACGGTGATCACCCGCCGCATCGCCCACCTCATCGCGACCCGGCGAGGCCCGCCCCTCCGAGGTTCCTCGCCCTCACCTTCACGGACAAGGCCGCGGCCGAGATGGAAGAGCGCGTGGACCAGCTCGTGCCCTACGGCTATGCGGACGTCCAGATCGCCACCTTTCACGCCTTCGGCGACCGGCTGATCAAGGAGAACGCGCTCGAGCTCGGGCTCACCCCGGACTTCCGCGTGCTCACACGAGCGGAGCAGGTGATCTTCGTGCGCGATCACCTCTTCGAGTTCCCCTCAAGCACTTCCGGCCCCTCGGTGATCCCACTCGACACATCCAGGCGATGATCACGCTGTTCAGCCGCCTCAAAGACGAGGACGTGGGAGCGGACGAGTACCTCGCCCACGCCGAGACGTTGCGGGCCGCCGCCACCAGGACGATGCGGAGCGGCTGGAGGCCGACGAGCAGGTGGAGCTGGCGCGGACCTATGCCCAGTACCAGACGCTCATGGCTCGCCTGGGCCAGATCGACTTCGGCGACCAGATCGTGGAGGTGCTCCGTCTCCTGCGCACGCGCCCCCACGTGCTTCGGCGCAGCCAGCAGCGCTACCGCGTTCATCCTCGTGGACGAGTTTCAGGACACCAACTACGCGCAGTTCGAGGTGGTGAAGCTGCTCGCGGCGAGGCATCCGCAACGTCACCGTGGTGGGCGACGACGACCAGGCCATCTTCCGCTTCCGCGGCGCCTCCATCGAGCAATATCCTCGATTTCGACCGCACCTATCCGGATGCCAAGAAGGTGGTGCTGCTCGAGAATCGGCGCTCTCCCAGGCGGTGCTCGACGCGGCGTACCGGCTCATCCAGTTCAACAATCCGGATCGGCTGGAGGTCGCGCAGGGGATAGACAAGGAGCTCAAGTCCACGGGGCCCGACGGCCGACCGCGGGTCGGGGTGGGCCCCCAGCACCTCGCCTTCGACACGGTGTCGAGCGAGTCGGATCAGGTCGCCGAGCTGATCGCGGAGGAGCACGAAGCGGGCCGGCCGTACCGCGACTGCGCCATCCTCGTCCGCGCCAACCACGACGCCGACGCCTTCCTGCGCGCCCTCAACCTGCGGAGCATTCCGTGGACGTTCTCGGGCAATGCCGGGCTCTACGGCCGCCCGGAGATCAGGCTCCTCATCGCGTTCCTCCGAAGCGTGGCGCATCCTGACGATTCCGTGAGCCTCCACTACCTGGCCTCGTCCGATATCTATCAGGTCCCTATCTTCGACCTGACCGAGTGCGCCACCTATGCGGATCGCAAGCATCGCTGGCTCTTTCACGTGCTGCGGGATGTGCCCCCGGACGTGCAGGTGGGAGAAGAAGGGCGCGGCGGCCATCCGGCGGCTCGTGGCTGACCTCGAGCGCTACATGGAGCTGGCCCGCGAGACGCCGACGGGCGAGCTGCTCTACCAGTTTCTCGTGGATTCCGGCCTCATGACCCGATACGCCAAGGCGCCCGCCGAGCAGGAGCAGGAGGTGCAGAACGTCAGCAAGTTCTTCGCGCGCATCCGTGACGCCTCGCGCGTGCCTGCAGTACGACAACGTGCGGGAGTTCGTCAATCACCTCGACGCCCTCATCGACGCGGGGACGACCCCGCGGTGGCCGAGGCCGACTCGGACACGCCGGCCGTGCACGTGCTCACCGTGCACAAGGCCAAGGGCGCTCGAGTGGCCCGTGGTCTTCCTCGTCAACTGCGTCCAGGAGACCGTTTCCCCACGCGGCGGCGCGGCGACGCGCATGGAGATGCCGATCGGCCTCATCAAGGACACCGCTGCCCGGCGGCGATTTCCACCTCCAGGAAGAGCGCCGGCTCTTCTACGTGGGCATGACGCGGGCCAAGGAATCGCTCTATCTGACCGAGCGCCGAGGACATGGGCGGCAAGGAAGCAAGTGGAAGACGAGCCAGTTCGTCCTCGAGGCGCTCGACCTGCCCGAGGAGGCGGCGCGACCCTTCAAGGCCGAGGCGATCGAGGAGCTTCAGGGTTACGCGCCGGCCCCGGCGCGGGAAGGCGCGGCCGTCGGGGTGGTTCCTCCGGGGCCGGAGCTCACGGTCAGCCACAACCAGGTCGACGACTACCAGACCTGCCCGCTGAAGTACCAGTACATTCACGTGCAAGCGGATCCCGCTCCGCCAGCATCACAGCCGTGGTCTACGGCAGCGCGCTGCACAAGGCCGTCGAGTTCTACCTGAAGCGGCGGCGCGGTGGGCAACTTCACCTCGCTCGAGGATTTCCTCCGGGCCTTCGACGACGCGTGGCGCAACGAAGGCTTCCTCACCCGCGAGCACGAGGAGCAGCGCAAGCGCGCGGGCGTGGAGGCGCTCACGCGCTTCTATCACGAGGAGGAAGCGTCGGGCGAGAAGCCCACTGAGCGTCGAGCGCGAGTTCGTGCTTCGCCCTCGGAGCCACCAAGGTGCGCGGGCGCTTCGACCGCGATCGACGACACCGCGGCGGGCACGGTGGTCGATCGACTACAAGTCGAGCGACGTCACCGAGCAGAAGGCGGCCGACCAGCGCGCGCGGGAAAGCCTCCAGCTCAAGATGTATGCGCTGGCCCAGCAGCAGATGACGGGCCGCCTGCCCGCGCGCGTCGAGCTGCGCTTCCTCGAGTCCGGCCTCACCGGCGGTCACGTGCCCACCGAGAGTGATCTCGCCGAGGCCCGCAGCGCCATCGAGGCGGCCGCGGCCGGGATCCGGGCCCGGCAGCTTCGACGCCACGCCCGGGCTACCAGACGTGCCGCTACTGTGCCTACAACCAGATCTGCCCCAGCACCGCCACCCGCGAATAGGAGAAGCCCGATGAAGCTCAAGGCCAACGGCATCGAGATCAACTACGACAAGCAGGGAAGCGGGCCCGTGGTGACGCTCAGCCACTCGCTCGGCCTGCGATCTCTCACATGTGGGACGAGCAGGCTGCCGCCCTCCGCCGCGCACTACACCGTGCTGCGCTTCGACACGCGCGGGCCACGGTCAGACCAGCGCGCCCGAGGGCGCCTACTCGCTCGACCAGCTGTCCGAGCGACCTCCGAAGGGCCTCCTCGATGGTCTCGGCATCGAGCGAGACGCACTTCGTGGGCCTCTCCATGGGCGGGATGATCGGGCAGACCTTCGCCCTCAAGCATCCGTCGATGGTGAAGAGCCTCGTCCTCTGCGACACCACGAGCCGGTATCCGGCGGCGGCCGCGCCGGTGTGGCAGGAGCGCATCAAGACGGTGGAGGCGAAGGGCATGGAACCCCTCGTCGCGGGCCACGCTCGAGCCGCTGGTTCACCGCGCCGCTTCGCGCCCGCCGGCCGGAGGTGATGGAGCAGCGTGGGCGGCGATGATCCGCGCACACCGCCCGCCCAGGGCTATATCGGCTGCTGCCACGCCATCCCCAAGATCAACGTCACCGAGCGGCTGAAGGCGCCGTCGCGTGTCCGGCGCTTGGTCATCGTGGGCGAGGAGGATCCGGGCACACCGGTGGAGATGGCGCGTGACATCCACGCCGCGCTGCCGTCGGCGGAGCTGGCCATCCTGCGCTCCGCCTCGCACCTGTCGAATCTCGAGCAGCCCGAGGAGTTCAATCGCGTGCTGCTCCGCTTCCTCGACAAGGCGGCGGGGCGGAGCGCCCTCTAGAGGCCGCGTCGTCCGATGCGATTCGCCCTCGCCGGGGCGCCGCTGTCCAGGAGGGTGCGCCTGTGGGGCGGCCTGACGCTCTTCAGCTACGTGCTCCTCCACCTCAGTAACCACGCCCTGGGCCTGATGCTCCCTCGGGGCGATGGAACAGGGGCTCACCTGGGCTCTCCTCCCTGGCGCAGCCCGCCGGGCATGGTCCTCCTCTACAGTGCGCTCATTACCCACCTCGGCCTCGGGCTCTGGGCGCTTACCGGCGCCGCACCCTGCGGATGCCGGCCTGGGAGGCCGCGCAGCTCGTGCTCGGCCTCGCCATCCCGGCGCTCCTGCTCTCCCATGTCGCGGGCACTCGTGCTGACCGACGCCCTGCTCGGCACCACGCCGTCGTACGCGCGGGTGCTCCTGTTCCTCTGGGTGTTCGACCCGATGGCCGGGCGTGCGTCAGGTCGTTGCCTCCTCCTCATCGCCTGGATCCACGGCTGCATGGGGCTGCACTTCTGGCTCCGGTTTCGCCGGTGGTATCCGCGCGTGGCGCTGGCATTCTTCGCGGCCGCTCTCCTCGTGCCGGTGCTGGCCCTGCTGGGCTTCGCCGCCGGCGCGCGAGGGCGGCGGCCCTCCTGGCCCGGACGCCGGGGCTCCCGCGCGATCTGATGCGGACGCCCCAGCCCGTGACCCCGCGGAGCGCGCGCGCCCGGGCGAGATCCAGCGCGCCATGCTGGCGACCTACGGCACGCGCCTCATCGGCGTGCTGATCGCGCGGGTCGCGCGGGAGCACGCGTCCGCCGCCGCCGGGGCATGATTCGCGTGAGCTATCCGGAGCGCCGCGACGTCCTGGTGCCGCTCGGCTGGAGCGTGCTCGAGGCGAGCCGATTCGGGCGCGTCCCGCACGCTTCCGCCTGCGGCGGCCGCGGCCGCTGCTCGACGTGCCGGATCCGCGTGCTCGGGCGACCTTCGCGCGCTCCCCGAGCCGAGTGCCGCCGAGCGGCGCGTGCTCGAGCGCGTGAGCGCCCCTCCGAAGCGTGCGCCTGGCCTGCCAGCTTCGCCCGGCCGGTGACATCGCGGTGATCACCGCTTCATGCCGGCCTCGCTGTCGGCCCGAGGCCGCCGCCCTGCAGGTCGGAGCGCGTCACGGCCAGGAGCGGGAGATCGCCGTGCTCTTCGCCGATCTCCGCGGCTTCACCCGGCTGGCCGAGCACCGCCTGCCCTATGATGTCGTCTTTTTCTCAATCGCTACTTCGAGGCGGTGGGCGGCGCGGTCACCGACGCCGGCGGCATCGTCAACCAGTTCACCGGCGACGGCGTGATGGCGCTGTTCGGCGTGGAAAGGGCGCCGCCGCGGTTGCCGCCAGGCGCTCGTGGCCGCGGCGGCCATGGTGGCGCGCGTCGCAGGAGCTGAGCCAGCACCCTCGGCGACGAGCTCGCGGCGCCGCTGCGCATCGGGATCGGCATCCACTGCGGGTCCCACCGTGGTGGGCGGCATGGGGTACGGGCAGGCCTTCTATCTCACCGCGGTGGGCGACACCGTCCACGTGGCCGCGCGGCTGGAGGCCCTGACCAAGGAATACGAGTGCGAGCTGGTGATCTCCGACGCGGTGGCGTCGCGCGCCGGCGTGCCGACGGCGGAGCTGGCGCGTCACGAGCTCACGCTGCGCAACCGCCAGGCGCCGCTCACCGTCCTGGTGGTGACGGATGCCGCGCGCCTCGCCGCGCGCCTCGCCGGCGCCGGTGATACAGTCAGCGCATCGCCATGAGCCAGCATGCGGATCTGAGCACCCACGCGGTCGCCACGGCCGCCGAGCCCAGCTACGCCGAGCGGGCCCGCACCCTGGTCCACGTCGCGCGCGCCGGCGCGCTGTCCACGCTGTCGCGCCGGCTTCCCGGCCATCCCTTCGGATCCGTGATGCCCTATGCCCCGGACGCCCGCGGCCGGCCCGCTCGTCCTCATCAGCGGCATGGCCATGCACACGCGGAACCTCGAGGCGGATCCCCGCGCGAGCCTGCCTGGTGACCCAGCCGGGCCGGACGGAGGATCCGCTGGCCGCGGCGCGCGCCACCCTGATGGGCGAGGCGCGCCGGCTCGCCGCGCCGGATCGCCCGGCGCCCGCGCGGGCTATCTCGAGCGGCATCCCGACGCGGCCGCCTGGGTGGACTTCGACGACTTCGCCTTCTGGCGTCTCGAGGTGGCCGAGGTCTATTACGTGGGCGGGTTCGCCGCGATGGACTGGGTGGGCGCCGAGGCCTATGCCGGCGGCGCGCCCCGACCCGCTCGCGGAGGGCGCCGCGAGCATCATCGAGCACATGAACCGGGACCACGCGCGATGCGCTTGCTCGTCTTTGCCCGCGTGCTCGGCGGGATTCCCGCGGACGCGGCGCGAGATGGTGGCGGTGGACCGGCTGGGCTTCCGGCTCCGCATCCGCAGCGGAGCCGAGCTCACCGCCCGGCGCATCGCGTTTCCCCGCCAGTCACGTCGCTGGGGGCGGCGCGGACCACTCTCATCGCGATGCTGGCCGACTGCCGCGCGCCGGGCGGCGGATGAGCGCGCCCGCTCCGCCCGATGGCGTCCGTGATCCCGCCCGCGCCGGAAGTGGCGCGGCATGGCGGCGGTGATCGAGCGGGCGGAGGCGGATCTGTCCCTGGTCGAGGAGCCCGCGCGCTTCGCCGCCGCCCTCGAGGCCGGCGCGCCCGACGAGGCGGCGCCCCTGCCTGCTCTCCGCCCGCCGCGCGCGCGCTCCGCCGGCTCATGACCGACTGGTCCATCGCCGCCCTGGCCGCGGCCATCCGCGCGCGGCGGATCTCACCCGTCGAGGCGGCGCGGGACTGTCTCGCGCGCGTCGAGCGTCTCGACGAGCGCCTGCGCGCCTTCATCACGGTGGACGCGGACGGAGCGCTTGCCCGCGCGCGCGTGCTCGAGGCGGAGGCGGCCGCGGGTCGCTGGCGCGGCCCGCTCCACGGCGTGCCGCTTGCCCACAAGGGATCTCTTTCACATCGGCGGCCTGCCGACTTCCTGCGGCACCAAGACCGCCGAGTACTTCTTCGCCGAGCGGGACGCCACCGCGGTGGTCTCGGCTGGTCGAAGCGGGCGCGAGCACCCTCGGCAAGCTCAACATGGCGGAGCTGGCGCTCGGCCCTTCGGGGACAACGCGCACCACGGCGACGCGCAGAACCCTGGCGCGCCGGTCACGTCTCGGGCGGCTCGTCGAGCGGCTCGGGAGTGGCGGTGGCGGCGGGGCTGGCGCTCGGCGCGCTGGGCACGGATACCGGCGGCTCCATCCGGTTGCCCGCCGCCTGCTGCGGCATCGTGGGGCTCAAGCCCACCTATGGCCGGGTGAGCCGGGCGGGGGCGATGCCGCTGTCGTGGGCGATGGATCATATCGGGCCCATGGCCCGCACGGTGTCGGACGTGGCGCTCATGCTCGAGGTTATCGCCGGGCCCGATCCCGCCGACGCCACCTCGAGTCCGCGCGAAGTCCCGGGCTACCTGGCGGAGCTGGAGCGATCGGTGGCGCGGCTCCGCGTCGCCGTTCCCGAGAACTACTACCTCGACGGCGTGGATCCGCGAAGTCGCGGCGGCCACGCGAGCGCGCTCGCCGCGTTCGAGGGCCTGGGCGCCCGCGTGACGTCGCTCCGGCTCCCGGATCCCCAGGTCATCCACGACGTGAGCAGCATCATCGCGCGCGCGGAAAGCGCGGCGGTGCATTCCCGCATTCTCCGCGAGCGCCCGCACGAGCTGCAGCCCGTCGGTGCGGGCGCGCCTCGCGGTGGGCACCCGGATCTCGGCGCTACGACTATCTCCAGGCGCTGCGCCTGCGCGCGCAGCTGGCGCGCGAGTTCAACGATGACGTGTTCGCGGAGGCCGACCTTCTGGTGGTGCCCGCCATTCCCGAACCCGCCCCGGCGCTGGCCGACGCCACCGCGGGCGAAGGGGAGGCCATCGCCACGCGCATGGGGCGGTTCTCGCGCCTCACGCGGCCGTGGAACGGCCTGGGCTGCCGGTGCTGGCGTTGCCGTGCGGCTCTTCCGCCCGCGGGCTGCCTCTTGGGCCTCCAGATCGTGGGGCGGCCGTCCGACGAGGCGCACCGTGCTGCGGGCCGGACACGCGTACGAGCGCGCGACGGACTGGCACCGCCGTCGGCCGCCGCTGGACTGACGCGCGCCCGGCCTCAGCCGCCCAGGGTGTAGACGAGGCGATAGACGGCGAGGGGAGCGGTCGGGGTCGCCCCGTGCCGCGCGAGCGCCTCGTCGCCGATCACCGCCGGCACGCGCCGGCGACGGTTTCCGCGTCGAGGCCCTCCACCATCACCACCCAGCGGGCGGCGTGTCGGGCTGGTCGAGGGAGCTTCTTCTCCGCCGTCCGCCACGGTCATTTCGACGTCGGCCTCCGAGGTGCCCGCCGGTGACGCCGGGTCGGCCCACCAGATCGCAGGCAAGCGCGGTGGCGTGAGCCAGGCCCAGCATCTCGTGCGGCCGCGGCGGCCGAGCTCCAGGTCGCCAGGGCGCCGCCAGCGCCCTGACCGAGGGAGATCGTGTTGCGACAGGCGGTACGGCGATTGTTGCGGAAGAGCTGGATACGTCGTGGTCCACGGTGTCGGCGCGTTGAGCCGGGCGAGATAGCCGGGCTCTGCAGCACGCTCACCGACTCCGTCTCGTAGAGCGTGAAGTAGGCCGGCGATCCGCTAACCGCATTGAAGCGCCGGCCGCGGAGGAAGCCCGGCACGCCCCAGTCGCTCCGGGAAGTGCTCGCCGATCTGCCAGTGGTTGAACTCCGCGTCGCCGCCGGCGGCGATGTCGTTCCAGATCGCGAGGATGGCATTGCCGAGGAGGGCCATGCGCCCGAACCTACCCGGCAGCGCCGCTCCCGTCAAGGCGGGCGCCGCCGATGCGGTAGACTTCCGATGGTGCTCGCCTCGCTCAGGACTCTCAAGGCCGCCTACCTTCCCGTCCTCCTCACCTATTTCGCGTATGGCGCGAGCGGGATCACCAGCGTGGCTGCGCTCTACTACCAGAAGGACGCCTGGGCATCACGCCGCGCGGAGGCGGCGGCGATCGCGTTCTGGGTGGGCCTGCCCTGGAGCATGAAGATGGTGATCGGCGTGTCGTCCGACGTGTATCCGATCCTGGGCAGCCGGCGGAAAGCCTATCTCCTCCGTGGGGGCCTCTGCTCGCTAGTGGGGTACTTCCTCCTCGCCGCCGGAGTTTCGGGCAAGACCGCGCTTTCTGGTCGCGGTGGTGCTGGTGGCGGTCGGCTTCATGATCCAGGACGTGGTAGCCGATGCCTTGTCGGTGGAGGTGGCGCAGACCGACGAGGAGATCGGCCATATCCAGACCCTGGGCCGGATCCGCGCTGCTGGTAG
>ERZ1370068.5067-contig-4105_pt1 | contig 32832 bp, 32 predicted proteins | sample MGYA00561227_ERZ1370068 | MGnify/ENA primary metagenome ERZ1370068 (study PRJEB38410, sample SAMEA6850437) | metagenome | study: Metagenomic assessment of the ecological functions of the soil: analysis of the soil microbiota associated with the...
CCGCACCCGAACACGATGACCTGCAAGCTGATGGGCGGCGACGCGGTGCTCTACGAGCTCGGAGTACTACTCGGTCGGCGGCGGGTTCATCGAGTGGAAGGGCTATCGAGCCGCCGAAGAAGGGCGCAGCCGAAGTACCCGTACTCGACGATGGCGGAGCTGCAGGAGCACGCGGACGACCGAACAAGCTGTCGGTCGCGCAGGTCGTCGATGGCCAACGAGGTGGCGGTCTCGGGCAAGAGCGAGGCGGAGATCAACGCCTTCATCGACAAGATCCACGACGGCGATGGTCAACATCGTCAAGGCCGGGCTCGACGGCGCCGGCGAGCACGCTGCCGGGCCCGATCAAGCTCAAGACCAAGGCCGGCGACGTCTACAAGCGCGCGATGGACGACAAGTTCGACGCGTCAGCGCGGCGTCGGCGTCGTGTCGGCGTACGCGCTGGCGGGATCGGAAGAGAACGCGCGCGGCCACCTCGTCGTGACGGCGCCGACCGGCGGTTCGGCCGGCGTCATGCCGGCGCTCGTCTACGCGCTCGGCGAAGGCGGCCGCAAGCTGCCGCAGGAGAAGATCCGCGACGGCATGCCTCGCCGCGGCGGCGATCGGCTATCTCGTGCAAGCACAACGCGACGCTGTCGGGCGCCGAAGGCGGCTGCCAGGCGGAGATCGGCGTCGCGTCGGCGATGGGCGCGGCGTTCATCGCCCAGGCGCACGACTTCAGCCATCAGGTGGTGGCCAACGCCGCGGAGTCGTCGCTCGCAGCACCACCTGGGCATGACGTGCGATCCGGTGGCGGGCTTCGTGCAGATGCCGTGCATCGAGCGCTGCGCGTTCGGCGCCGTCAAGGCGTGGACGGGCTTCATGATCGCGAGCAACGAGATCCCCGCGAACCGCCGCGTCGATTTCGACACGACCGTCGACGCGATGGCGCTCACCGCGAAGGAGATGAACTCGAAGTACAAGGAGACGTCCGAAGGCGGTCTGGCCGTCTCGGTGGCGCTCTGCTGATTGCGCGGCGCGTCGCAGGTAGCCGGGTAGACGACGCCGGCAGCGCGCAGGCGGTGCGATAGATGATCGCGCGGCCGGCGTCGCTGTGGCTGGTCACGGCCGTGTACTACTTCTATCAGTACACGCTGCGATCGGCGCCGGCCGTCATGATGCCGCAGCTGTCCGATGCGTTCGGCCTGAGCGCGATCGGCGTCGCGTCGATGGTCGGCGTGTTCTACTACGGCTACTCGCCGTTCAGCCTGGTCGCCGGCGCCGCGATGGACCGGTTCGGGCCGCGCAAGGTCGTCCCGCTCGGCGCCGCCGTCGGTCGGCGTCGGCGCGCTGATGTTCGCGACCGGCAACAGCAACGTTGGCCAGCGTCGGCCGCTTCCTGCAGGGCGCCGGCGGCGTCTTCGCGCTCGTCGGCGCGGTCTACATCGCGACCACGAACTTTCCGGCGTCGCGCGCGGCGACGCTGATCGGCGCGACGCAGATGTTCGGCATGGCCGGCGGCTCGGCCGGGCAGTTCGTGGTCGGCCCGGTGATCGCGGTCCGGGGCTCGCGTGGAACAGCTTCTGGATCGGCGATGGGCGATCGCGGGCCTCGCTGATCGCGGTCATGCTGTTCGTGCTCCTTCGCCGGAATGCGCGAAGCCACCGGCGCAACGGCAACTGGCTGCAGCGAGGCCGCGCGCGATCTCGGCATCGTGTTCCGGAATCCGCAGTCGATCCTGTGCGGCGATGATCGCGGGCCTGCTGTTCATCCCGACGACGATCTTCGACATGGTCTGGGGCGTCCGCTACCTGCAGGAAGCGCGCGGCGTCGACTACGCGAGTCGCGGTCATGCGCTCGGCGACCGTGCCTTTCCGGGTGGATCATCGGCTGCCCGCTGCTCGGCTGGATCTCGGACCGGATCGGGCGCCGCAAGCCGGTCATCCTGGGCGGCGCCGCGGTGCTGCTCGCGTGCCTTGCGCGTGGATCCTGCTACGGTCCGACCGACGTGCTTGCCGCCGTACGTGCTCGGGCTCGTGGCCGGGCATCGCGTCCGGGCGCCGCGATGCTGCCGTACACGGTCATCAAGGAAGCAAACCCGCCGCGAGCTCGGCGGCACCGCGACCGGCGTGATCAATTTCCTGAACTTCACGTTCAGCGCGCTGCTCGGACCGGTGTTCGGCTCGATCCTGCGGGCGGTGTCGGGCGGCGCGGACGCGATGCAGCGGAGTCACTACCAGGCCGCGTTCGAGCCGTTGCTGCTATGGAGTCGCGGCTCGCGATCGTCCTCGACGTTGTTGCTCAGGGAAACTGGACCGGCGGCGCGCAGTCGGCCGCGGCGGTCGTGGAAGGGTCGTCATGAACAGACCAGACAGGCAGTGGGAAGTACGAGCTGCTGCTCGCGCGGTGCACGAGCCTCGAGCCCGTTCCGACCGCGGTGGCGCACCCGTGCGAAGAGTCTGCGCTGGCCGGCGCGATCGGAAGCCGGCGAGAAGGGGCTCATCACGCCGATCCTCGTCGGCCCGACGACGAAGATCCGCGAGATCGCGGACAAGCGGCTCGGATCGACCTCGGCGCGCGTCGGATCGTCGATGCTCCGCACAGCCACGCCGTCGGCGGCCGCAGGCCGTCGCGCTGGTGCGCGCAGGGCGAGGCGGAGCTGCTGATGAAGGGCAGCCTGCACACCGACGAGCTGCTCGGCGCGGTCGTCGCGCGCGAGACCGGGCTGCGCACGGGCCGCCGCATCAGCCACGTCTTCATCATGGACGTGCCGACCTACCACAAGGTGCTGATCGTCACCGACGCGGCGATCAACATCGCGCCGACGCTCGAGGACAAGGTCGACATCTGCCAGAACGCGATCGATCTCGCGCGTGTCGCTGGGCGTCGAGCGGCCGAAGGTCGCGATCCTCGCCGCGGTCGAGACGGTGAACTCGAAGATGCCGGCGACGCTCGACGCCGCCGCGCTCTGCAAGATGGCCGAGCGCGGCCAGATCACGGGCGGCTGCTCGACGGGCCGCTCGCCTTCGACAACGCGATCAGCACGCGAGGCGGCGAAGACGAAGGGCATCACGTCGGAGGTCGCCGGCGATCCCGACATCCTGCTCGCGCCGGACCTCGAGGCCGGCAACATCCTCGCGAAGCAGCTCACGCTTCCTGGCCAACGCCGACAGCGCCGGCCTCGTGCTCGGCGCGCGCGTGCCGATCATCCTGACGAGCCGCGCCGACAGCGTGCGCTCGCGGATCGCGAGCTGCGCGGTGGCGATGCTCGCCGCGCACGCGCGGCCGGCAGCAGGCGCCGCGCGCGGCCTAGGAGCGCATCGCCATGGACGACTACGCGCTCGTCCTCAACGCCGGCTCGTCGAGCCTCAAGTTCTGCGTCTACCGCAATCCCGAGGCGCAGCGGCTGGCGCCTCGAAGCGCGCGGCCAGATCGAGGGCATCGGCACGACGCCGCGGTTCACCGCGAAGGACGGCGCGGGCGAGCGCATCGCCGACGAGACGCTCGACGCGTGCCGTGCAGCGACGGACGCGCCGGCGCTCGACGCGCTCGCGGCGTGGCTGCGCGCGACGCTACGGCGGCGCGCGCGTGCGTCGGCGTCGGTCACCGCGTCGTGCACGGCGGCGCCGCGTTACGCCGGCCCGACGGTCGTCACGCCGCGAGGTCATCGAAGGATCTGCGCGACGCTGATCCCGCTGGCGCCGCTGCACCAGCCGCACAACCTCGCGCGCGATCGAAGCGGTCGCGCGAGCGGCTGCCCGGCGTGCCGCAGGTCGCCTGCTTCGACACGAGCTTCCATCGCGGCCAGCCGGCCGTCGCCGAGCTGGTCCCGCTGCCGCGCGAGATCCGCGACGGCGGCGTGCAGCGCTACGGCTTCCACGGGCTCTCGTACGAGTACATCGCGTCGGTGCTGCCGCGACGTCGCGCCGGAGATCGCCGACGGCCGCGTCATCGTCGCGCACCTGGGCAGCGGCGCGAGCCTGTGCGCGTTGAAGGACCGCAAGAGCGTCGACAGCACGCTCGGCTTCACGGCGCTCGACGGGCTCTGCATGGGGACGCGGCCCGGCGTCGATCGATCCCGGCGTCGATCCTGCTACCTGTTCCAGAGCCTCGGCCTGTCGCGCGAAGGACGTCGAGACGATCCTCTACAAGAAGTCCGGGCTGCTCGGCATCTCGGGCATCAGCAACGACATGCGCGATCTGCTCGGCGAGCGACGAGCCGGGCGCGCGGCTGGCGGTGGACTACTTCGTCTATCGCGCCGCGAAGGAGATCGGCGCGCTGGCCGCCGTGCTCGGCGGGCTCGACGCGCTGGTGTTCACCGCCGGCATCGGCGAGAACTCGCCGGAGATCCGCCGGCGCATCTGCGAGGCGTCGGCCTGGCTCGGCGTCGATCTCGACGCGGACGCCAACGCCGCGAACGGACCGCGGATCTCGCGTCCGGCAGCCGCGTGTCGGCGTGGGTCATTCCGACCAACGAGGAACTGATGATCGCCCGGCACACCGGCGTCGTGCTCGGGCTGATCGGAGCCCGCGCGTAGCGCGCAGCGACCGCGAAGGAGAGCAGTCATGGCTGTCACCGCGACACGCGAAGGCAGGACCGACTCGAGGCGGATCGCCTGGCGCGGGTTCCACGTCGGGCTCTGGCAGAAGGAGATCGACGTCCGCGACTTCATCCAGCAGAACTACGACGCCCTACGACGGCGACGAGTCGTTCCTCGCGCCCGCGACGCGCGCGCACGCAGAAGCATCTGGGACACGCTGACAGGCGCTGTTCGTCGAGGAGCGGAAGAAGGGCGTGCTCGACGTCTCGCAGATCCCCGAGCTCGATCACGGCGCACGCGCCCGGCTACATCGACCGCGAGCACGAGGTCATCGTCGGCCTGCAGACCGACGCGCCGCTCAAGCGCGCGATCATGCCGAACGGCGGGCTTCCGGATGGTGCGTCGACGCGCTCAAGACCTACGGCTACGAGCCCGATCCGCACGTGGTCGAGGCGTTCACGAAGTACCGCAAGACCCACAACGAGGCGGTGTTCGACGCCTACACCGCCGACATCCGGCGCTGCCGCAGCTCGCACATCCTCACCGGGCTGCCCGACGCCTACGGCCGCGGCCGGATCATCGGCGACTACCGGCGCGTCGCGCTCTACGGCGTCAACCGGCTGATCGAGCGCAAGCAGGAGGAGAAGGACGCGCTCGACAGCGAGCCAGTCGACCGACGACGATCATCCGCGACCGCGAGGAGCTGTCCGAGCAGATCCGCGCGCTCAAGGAGCTGATGAAGATGGCGGCGAGCTACGGCTTCGACATCTCGGGCCCGGCCGCGCACCGCGAAGGAAGCCGTGCAGTGGCTCTACTTCGGCTACCTCGCCGGCGTGAAGGAGCAGAACGGCGCGGCGATGTCGCTCGGCCGCACGCTCGACGTTCCTCGACATCTACTTCGAGCGCGATCTCGCCGCCGGCACGCTGACCGAGGAGCAGGCGCAGGAGATCATCGACGACTTCGTCATCAAGCTGCGCATCGTCCGCTTCCTGCGCACGCCGGAGTACGACGAGCTGTTCGCGGGCGATCCGACGTGGGTCACCGAGTCGATCGGCGGCATGGGCGACGACGGCCGGTCGCTGGTCACGAAGACGAGCTTCCGCTTGCTGCAGACGCTCTACAACCTCGGGCCCGCGCCCGGAGCCGAACCTGACGATCTGGTACTCGCCGCGGCTGCCGGACGGCTTCCGGCGCTTCGCCGGCCAAGGTCGCCATCGACACCAGCTCGATCCAGTTCGAGAGCGACGAGATCATGCGCCGCGCCTGGGGCGACGACGGCGCGATCGCCTGCTGCGTGTCGCCGATGCTGGTCGGCAAGCAGATGCAGTTCTTCGGCGCCCGCGCCAACCTCGCCAAGTGCCTGCTCTACGCGATCAACGGCGGCCGCGACGAGGTCAGCGGCGAGCAGGTCGCGCCGGCGCTTCGAGCCGGTCAAGGGCGACGTACCTCGACTTCGACGACGTGCTCGACCGCTTCGAGAAGATGATGGACTGGCTCGCCGGCGTCTACGTCAACGCGATGAACGTCATCCACTACATGCACGACAAGTACGCCTACGAGCGCATCGAGATGGCGCTGCACGACTACGCGCCGCTGCGGACGATGGCGTTCGGCATGGCCGGCATGTCGGTCGTCGCCGACAGCCTGTCGGCGATCAAGCTACGCGAAGGTGCAGCGTCGTCCGCGACGAGACCGGGCTCGTGACCGACTACCAGACCGAGGGCGACGTTCCCGCTGTTCGGCAACAACGACAACCGCGTCGATCAGCTCGCGTCGTGGGTGGTCAGCACGTTCATGAGCAAGCTGCGGAAGTACCCGACCTACCGCAACGCGCTGCACACGCAGTCGATCCTGACGATCACCTCGAACGTCGTCTACGGCAAGGCGACCGGCAACACGCCGGACGGGCGCCGCAAGGGCGAGCCGTTCGCGCCGGGCGCCAACCCGATGCACGGCCGCGACAGCCACGGCATCCACGCCGTCGGCGGCGTCGGTCGCCAAGATCCCGTATCGCGACGCGCAGGACGGCATCTCGCTGACCACGACGCTCGTGCCGACGGGCCTCGGCCGCGTCGCCGAGGATCGCATCACGCAACCTGACCGGCGATCCTCGACGCGTTCTTCGGCAGCACCGGCTACCACATGAACGTCAACGTGCTGAACCGCGACACGCTGCATCGACGCGATGGAGCACCCGGAGAAGTACCCGAGCCTGACGATCCGCGTGTCGGGCTACGCGGTCAACTTCGTGCGGCTGACGCGCGAGCAGCAGATGGACGTCATCAACCGGACCTTCCACGGAGCGAGCGACATGCCTGAGGCCGCACGCGTGCAGCAGACGCCGCTCGAGGCCGAAGAGCCCGTTCGAGCTGCGCGTCAATCTCGGCAGGAACGTGCCCGAAGCCGACGTGCGCGACGGCGCTCGCGACCGGCGACATGGGATTCCTGCACTCGTTCACGACCGGCGTCGACCGTCGACGGCCCCGGCGTCGCGCGTCGTCGCGTGGACGACCGGCTGCATGTGGCGCTGCCACTACTGCCACAACCCCGACACCTGGACGATGACGCAACGGCATCCCGGTCACGCGTGGCGCAGGGCGGCCGACGAGCTGCGCAAGTACCGGCACGGCCTCAAGGTCATGGCGCGGCGGCTTCACGCTCAGCGGCGGCGAGCCGCTGATGCAGCACCGCTTCGTCGTGAAGCTGCTTCGCGGCGGCGAAGGCGATGGGCATCCACACCGCGCTCGACACGCAACGGCTATCTACGGCGACAAGCTGACCGACGCCGAGCTCGAGACGATCGACCTGGTGATGCTCGACCTCAAGACGTGGGACCCGGAGCGCCACCAGCGCGCTCACCGGGCATGGACATCGCGCCGACGCTCGCGTTCGCGCGGCGGCTCGCGGCGCGCAAGCGGCCGGTGTGGGTGCGCTTCGTGCTCGTGCCCGGCCTCACCGACGACCTCGACGACATCGCGCAACATCGCCGGCGTTCGCCGCCGGGCTCGGCAACGTCGAGCGCGTCGACGTGCTGCCGTTCCACCAGATGGGCAGATGCAAGTGGAAGGAGCTCGGGATTCCGTACGAGCTCGCCGACATCGCGCCGCCGGACATCAGACGCTCGAGTGGACAACTGCATCGGGATCTTCAGGACCGCCGGACTCAAGGCCGTATGACGTGACCGCCGCTGTGACGGCCCCGCGTCCGTTCGGCGCGCATCGCCGCGATCGACTGGATGCGCGGGCTCGTGATGGTGCTGATGGTCGTCGACCACGCGTCGATGGCGTTCGACGGCCACCACGATCCGCTCGACTCGGCGATGTATCCCGATGCGATGACCGATGGCGCTGCCGGCGGGGAGTTCTTCACGCGCTGGATGACCCACATCTGCGCGCCGACGTTCGTGTTCCTCGCCGGCGCTGTCGCTCTGCGCTGAGCGTCGAGCGCAAGCGTCGCGAAGGGGCGTCCCCGCGTGGGAGATCGACAAGTTCATCCTCGTCCGCGGCGCGATCGTCGCGCTGATGGATCCGACGATCGTGTCGCTCGGCTCGGGACGCCTGACGTTCCAGGTGCTGTTCGCGATCGGCGTGTCGATGATGTGCATGGCGGCGCTGCGCCGCCTGCCTGGCCCGCGCTGCTCGCGGTCGGCGTGGCCTGGTTTGCCGTCGGCGAGTGGATCACCGGGATGGTCTGGCATCCGCCGGGATCCGCGTCCGTGATCGCGTCGCTGCTGATCGCCACCTACGGCGGCGGCGCCGCCGTCATCAAGTACCCCGTGATCCCGTGGCTCGCGATGATGGCGCTCGGCTGGGCGTTCGGCAAGCACATCAGCCGCGCGCAGCGCCGGACAGACGCGCTCTACCGACCAGGGCGTGCTGTGCGATCAGGCGGCGTCATGCCTGCTCGCGATCTTCGCGCTCGTGCGGTGGCATGCCGGCTACGGCGACATGTTTCTGCACCGCGCGGACAACAGCTGGCAGCAGTGGCTGCATGTCAGCATAATGCCCGCCGTCGATCACGTACACCGCGCTGGAGCTCGGGCTCTGCTGGGTGATGTCTCTCGGCGCTGATGCGGCTCGAGCCGAAGATCGGCGTCCGGCCGAACGGCGCTGCTCCTCGTGTTCGGCCAGACGGCGATGTTCTTCTATCTCGTGCACCGCCTCGCGTTCGAAGTCCCGGCGACTACGCTCGGGCTGCGCGGCGTCGGCGGTCTCTCGACGACGTCTATCGCCGCCGGGGCGCATGCTGGTCGCGCATCTATCCGGCCTGCCTGTGGTATCGCGGGCTCAAGGCGGCGCATCCGCGCATCGCGTGCTGAGGTATCTCTAGCCATGGCGAAACGCACGAGCGATCGCGCGAGTATCGGCGGACGAGGCGCTGGCGCGGCTGGTCGCCGGCAACGGCGCGCTTCGTGCGCGGCGAGGCGCGGTTCCCCACGGTTCAGAAGGAGATCCTCGCGGATCTGGCGACAGGGACAGCAGTCCCTACGCGACGATTCTCGGCTGCAGCGACTCGCGCGTGCCGCCGGAGCTCGTGTTCGACGCCGGCTTCGGCGAACTGTTCATCGTCCGCGTCGCCGGCAACGTGATCTCGGCCGGAGGTGATGGGCACGCTGCAATACGCCGGCGTGCACCTGCAGACGCCGCTGTTCGTGGTGCTCGGGCACGAGGGCTGCGGCGCCGTGGAGGCGGCCGCTGGCGGCCCGCAGCGCCGGCAGCCGCAGCCCGAACGCATCGCGCGGCTGCTGGACAACATCGTGCCCGGCCTGGCCGGACCTCGATCGGACGCTGCCGCGGCCGGCGCTGCTGCGCGCGGCCGTCGAAGCCAACGTGCGCTGGTCGATGCGCCAGCTGCTCGAGACGCAGGAAGCGCAGACGCGCTCGCAGGAAGGACGCGTCAAGCTGGTCGGCGCGATCTACGAGCTCGACACCGGCCGCGTCCGCTTCCTCGCCTAAGTCGGCGTCGATCTTTTCCGGCTCGCCCGTCGCGTTCCACGCGGAAGCCGCGCGCGGCTGTAGCCGGGCGAGCCGCTGCGCCTCGGGGATCGCCACGGTGTTGCCGTCGCGAATCGACCGTGAAGTGCGGCGACATGATCTCGACGCCGGCGGCGTAGAACGTGTCCTGGATCTGCGCGTGCAGCGACGGCGTAGATGTCGATCATGTCGTGCGGCTGCGCCGGTGTAGGCGTTGATCTCGTAGGTGACGTAGAAGTCGTTCAGCGCCGTCTGCCAGACGAACGGCGCGCGGCTCCTGCAGGATGCCGGGCGTCGCGCGCGCCGCCTCGATCAGCAGCCCGTGGACCGTGCCGCCACGGCGCGTCGTAGCCGATGGTCACGCTCGTGTGGAGGATGAGGCCGAGCGTCTTGGCCTCGCGTGCTGTAGTTGGTGACCGCGCGAGTTGAGCGACGATGCTGTTGGGAATCGTGACGTCCTCGTTCTTGATCGTCCGGACGCGCGTGGCCAGCAGCGACGTCTCGATGATGTCGCCGAAGGCGTCGCCGAGCTTCACGCGATCGCCGATGCGGAACGCGCCCGTGTAGGTCAGCACGATGCCGGCGATGATGTTCGACAGCGACGAGCTCGACGACAGCGACACCAGCACGCCCATGAACACCGAGACGCCGGCGAAGGCCGGCGAGTCCGACGCCGGCAGATAGGGAACGCGACGACGACGCCGAACGCGAGGAGCAGCACGCGCACGATCTTGTTGGTCGGAGCGGCCCACTCGGGCGGGAAGCTCTCGAACACGAGCCGGCCGTCTCGATCTCGCTGGAAGAACGATGCCGGACCAGGCGGATGGCGAGGCTGATCACCGCCCCGATGACGATGACGAACAGCAGGTTGGGCAGGTAGCCGCAACCGCCAGCCGCCACGGTGCGCACCGGCGCGAACAGGCCGTACCGACAGCTTCATCGAGACGACACGCGTCCACGGGAACAGGCCGAGCACGTACGTCAGAGATACAGATCGAGGAGCACGAGCACGCACGCGACGCGGACGATGCAGCAGCGCCGCGGGCGCGCGCGCGAAGACGATCGGGCGTGAGACCGTCCGGCGTGGCGTCAGGTGCAGCGCTTCGGCCCGCGCCAGCAATGCACGGCGCGATCCGCGCACGCAGCGCGCCTGGTAACAGCGGACGACGATCCAGACGGCCGCGCCGAAGATCAAGCGTCGCGACGAGCCCGCGCAGCCCGAGCGCCAGCGTCCCCGGCGCGTAGCGATCCGCTCGTTGCGGATCGCGTTTCGAGGATGCGCGCGTAGCTGTTCCGCCATGGCCGCCCGCGCCGTGCCAATCGAGGCGGCGTCACGCGGCGTGACGACGCATCAGGAGCCGCGGTCCCACCACGCAGCTCCGACGAGCCGTCGGCCTCGACCACGGTCACCGTCGGATCGCGAAGCGTGCGATCGTGCACGGCGTCGCTCAGCCGCTGGCTGATGCGCTCGGCACGGAACTGCGTGGAGTAGGGACCTGCGCCCGCGGTGATCCACAGGACCGGCTCGCCTTCGATCAGCACAGACGCCGCGCGTTCTGATTCCGCTTCGGGATCCCTGGGCGCGGCGATCTGTGCGCCCAGCCGCCCGTTTGACCGCCGCGACGGCGGAGCGCACGGCTTACACCAGCAGCGCGGCCGTCCGCGTGCTCACGATCCGCCGGCGGGCGCGACGCCGCGCGTCATTATCGCCGGCCTGCCGCCGCCGTCCGCCGACGCGACCGCGCGCCGCCGCGCGATCGCGCCGCCGCCGCTCGGCGCGATAGCTGCCGGTGCTGCGCGGGTGCGCGCTGCTGCCCTTGTAGCTGCTGTAGTCCTGCGAGCGCTGCGTGCCCTCGCGTGCGCGCGCGCGAGTCGCGGTTCAGCTGATCCATCGTGGTGGGGCGATCGGTGGTGCGGTGCCGTCGATGGCTGGGTGTCCGAGCGCCGCGCGCCCGTCGCGGTCCGTCGCGGGACGATCGGTCGGCGACGGCCGCGCGCCGCTGGGCTGGTTGGCGGTCGGTGTTCGACCAGCCGCCGTTGTCGTACCTCTGCCAGGTGCCGCTGCTGTCCTTGCGATAGACGTTGCCGTCGTTGCCCGCGTAGACGTTGCCGCCGATCCCGCCGGCGACGCGCCGCCGTTGTCGCCGCGCCGCACCACGCCGGCGCCCTCGTCGGTCCTCACCGTGCGCGTCGTGTTGCCGGTGCGGTTGTTCGTGTAGCGATTGGTCTTCGCCCAGTCGTCGCCGCGCTGCACGGAGGTCGATCCCCAGCTGCCGTAGACGTTCGATCCCTGCCGCGTCGTGCGCGTAGGTGCCGGTGCGCGGGTTGTACGCCTGCGCCGACGCCGCGCGCGCCGTACGGACCGTAGGCCGCCGCGCCGCGCGCGTAGGTGCCGGTGCGCGGGTTGTAGCGCGCGCCGACGCCGGCGCCGCCATACGGACCGTAGACGCCGGCGCCGCGGCCGTACGCGCCGGTCCACGGGTTGTACCAGGCGGAGTAGCCGTAGGTCGGGATAGTGCGGGTAGTAGTACGGGATAGCAGCCGCCGTAGCCCGTAGTACGGCGGATAGTACCAGCCGGAGCCCCACACCGTGCAGCCCCACGCGACCATCATGCCGGTGTAGCCGGCCGCGGCCGCGAACGCGACCCACGTCGTCGTCGTCGTCGTCCTCGACCGTGACGTAGGTGACGTGGTGCGCCGGCGAGCTGGCCGGGATCTTGTAGATCTCCTGCGGCACCGACTGCGCGACTTCCCACGGGCCCGATCGCGCGCCTTGCCGACGAACCAGACGCCCTGGTAGCACATGTAGTAGAGATCGCCGACCTTGAAGATGTCCTTGTCGGTGTTCACCGCGCGCTGCACGGTCGTCTGTCTCGATCGGCTGGAACTGCGGCATCGCCCTGATACGCGACGTCGGGCGCCTTGCAGCTCTTTCTTGTTGACGCGCGCGGTCTGCGGAATCTGCGCGAGCAGCACCGCTTCGGCGGCCTGGTCGGTGCCGGGCACCGACGCGAGCACGCGCGAGCGCGCGTGCTCGAGCGGGATCTTCTTGAAGTCGGCCGGCAGCGTCGGCGTGGCGAACGTCCACGGCCCGGTGAAGTCGGGCGCCGAGAACCAGCGGCCGGCGACGAGGTAGTAGCACCGGGCCGGTCGTGCCCAGCCGGAACACGTCGCTCTCGGTGTTGCTGACCCACAGCAGACTCGGTGCCCGTCGACCGGCAGCGTAGCTCGGCTCGCCGGTCAGCAGGATCAGCTCGGCCGGCTTGGTGCTGACGAACACCTTCGGCACCGGCCGCCGCGGCAGCGTCTTGCCGGGCAGCGCTGCCTTGACGTCCTTCCAGTTGTCGTCGGCCGGCAGCTTCGTGAAGCTGTCGGGCAGCGTGCCGGCCGGCGTCCACGGGCCCTTCGACGTCGGCGGCCTTCAGCCACGATGTCGTTGTTGCGCAGGTAGTAGGTGCTCGGTCGGCGCGTGCTGGAACAGATCCCAGTTCGTGTTGACCGCGAACTTGAGATCGTTGTCCTTGATCGGGCTCCAGATCGGCTCGCCGTCGATGTTGACGATGCACCGCCGGCGTCTTGCTGAAGAAGATCGGCGGCGGATCCGCCTTCACGCCCTCGACGTTCTTCGCGAACGATCTGGCTCTTGTCGATGTTGGCGAGCACGCGATCGAGCGCGATCACGCGCTCGTCGTCGGGAATCGCCTTGTCGATCTCCGCGGTGATCTCGCGGACGCTGCTCTCTCGGCAGCGTCCTGGAAGTTGGCCTCGACGATCCGCATCTTCTGGAAGCTGACGAGCCGCTCGGTCGAGCGCCACCTTCGTGTCGGCCTCGAGCTTGATCGTGCCGAGCGCCGGCTTGTCTCGGTGCGCGGTGGCGCGATGCGACACCGCGCTGAAGCCGACCAGGTGCGTCTGCTTGTCCCAGCTCGCCGATCTGCGGCTGGTAGACCAGCATGCCGCCGCCGCTCGGCAGCGCATAGAGCGCGGCCAGCCGCCGTCGACCGGCGGGCGCGGCCGCCGTCGACCGGCGCGCGGCCGCCGGCCGCGCGTTTGCGGTCGCGCGGCCGCGGGTTTCGCGGCGGCGCGGTCTGGACCGGCGCGGACGGCCGACGAGCGGCATCGCCGGAATCCACGAACGAGGCTCAACGGCCGCGATCGCCGCGACGACCGGGCCGATGGACGATGTCGAGTGCGGTCATGGTCTGCGAGACCTTCCTGTCGGCTCGAGTGCAGAGCAGACGGCGCGTGCCGCGCTCCGCGGGATCGCCCGGCAGGCCTCGTGGCGGCGCGCACGGGCCTCCGTGCGAACCGGAGGTCCTCCGGAATACCGGGCCGGGCCGCGGCCGGTATCGCGGCGTTTTTCGGCCCGACGTCCGCGCCGATCGCAGGTCGCCGGTTCCGCGGCCCGCTGCGTTGCAGTCAGAGCGCTCGAACTCCAACCCCGACGAGCGAAAGGACCGCCCGTATGCAGAAGACACGAGTAATTGCAGGCCTCGCCGCCCTGATCCTGGTTCCGGCGCTGGCGCTGGCGCAGAAGGTCAGCTACGACTTCAGACAAGACGACGAACTTCACCGGCCTTCAAGACCTACGCGCTCAAGGACGGCACCAAGGTCGGCCAGCAGCTGATCGACGATCGCATCGTCGCGGCGATCGACGCCGCAGCTGGCGGCGAAGGGCTTCACCAAGGTCGACGCCAACCCCGACGTGGTCGTCGTCTACCACGTGGCCTTCGACAAGCAGAAGGACATCTCGACCTACAGCTCCGGCTACGGCGGCGGCTACGGCCCGTACGGCTAGGGCTGGGGCGGCGGCTGGGGCGGCGGCACGACCACGCACGCAGGTGCGCGACATCCTGATCGGCACGCTCGTCATCGACGTGGCCGACGCCAAGAAGAAGCAGGTCGCGTGGCGCGGCATGGGCGTCAAGGAAGTCGACACGCAGGCCAAGCCCGAGAAGCGCGACAAGAGCATCAACAACGCGGTGAACGAAGATCTTCAAGAACTATCCGCCGAAGCAGAAGTACGATGACTCGCGCACTCTCGCGATCGCCACGCTCGCGCTGACGGTCGCGGCGTCGTCGCGCGGCGGTAGGCGCCGCAGTCCGGCGCCGCCGCCGGAGGCAGCAGACGCGAAGACGCTGAACCTGCAGCGCCTATGCCGAGACTGCTGCGCACGCGACGTCCGCGCTGCAGAAGGTCGCCATCCATCACCGAGGTGATGGGGTTCACCGAGGCCGAGGACGCGGCGTTCTGGCCGATCTACCGCGAGTACGACACCGAGATGGCGAAACTCGGCGACGAGCGCGTCGCGCTCATCGCCGAGCTACGCGACGAACTACGACACGCTGACCGACGAGGTGGCCGACCGCCTCGCGACGACGCGCGCTGGATCTCGAGGCGCGCCGGCAGGCGCGTCAAGGCGAAGTACTCACGAGCGCGGTGCGGACGGCGCTGAAGGCGCGAACCGCGCTGCGCTTCCTGCAGGTCGAGCACCAGCTCCTGCTGCTGATCGATCTGCAGATCTCCGCGGCGCTGCCGATCGCCGCCAAGTGACGGGAGCCTGACATGAATCGCCGACGCATCGTTGTGACGACCGTGCTGCTGGTGCTCGCCGTGGCGGCGTCGCTGTCCGCCGATCGCGTGAAGCTGCGATCCGGCAAGGTCATCGAGGGCACGTTCATCGGCGCCGACAGCCGGACCGTCCGCGTCCTCTCGACAGCGGCAGGTGTCGGAAGATCCCGATCGCCGACGTCGCTCGCGGTGGAGTTCTCGGCGCGCAAGCCCGCGGCGGCGCCCGCGCCCAAGCCGGCGCCCGCGGCGAAGGCGGCCGCCGGCGCGCCGGCCGCGGCGCAAGCACCACCGCCGCCGAGATGGTCACGGTGCCTGGCCGGCACGGCCGATCAACGTCCGGCTGACGCAGGAGATCGACGGTGGACGCGTCGTTTGCCGGGCGCACGTTCAAGTCGCTCGTGGACGATCCGGTCATGGTCGGCGGATCGATCGTCATCCGCGCGCGGCGCGTCGGCGCTGCTCCAGGCCGTCAAGGTCGAGCAGTCCGGAACGATGAAGGGCAGCGACAAGATCTCGCTCAAGCTCAACGCGCTCCAGTTTCGGCGGCATGGTCCACGAAGTGACGACCGGCTACGTCGAGACCGAAGGGCAAGGGCGAAGGCAAGAAGACCGCGCGGAAGGTCGGCGGCGGCGCCGGCCTCGGCGCGATCGTCGGCGGCATCGCCGGCGGCGGCGAAGGGGCGCGCGATCGGCGCGGCGGTCGGCGGCGTCGCCGGCGCGGCGCGTCGCGGCCGGCGGCGAAGAGCACCTGACGATTCCCGCCGAAACGCGCCTCCAGTTCCAGCTGACCGCCGCCGTCAAGCATCAAATCATGAAGGATTCAGCGATGGTCATCGCGTCGTTTCTGTCGCCGGAGCTCGAAGACACGCTCGCCACCTTCATCGCCCTGTTCGTGATCTTCGTCGTGCCGGTCGTGCTCATCGTCGCTGTTCTGGCTGGTGCACATCCTGCCCGAGCAGATCGCGCACAAGCGGAACCACCCGCAGTTCGAGGCCATCCGCACGCTGTGCCTGCTGTCGCTGGTGTTCGGCGGGCTGCTGTGGCCGATCGCCTGGCTGTGGGCCTACTCGAAGCCGGTCATGCACAAGATGGCGTACGGCACCGACAAGCTGCGATCCCGAGGAAGGCTGAGCGAGAGCGCTGGGCCTGCACGATCGGCGCCTGCCGCGCCTCGAGGCGCGCGGCGTTCCCGCCGCCGACCTGCAGACGCATCCGCGCCGACATCGACGCGCTCGAGGCGAAGCTCGCCGGACGACGGAGCCGGCGTAATGGAAATCATCCTCCTCGGCATCTACGCCTTCTTCGTCTGGCTGATCTTCATCAAGCTGAAGCTGCTGCCCTGGACGACGCCGTGGAAGGTCGCCGTCGCGATCTTCCCGGTGGTCGCCATCGCCGTCGCTGCTGCTGCTGCTGAACATCTTCGCGCCGACGACGAGCGACGTCCGCGTCGTGAACTACGTCGTGCCGGTCGTGTCGCAGGTGCGGGGCCGCGTCATCGAGGTGCCGGTCGAGAACAACCGGCCGGTGAAGAAGGGCGACGTGCTGTTCACGATCGATCCGACGCCGTACCAGAACGAGGTGCACTCGCTCGAGGCGCAGCTGCGCGTCGGACGAGGCGAAGGTCGGCGCCGATCGCGAGCGGCTGGCCGAAGCGCAGGCGAAGCTGCCCGACGCGCAGTCGAGCGAGCCGCAGTTGCACGAACAGTTGAACCAGGCGACGGAGCAGGTCGCGCATCGCTGACGGCGTCGCTCGAGCTGGCGCGGAAGCGCGTCGCGCAGAACACGGAGCTGGTGCCGCCGGCGCCGGCAACCGCTTCGATCTCGAGCAGGCGCAGACCAGCGTCAACGAGCTGACCGGCGCAGATCGCCGGCGCGCGCGCGCCGGAGCAGCAGGTGCGCGAAAAGCTCGCCGGCCGCGTCAACGGCGACCTGGCCGGCGTCGCGCAGGTGCAGGGCGCAGATCGCGACCGCGCAGGCGCAGGTGCAAGATGTCCGAGGCGCAGGTCGACGACGACGCGCGCGCAGCTCGACAACGCGCAGCTGGGACCTGTCGCAGACGACGATGCTCGCGCCGGGCAACGGCACGATGGTGAACGTGATGCTCCGTCCCGGCTTCTTCGTCGCCGGCATGCCGTTCAACGAGGTCATGACGTTCGTCGACAACGAGTACCAGATCTTCGCGCTGTTCAGCCAGAACGAGCTGCACCAGGTCGAGCCGGGCAACGAGGCGGAGATCACGCTCGACACCTACCCGGGCCGCATCATCAAGGCGCACGTCGACTCGATCATCTGGGCGCAGGCGCAGGGGCAGATGGACGCGTCCGGCAACCTGCCGAAGACGGCCGTTCGTCCGCCGCCCGGCCGGTTCCCGGTGAAGCTCGTCGTCGGCGAGCACGACAACGCGCTGTTCCTCGCCGCGGGCGCGCGCGGCGCCGCCGCGATCTACACCGAGCACCTGACGCTCGATGCACATCATCCGCAAGGTGCTGCTGCGGGTGGCGTCGTATCTCGACTACATCATCATCAAGCACAGCATCAGCCTGGCCACTGACGGGAGCGTGCATGCATCGCGTCTCGCCGTCGTCCGTTCGACGCTGCCGTCGCCGTTCGCCGCGCGTCGCTGGCTGATCGGCGGCGTGCGCGCTGAAGACGCCGCCCGACGCGGCGGCGATCAAGGCCGAGGCGATGCCCAGGCGTCGGCATGCCCGTCGCAGTGGACGGCCGTCCGGCGCCGACGCCGGCCATCGTCGCCGACAACTGGATCGCCGGCGTTCAGCGACGATCAGCTGACCGCCGCCGTCGCCGAGGCGATCGCGCAACAACGCCGACCTGCGCGTCGGCGCCGCGCGCGTCGAGCAGGCGATGCTCTACGCCAAGCTCGCCGGCGCGAAGCTGTATCCGTCGGTCGATCGTCGCTGCGCGCGGCGGCGGCAAGCTGTCGGGCGACGGCTCGGGCATCCAGGGCGGCGCTGCTCTCGATGACGTGGGAGCTCGACCTCTGGGGCCGCGTGCGCTACGGCCGCGCCGCGCGCCGCGGCGGACGCGCTGTCCGCGCGCGGCCGACTTCGAGTACGCGCGCCAGTCGATGGCCGCGCTCGTGGCCAAGAACTGGTTCCTCGCCACCGAGGCCGGGACTCCAGGCGGAGCTGGCGCGCGAGACGATTCGCGAGGCGCGAGGAGCTGGTGCGCCTGGCCGAGACGCGCTCGCGCATCGGCGTCGGCAACGACGAGGACGTCTACGTGGCGCGCGCGACGGTCGGCACCTATCGCGACGCGCTGCGGCAGATCGAGCTGGCGCGCGACGCAGGCGCTCCGCGCGCTCGAGCTCCTGCTCGGACGCTATCCCGCCGCGGCCGCCGGCGGTCGCGCCGCGCGCTTCCCGGCCAGCCGGCCGCGGTTCCGGCCGGACTGCCGTCGGAGCTGCTCGAGCGGCGTCCCGACGTCGATCGCCGCCGAGCGCCGCGTCGCCGCCGCGTTCAACCGCGTCGGCGAGGCCAAGGCCGCGCGCCTGCCGGCGATCGCGCTGACGACCGGCGTCAGCGCGATCTCGAGCGAGCTGTTCGTGCTGCAGGACCACGACAATCCGGTGTGGAACCTGGGCGCCAACCTGCTCGCGCCGATCTTCAAGGGCGGCGCGCTCAAGACGCAGGTCGAGATCCGGACGGCCGAGCAGAAGCAGGCGATCGCCGGCTACGCCGTCGGTCGGCCTGCGCGCGTTCGGCGAGGTCGAGAACGCGCTGGCGCCGGAGATCGCCGCGCGCGAGCGCGAGCAGATCCTCGACGCAGACCCTCGCCGACAACCAGCGCGCGCTACGACGATCGTGCAGACGCAGTTCAGCGTCGGCAGCACCGACCTGCGCTTCGTCACGCAGCGCCAGCTCGCGCTGAACGCCACGCAGTCCGCGCTCATCCGCATGCAGGCCGAGCAGCGCGTGCAGCGCGTGAATCTTTACCTGGCGCTGGGGGCAGCTATTAGGCTTGGGCTTGCTTTGGAGCCAGCTTAGGCTTTAGGTTTTGAAGGCCCAACTCCTAAGCCCAAGCCCAAAGCCCAAAGCCTAAAGCCTAAAGCCCAACGTCAGCGTGCCTGGCAGCCAACGAGCGGCAGCGTCGTGGAGCGGTCGTCGAGCGAACGCAACGACCGACCTCGATACCTGATCCTGGTCACGCGCCATTCGCCTGCGAGCGACTCTCCTTCACGGACGGTCGCCGGTATACCACGGCAGTCGGAGAAGACAGCCCAGCGCGTGCGATCGCGCTGACGACGGCCGTCAGTTTCAGGCCATCGGCGGATCGGTGGAGCGACGGGTCCAGACGGTGGCGGCACCGGCGTCGGCCGCCCGGCAAGTCCTGCGTGGCTGCGGAAGCGACCTTCACCGACGCACGGAGAACCGGAACGGATCGCGAGTCCCTTCGGTTGGGTTCCTGCGGCCTGATGCGTTCAGCGCGTCGAGCGTGACGCAGGTCGCGTGGCGAGGATGCCCGGAATGGCGCCGTCCGTGCTCTTGCCGCGAGTGACCTCTGTTCGGGTGCCGGTCCAGGGCCCTACCCAGAGAATCCCCACGCCGAGGGACACACCGGCGGCCGCCGCCAGCACGCGTGATTGTCGACCCACAGGAATTGACGCTGGGCAGCGGCAGACAGTCGGCGGTTACGGCTGAGAGCACATAACTTCCCCACGCCGGTCGTTCAACGCCTACATCGCCTAACCTCCACGGCCAAACTCCTAAGCCAGAAAACAAACGACGGAAGCTTCAAAAGGCAACTCGCTTCTTACCTTGGGAGTTTTGGGCGTTGGAGGTTGGGCGTTAATTGGGCGTTGGGAGCTGGGGCGTTGGGGAGTTGACAGCATTCACCTGCGGAACGCGATGTCAGGCAAGGCCCGTTACCTCCTGATCTCCTGTTCTCCTGAGCTCCTGTGAGGCTCTTCGGCGGCTGGCGCGATCAACGCCCTGGTTTTCGACGACATCGTTCCGCCAGAAGGGAATGCCATCGAGGTGCCGGCGGCGTTGACGATCTCGGTGATATTTCAGCAGCAGTTCTTCCTGGATCTCGCAGGAAGCGGAGCCCAGTCGCGCGCGAGGATGTAGGCGAAGATGTCGACGTCGAGCGAGTAGGCGCCCAGGCGGAGGAAGCGCACCGCGGATCGAGCTCGGCTTCGATCGTGGCGTGGCGCGCGAGCAGCCTGCGGATGCCGTCGAGGACCAGTTGCATCTGGTCGCTGGTCGTTTCCGCAGCGCAGGCCGACGACGGGGTGGAACCAGAACTTGTCGCGCGCCGACAGCGTCTCGAGGCTCATGTTGGCAATCTGGCTGTTCGGGCACGCTGAACAGGCTGCGATCCATCGTGCGGATGCGCGTCGAGCGCAAACCGATGTGTTCGACGACTGCCTCGATCTTGCCGACGCTGCAGGAAGTCGCCGACGCGGACGGCCTGATCGAAGATGAGCGACGCGCCGGCGATCAGGTTCTCGAGCGTCTCCGTGCCGCCAGCGCGACCGCGAGGCCGCCGACCCCGAGGCCCGGCGAGCAGCGGCGTGGGATTGACGCCGAGTCGGCGCAGCATCGCGAACACGCACACCATCACGATCATCACGTCCACCAGCCGGCGGCCGACGCGCAGCAGCGACATATCGGTGGCGGGAATAGTTCGCGGCGGAATTCGCCGCACGAGATGGCGCTCGGCCACTCCGTTGAGCAGGATGAGCAGCCACGCGACCGCGACCACGGCAAGGATGGCCGTGGCGTTCGAGATGTGCTGGCGGACGAGCAGCGAGAGCGGCAGCGTCGCGATGAGCCACCGCGCCGCGATGACGATCAGGATCAGCCGCACGGGCGTCGGCAGGGCGCTCTTTGATCGCCGGCACGATCGGGAAAGATGCGGCGGCCGAGCAGCCGGACGAGCGGCATCAGCGCGCGGTTCAACAGCGCCGTCACGATGTAGAAGAGGGGAAGGCCAATCAGCACCGCGAGCCACTCGTACAGGCGCACGCCCCCGGCGCGCCGCTCGGTCAGGAAGCGCGGCAGCCATCGCGCCGCGCGGCCGGCCTGAATCTGCTCGTAGACGGCCGGATCTGCTGGAGCGTCCCGCTCGAAAAACAGCCAGATCGGATCCGCCTTCCCGCGGCGGATGCGTTCGACGACGACCTCGAAGCGGCCGTCGGGACCCTCGATCGAACCGATACGCTCTTCGTCGGGCGCGGAGCGGATTCGCGCGCGACCCCTGGGCGCGTCGCTCACCAGCGTGAGGCGCGCGGGCAGGCGCACGTCGAGCACGACGAAGAGCTGGCGCGCGAGCGACTGCGCCGCCGATCCGGCGCCGGTGTCCAGGTAGTGGCGGGCGAGGTCCTCGTCGCCGTTGCGCGCGGCGGCGAGGAAGCCGAGCAGCGTGCCGCGAGGCGTGCTCCGGCCCAGGGGATCCTTTCGGCGCCTCAGCGGCCTGCGCCGGTGGCGAGGCAGCCGTGGGAGCGACTGCGCGCTGGCGACGGCAGACGCGAGAACGCAGACGATCAGCGAGGCGCGCAAGCGCGCGGACGGCCCGGTCACTCACGAGAGCATTTCGGGCGGAACCGTGCGAAGACCATGCCGTGGTCATGGCGGGAATCGCGCCGCACGCATGGACGGGGGCAACGACTCGAGCCACGGAATGCCGGAGGCCGTCCGACATGCCGGACGCGGATCGCTCGTCAAGCGCCCTTTCCCCTGGCATTACGTCGTTTGCGTGGCACCGCCAGTGCACTTGGCGACGTCGGTGCGGACAGGCCCTGCGTCGCCCGGAGCGCGTCCGGCGGCCTCCGTTTTCCGCTGGTTCCCACGGCAGGGCGTGTGCTGGCACTGTGTGCGCAACAGGAGATTCGATGATGACTCGCGACGCGCGGCCACGGCGCTGACCGTGGTGATCCTGACGGCCGGGTGTTCCGGGAAGCAGGGCGCGCCGCCTGCCGACACGAAGTCGGCCGCTCCCTTTGGGCCAGCAGGCCGCCGCCCCCAGCGACCACGGCGTCGTCGCCGAAGGCCGAGCCCGGCGACGACGCGGTGCCGCCGCCCGCCAACGAGGCCGTCCTGCCGGAGGAGCTCCGCGGCCGTCATCGAGCAGTCGTTCAAAGGCGACTCTCGACGGCATGATCAAGCGCCGGGTCATCCGCGTCGGCGTCACGTTCAACCGGACGTTCTACTTCGTGGACAAGGGCGCGCAGCGCGGCATCGCCTACGAGTATGCGACAGCTCTTCGAGGACGCAGCTGAACAAGAAGCTCAAGACCGGCAACCTGCAAGGTCCACGTCGTGCTGCATGCCGCTGCCGCGCGACATGCTGCTCCCGGCGCTGCAGGACGGCAAGATCGACATGGTCGTGGCGCAGCTGACGGTGACGCCGGCGCGGCAGAAGCTCGTGGACTTCACGAACCCGACGCGCAAGGACGTGAGCGAGGTGCTCGTCACCGGCCCGGGCGCGCCGCCGATCGCGATCGGTCGACGACCTGTCGGGCAAGGAGGTCTTCGTCCGCAAGACGTCGAGCTACTACGAGAGCCTGACCGACGCTCAACAGCGAGCTGAAGGCGGCGGGCAAGCCGCCGGTCGACATCCAGGAGGCGTCCGAAAGCCTCGAAGACGACGACCTGCTCGAGATGGTGAACGCCGGCCTGATTCCCGCGACGGTCGTCGACGACTACCTCGCGGAGTTCTGGAAGAAGGTCTTTCCCGAAGCTGCACGTGCCACGACACGGTCGCGCTTCGCACGGGCGGCGTGCTCGCCGTCGCCGATCCGCAAGAACAGCCCGAAGCTGGCGGCCGAGCTGAACGCGTTCATCGCGAAGCACGGGATCGGGCTCCACGATCACGCCATTCTCAACAAGCGCTACCTGCAGAACACGAAGTTACGTGAAGAACGCGACGTCGGAGGCAGAGCGGAAGAAGTTCCCGGCGATGGTCGAGCTGCTTCCGGAGCATACGGCGAGCAGCTACGAGTTCGACTACCTGCTGATGGCGGCGCAGGGCTACCAGGAGTCGCGGCTCGACCAGAACGCGAAGAGCCAGGTCGGCGCGATCGGCGTCATGCAGCTGATGCCCGAGACCGGCAAGGAGCAGAAGGTCGGCGACATCACGCCAGATCGAGCCGAACATCCACGCCGGCGTGAAGTACATGCGGTTCATCCGCGGACGCGTTCTTCGAGGATCGAGCCGATGGACGACCTGAACAAGGCGCTGTTCACGTTTGCGTCGCTACAACGCCGGGCCCGGACGCGGTCCGGCAGCTGCGGCAGGAGGCCGCGCAAGCGCGGGCTCGATCCCAACGTCTGGTTCGGCAACGTCGAGCGGATCGCCGTCCGAGCGCATCGGCCGCGAGACGGTCACCTACGTGAGCAACATCTACAGCTACTACGTGGCCTACAAGCTGTTGCTCGCGGAAGCGCAGCGCAAGCAGAAGGGCAAGGCAGGCCGCGTGGGCTCGGGCGCGCCGGCCCTGCGCTGAGACGTCAATCCACACGGAGGGGCTTCGCCCCTCGGACTTCGCTAGCTTCGTCTCGCTCGCCGCTTCGCCGGCTCGCCCAGTCCGGTTGGCTCGCGTCGCTCTCGCTCGCTCGGCGCTGTCCCCAGTGGTGTTGGCCGTTTGTGAGATGCGTTCTAGCCTAGCGCGCGGTCGCGCGACCAGCCCCTCTTCTCGAGCTGCTTGACGACGTCGATCGCCAGTCAGCTTCGACGTAGCTCTGGGATGTCTCGGATCCGTCGTCCGCGTCACGCGCGGCCCAGATCGGCGTGCCCTTCGACAGATCGAAGAGCAGCGTTTCGACGGTGATCGTCCGCTGGTCGCGGCCCTTGCCGAGCGGGATCGACGCGTCGCCCAGCCGTAGCCCCAGTAGTCCCACGCGTAGTTGTAGTAGCCGCTGACCCAGAGCGCCGACGAGTACACCTTCTCCGTGTCGGTCTTCACCGGGCGCAGCACGACGAGCCCCGCGATCGCCGGCGCGCTCGAACCAGCCTTTCGCCGCGTCCTTGTCCGAGAGCTCCTTCCGGGAATGATCCGGCAGGCGGGCGACGCCGATCGGGCCGCGCGCCGTGATCTCGCGCGCGAGCGCCTCTTCGGCCGGCACGCGCAGGTCGTTGTCGTCCGACGATGAGGACGGCAGCCACCTCTGCGTCCGGCGAAGTTCGATCTGCGCCGGCGCCCGGGGCCTTCCACGTCGAGACGAACTCGTTCTGCGCGGCCGCGGCGAATGCCGTGCCGAGCGCGAGACCGAGGGCGAGTGACATGGTGCCGAGTCATGGCATGCCTACTTCTTCTCTTGAGAGGGAACTGCTTGACGAGCTCGTCGCGCGGCGTATTGCAGACCGCGCTTCGCGCTTCGCGTCCGTCGCGCTCTTCGTCGAGCGTGCTCTGCGCCATGCCGCGCCAGATCACCTTCCGGTCGCCGACCGCGCCGGGCAGCATCGCGTCGAGCACGAGCGATCCTTGTGTGGCGACGTCGAGCGACGTGGACTCGCGGCGCGAACGGCGGCAGGCCCCAGTAGGCCACCGACGGAAGGAACTGTCCCATCTACTGGCCGCTCTGACTGACCGTCACGAGCACGTAGTAGTGCAGCATGCACGTCGGGCGCGCCGCCGGTGGCGTCGTTCAGGCCCCTCTTCGTCATCGCCGCCGGCGACGAACTTGCGGATCAGCGGATCGACGCGCTGCCTTCACCGCGGCGGGATCGTCCGTCGGCGTCCGCGCCATCATGACGTCGCCCGCGTCGGCGTCCCACGCCCACGTGCTGCACCGTGGAGAAGTCGAACGCCGGATCGGGCTCCGCCTTGACCTTGATCTTCGGCGCGCCTCGGCGACGACGACCAGCGACATGCACAAAGCCAGGCAACGCAGCAGATCTTCACGGTTCAGCCTCGCGTCGTCATGACATCCATCGCCTTGCCCACCTCGAGCACCGCTCGGCGCGTCGTCGTGGCGAACAGGTGCATCAGCCGCGCGACGATGCCGGTCCAGCCCGGTCTGGTGGCTGGCGCCGAGGCCGGCGCCGTTGTCGCCGTGGAAGTACTCGTAGAACAGGATGCAGATCGCGCCAGTGCGGATCGTCCTGGAACTTGTCGCGTGCCGCCGTAGACCGGCCGCCGGCCGTCGCTCGTCGCGCAGGAAGATGCCGGCCAGCCGGCGCGAGATCTCCTCGGCGACCTGATACAGCGTTCATCTGCCGTCCCGAGCCGGTCGGGCACTCGACGGTGAAGTCGTCGCCGTAGTAGACGTAGTACTGCAGCAGCGCCCGGATGATCAGGCGCGTTCACCGGCATCCAGATCGGCCCGCGCCAGTTCGAGTTGCCGCCGAACATGCCGCTGTCGGACTCGGCCGGCAGATACGACGACGCGGTATTCCTGCGTCGCCGGCGCGGAACACGTACGGGTGCTCGGCGTGATAGCGCGAGAGCGAGCGGATGCCGTACGGGCTCGAGGAACTCGCGCTCGTCGAGCATCGTCGCCAGCACGCGCCGCAGCTTGGTCTCGTCGAGGATCGACGCCGAGCGCGCGGCCGTGCACGCCGCGCTCGCGTCGGGTCGTGGATGAACGCCGTCAGCTCCGGCCGCGCCTCGAGGAACCGGCGGCAGCGCGCGCCGCGATCTCCGGATACTTCTCAGGAGCTCGCCCTCGAAGACGGTGACCGCGCAGAGCGGCAGCAGCCCGACCATCGAGCGCACCTTCAGGCGCTGCGCGCCGCCGTCCGGGCAGCCGCAGCACGTCGTAGAAGAAGCCGTCCTCCTCGTCCCACATCCCGACGTCGTCGCCGGCGTGCATCATCGACGAGGCGATCCACAGGAAGTGCTCGATGAACTTCGAGGCACATGTCGGCGTACGCCGGGCTCGTGCAGCGCCAGCTCGGCGGCGATCTCGAGCATGTTCTGGCAGAAGAGCGCCATCCACGCCGTGCCGTCGGCCTGCTCGAGGTAGCCGCCGGTCGGCAGCGGCGAGCTGCGGTCGAAGACGCCGATGTTGTCGAGGCCGAGGAAGCCGCCCTCGAAGACGTTGTTGCCCGCGCGGTCCTTGCGGTTCACCCACCAGGTGAAGTTGAGCAGCAGCTTGTGGAAGCGAGCGCTCGAGCCAGTCGATGATCGCCCTCGCCGCGCTCGCGCCTTCTCGAGGCGGTAGGTGAAGATCGTGGCCCAGGCGTGCACCGGCGGATTGACGTCGCCGAAGTTCCACTCGTAGGCCGGGATCTGCCCGCTCGGATGCAGGTAGCGCTCCTGCAGCATCAGGTCGAGCTGCTGCTTGCCGAAGTCCGGGTCCACCAGCGTCAGCGCGAGCACGTGGAAGGCGAGGTCCCAGGCCGCGTACCACGGGTACTCCCACTTGTCCGGCATCGAGATGACGTCGGCGTTGTACATGTGGTGCCAGCGGTCGTTGCGCGGCGCGCTGCGCGGCGCTGGCTTGAACGGATCGGCGCCGCGCTCGCTCGAGCCAGCGGTCCACGTCGTAGTTGTAGAACTGCTTCGACCACAGCATGCCGGCCAGCGCCTGCCGCATCACGCTGCGCGGCGTCGTCGCCGAGCGACGACGGGATGACCGTCGGCGTAGAACTCGTCGGCCTCGCGCCGGCGATCCTGCACGATGCGCGTCGAACGCCGGCCGGATCGTCGTGGCGTGGCACCGGACGTCGGACAGGCGCAGCCGGAGCACCTGCGAGCGCGCCGGCGCGCGATCGTGAGCGGTAGTGCGCGGCGGCCTTGGTGCCCGTCTTCGCCGGGTTCACCGCCTCCGTGCCGGCCGTGCACGATGATAGTTCGTGGAATGCCGTCCTTCACGTAGGGCGTGCGGTTCGGTCCGCGCTCGGAAGCCGCTCGCGTGTTGGTCTCGTTCTCGGTGAAGAGCAGCGCCGGCGGCGCCGTCGGCATGGAAGAAGCGCTCGCCGAGTTCCGGATGCGACGCGCGCGAATCGCGCACGCGCGTCGCAGCGCCTGTCAGCACGGGCCGGCCGCGGCGCTCGTCGCCGTCCCACGACCACGTGTTGCGGAACCAGAGCGTCGGCAGCACGTGGAGCGTCGCCGGCTCTGGCCCGCGGTTGCGCGACGGTGATCCGGATCAGGATGTCGTCGGGCGACGCCTTCGCGTACTCGACGAACGACGTCGAAGTAGCGATCGTCGTCGAAGACGCCCGTGTCGAGCAGCTCGTACTCGTACTCGTGACGCGTCCGGCGCCGTGTTGGTCGCGACGAGGTCGTCGTACGGAATACGCCGCCTGCGGATACTTGTAGCAGGTACTTCATGTACGAGTGCGTCGGCGTCGAGTCGAGGTAGAAGTAGTACTCCTTCACGTCCTCGCCGTGGTTGCCTTCGCTGTTCGTCAGGCCGAACAGCCGTTCCTTGAGGATCGGGTCGCTGCCGTTCCAGAGCGCGAGGCGAAGCAGCAGCAGCTGCCTGGTCGTCGGAGATGCCGCGCGAGCCCGTCCTCGCCCCAGCGATACGCGCGCGAGCGGGCCTGGTCGTGGCGTGAAGTAGTTCCACGCGTCGCCCGTCGTCGCTGTAGTCCTCGCGCACCGTGCCCCACTGGCGCTCGCTGAGATACGGGCCCCACTTCCGCCATGGGCGACCGCGCGTGGCGCGCGAGTCCGCGAGCCGCTGCTGTTCTCCGCCGGATCCTTTGCGCGCTCGCTGCCATCGTCTGCCTCACTGCCGTAAATCGGGCTTGCCGACGGCGTTGACGCGAACAGCACGACAGAGCGCGGCGCCGTCACGTAGGCCGCCTGCTCGACGACAGGCGCGTCGATCCAGTCGCAGATGTCGTCGGGCGAGCCGGACGCGCCGTGTCGATGCAACGGCGCCAGTCGCGCTGCCGGACGGCGCCGGCGGCATCTCGAACGTCAGCGGCTCCCAGACACGCGTTGAAGATGCCGCAGAGCATCCGGCGATCCGGAGGCTTCTCGCAGCGTCACGGCGAGCGAGTGCGACTGTTCGCCCCAGTCGGGCTGGCCCGGCCTGCACGCCGTGCCATTCGATCTGCGCGCGGCGCAGAAGATCGCTGAGCGTCGGCGCGCTCGGCTCGGCGACGACGTCGCGGCGCTGCCGGTACTGCGGTCAGCAGCCGCGACGAAGCGGTGGACGTCGGCGTGGCGCTCGACGCAGGCGTCCAGTCGAACCAGCTGATCTCGTTGTCCTGGCAGTAGGCGTTGTTGTTGCCGCGCTGCGTGCGCCGCACCTCGTCGCCCATCAGCAGCATCGGCGTGCCGGCGCGACAGCAGCGTCAGCGCGAGGAAGTTCTTCACCTGGCGGTTGCGCAGCGCCTCGATCGCCGGATCGTCGGTCGGGCCCTCGACGCCGCAGTTCCAGCTCCGGTTGTCGTCGGCGCCGTCGCGGTTGTCCTCGCCGTTCGCCTCGTTGTGCTTCTCGTCGTAGCGAGACGAGATCGTTCAGCGTGAAGCCGTCGTGGCAGGTGACGAAGTTGATGCTCTGCTCGGCCTCGCGCTCCTTCGTGGCCGTAGATGTCCGGGCTGCCGAGCAGCCGCGACGCGAGCGCCGACACCGTGCCCGTCGTCGCCCCTGCACGAAGCGCCGCACGTCGTCGCGGAACCGGCCGTTCCACTCCTGCCACGCGTCGCCGACGAAGCTGCCGACCTGATAGAGGCCCGGCGGCGTCCCAGGCCTCGGCGATCAGCTTCGTGCCGGCGAGCAGCGGATCCGACTCGATGTCCCACAGGACCGGCGGGTTGGGCAGCGGGCTGCCCGTCTCGTCGCGCGAGAGGATCGACGCGAGATCGAAGCGGAAGCCGTCCACGTGCATCTCGGTCGACCCAGTAGCGCAGGCTGTCGCGGATCAGCCGGCGCACGATCGGCTGGTTGGCGTTGAGCGTGTTGCCGCAGCCGGTGTAGTCGGCGTAGCGCGACTTGTCCGTCCTCGAGGATGTAGTAGACGTCGTTCGCGAGGCCGCGGTAGCAGATGCGTCGGTCCGTCCGCGCCGCCTTCGGCCGTGTGGTTGAACACGACGTCGAGGATCACCTCGATGCCGGCGCGGTGCAGCGCCTTGACCATGTCGCGGAACTCGTCGAGCACGGCGAGCGGCTCCGGCGCGCGAGCTGTAGCCGTGATGCGGCGCGAAGAACGAGACCGGCTGGTAGCCCCAGTAGTTCACGACGGCCCGCCGGCGCGTCCGTGCGGATCGAACTGGAACACCGGCAGCAGCTCGACGGCCGTGACGCCGAGATCGCGCAGGTAGGGAATCTTCTCGACGAGGCCGGCGTAGGTGCCGCGCGTTGCCCGGCGCGACGCCGGAGCTCGGATGCCGCGTGAAGCCGCGCACGTGCATCTCGTAGATCGACGGTCTCGGCGAACGGCGGCGCGAGCGGCGCGATCGCCCTCCCAGTCGTACGCCGTCGCGATCGGCGACGACGCTCTTCATCGCGGTCGCCGGCGTTGTCGCCCGGCCGCGCGCGGCCGCCGCGATCGTAGCCGGCGCGGCACGCGCGACGGCGCAGCCGTACGGATCGAGCAGCAGCTTCTCGCCGTCGAAGCGCAGGCCCGCGCTCGGGCGCGAACGGTCCGTGCGCGCGGTACGCGCAGATCTGGCCCGCGCGCAGCCCGGCGACGAATACGTGCCGGTAGTGATACGTGCGGTGCGTGGCGCCGTCGAGCGGAATCACGCGGGCCGGCGAGGTCGCCGCGCCGATCGTCGAAGCAGGAGCAGCTCGACCGCGTGTCGCATGTTTGCTGGAAGACGCTGAAGGTGACGCCGCCCGCGCACGATGGCGGCGCCGGCGCGTGGCGCGCTCGGCCCGATCCGCCATCGGCGTCGCCGTCACTTGTGCGCGCGAAGCGCCCGACGGCCGCCCATGACGCGTCGGGGTCGTAGACGCTATCCGCCGGCCGGCCGCGCCGGTCCCCGTGCCCAGGTCCTTCTCGCGGACGATCGCCGTCGGGGCCGATCACGAAGGTCATGATCGCCGGTGACGCCGCAACTGCGCGGGCCACGCGACGAGCGCGAAGCCGCCCGACATCCGGCCGTTCACGACGTAGTCTCTTCGCGCCGTCCATCGGCAGTCGCGCCCTGCGCGGTCAGAATCCTGGAAGAAGTAGCCATGGAACGGCGAGGGCTCCGCCGAGCGCCTGACCGATCGATCGGCCCCTCCGTCGTCGCCTGCGCGACGAGATCGCCGAGCGGACTGCGCCGTCTCGCCGCGCGCCGCGGGCCAGCATACAGCCTGTTCTCGCGGCCCGGCTCGCTGCGGAACGCGGCGTCGCGAAGACGCCCCGCTGGAGCGCCGTCGTGTCCGCGCTTGCGGCGACACGCGCTGCGCGCGCGACGTAGGTGCGGCAGATCTGGATGACGGCGAGCTCGTTGCGGCCGATGCGGCGGTCGAGGATCTCTTCCTGCCCGGCGGCGGTGTCGAAGCGCCAGCGGCTGCCGTCCTCGACGAGCGGCACGGGGAACGGCCAGTCCTCGTTGCCGATGACGAGCGTCGCCGGCGGTGCCGCGCCGTGCTCCTCGAGGCGCCAGCGTTCGGCGACGGCGGCCGCGAACACTGTCGCGGTTGCGCCGCGCCGTCGCCGGATCCGATGAGTCGATGAGCGCCTGCCGCCTCGGGGCCGAAGATCGCGATCACGTCGTCCAGCTTGCCTGCCTTGACGGCGGCGGTCAGCGCGCTGCACCGCGTCTTCAGGCGTCGCGAACGTCCGCGCTGGCGTCCGCCGAGCTGCACGTCGCGCGAGCCGCCGGTCACGAGCGCGCGCACGGCGATGCAGATCGAGCGGCGTCACGGTGGCTCCGTGCCCATCGGCGCCGCGATCCGCCGCCGCTGCGCGAGCTGCTGCGGCTGCTTCTGGCCGCGCTTGCTGGCCGGCGCGCTCCGACTTGCCGCTCGAGTAGTCCCGAGAACGCGTCGCGACTTGCGTGCCGCTGCGCTCGCGTGTTGCCGACGCGCCGGATTCGCGGCTGTGCCTGCGGCGATTCCTGCCGTCGTCGTCGCCGTGCTCGTGCTCGCGTGTCGCTCGACGTCTGCCGCGTCGGTCCGCGCTGCTGCGCGTGCCCGCTCGGTGCGCGACTGGCGGTTCGGTCCGCTGTTCCTGCGCGTTGCCTGCTGACGCTCGGTCCGCTGCTCCTGCGCGTTCTCCGCGCGGTCGCTGCGCTCGTCGACATGTCCTCGCGGTGGTCCTGCCAGTCCTCGCGCGCGTCCTCGCGGTTGTCGGCCCAGTCGTCCCACGCGTCGTTGTACATGTAGGCGCCGCCGTGCCAGCCGCATGGGCCCGTAGTAGTAGTTGTTGTCGAACGCCGCGCCGATCGCGATGCCCGCCGTGAAGCCGATCATGCCCGGCGACGGCGGCGTCGGCGCTGCTGCTGTTCTCCTGGACGACGACGGTCGTCGACGGCTGCGTGTAGACGACCGTCGGGTTGTATTGCGGCACGTAGACGACCTGCGGGTTCGCCGGCTCGATGACGATCACCTGCTCGCCGCCCGACGTCGTCTTGCGTTTCGACCTGCTGCTGCGGCGTGGTCTTCAGGTTCCCGGCGCCCTGCGCCTTCGCGCGCAGCCGCTGGATGCTGGCGAACACCGCCGCTCGATCGGCCGCGAACGCCTGGCCGAGCTGCGTCGTCCAGTCCGATCCGGCCGGCCATGTAGTCCACGACGTCCGGGAAGAGCGACGAGCGCGACGAAGCTGTCGGTCGAAGCCCGAGGCGACGGCGGCGTTCTGCAGCTCGGTGCCCTTCGAGCGTGTCGTGGCTGCGCAGCCACTCGCTGAGCGCCGCGACCTTGCCGGGGTTCGCCGCGCAGAGCAGCATCTGCGCGAGCAGCGTGATCGGGATAGAGCGCGACCGGCGCGAGCAGCGTGTCGATGTCCGCGCGCCGCCGGCGCGCCGGCGCGCCAGCGTGCCGGCGCCGTCCGGTGCCAGCAGCACGAGCGCGACACGGCGACGATCGCGACGAGCCGCTTCATCGCGCATGTCAATACTGCTCCTTTGATGAACCGCCGGCCCTTCATGCGACTTCGCGTCGTTGTAGGCGCCCTTCGTCGAGCGCGTCGGCAGCTTCACCTTCTTGTGCGGGCAGCTTCTTGTAGGGAATCAGCGACGAGCAGGTGCGCGATCGTAGTTCAGGCGCGCCGCCTGCTTGTCGTCGGAGCGCACGATGTACCACGGCGCGATGCTGCGTGTCGGTCTTCTTCAGCATCATGTCGCGCGCGCGCGAGTAGTCGTACCAGCTGCTCGCGCGACGGCAGGTCCATCGGGCTCAGCTTCCACTGCCGCAGCGGATCCTTGATGCGCGCCTCGAACCGCCGCTTCTGCTCCTCGTTGCCGACTTCGAGCCAGAGCTTGATCAGGATCGATGCCGCCCTCGACGATGTAACTGCTCGATCTGCGGGCAGAGCTCGAGGAAGCGCTCGGTGCTGCTCGTCGCGTGCAGAAGCCCATCACGTACTCGACGCCGGCGCGGTTGTACCAGCTGCGATCGAAGATGACGACCTCGCCCGCGGCCGGGAAGTGCTGCATGTAGCGCTGCATGTACATCTGCGACTTCTCGCGATCGGACGGCGCCGGCAGCGCGACGACCCGGAAGACGCGCGGGCTGACGCGCTCGGTGATGCGCGCGGATCGTGCCGCCCTTGCCGGCGCCGTCGCGCCCTTCGAAGACGATGACGACGCGCAGGCCCTTGTCCTTGACCCAGTCCTGCAGGTGGCACAGCTCGACCTGCAGCTTCTCGAGGTGCTTCTCGTATTCCTTGCGCTTCATCGCTGCTCCCCGCGCGCTGCGCCGGACTTCCTCGATGAAGTCGAGAGCAATACGTAACTGAACGAAGTACAA
>ERZ1370068.3414-contig-2527_pt1 | contig 32831 bp, 49 predicted proteins | sample MGYA00561227_ERZ1370068 | MGnify/ENA primary metagenome ERZ1370068 (study PRJEB38410, sample SAMEA6850437) | metagenome | study: Metagenomic assessment of the ecological functions of the soil: analysis of the soil microbiota associated with the...
GTTGTGCTTCGTTCAGTTACGTATTGCTCCTGTCCGGATCGATTGGCGGCTGAAGCCTGAAGGCGCATCCGCGGTGTTGTTTGAAGGCGTGCCGTTGAGCAGGAAGCTCAAACCATCGGTGTAATGATGCGCGTTGAGCAGCTCTACCAATTGCTTTGTGGCATCAGGTGCGTCCGGGACCGCCTCTCGTTCCCAGCACCAGCAGAATGTCAAAGAACTTCGGTTGCTCGGGAGTCAGCGCGACGCGAATTCCCATGCCGACTTTTTCGGCTTCCTCAAAGTCAGCCATCCATTTCATGCCGTCATCGATCGCCAAATCACCGTTGGACTCTGCCGGCAAAGGTGTGGCGGGGTCGGGACCTGTGGCGAGCCGATTGGGAATTGTGTTGCCGGACTTATGCACCCACAGCGTGCCGTTAGCGTAGCCAAACACGTGCCAAGCGATCCGGCAGCACGCTGGTCGACGGCGCGCGGGTCCAGGCATCTGCCTTCGTCTTGACGTTGGGAAAATTGATCGGTTTCCGGCAACGGCTGATCGTCGGAAAGTCCATCGGGCAGATCGTTCGGGTGAGCGGCTTCAATGCCCGCGCGATCCAGGCAGCGCGGCGAGCATCGAAGCGATCAGCAAGCTGGCGCCAGGCGAGTTTCCGGCGTTCGTCATCACTTGCCGGCGCGCCAGGTTTGCTCCCAAAAATGCTTTGCCCCAGGTCAGCTCGTCTTCCGTCAATTCCGGCTCGTGAGTGTCGGTGTGAATCTTGTCGGGATAGACGCGCACGCTGCAGTTCCGCGCTGTTGTCAGGTTGCAGAAAGAATCGCGTCTCGAGCCGCACCGGAAGCAATGACAACGGGCACGCCGGCGACGGACGACAATTGTTCCTCCAGCTCCTGGCGTGAGCGGAACGTTTGGGAATCTGCGGGTTGGGATTGATGATACGCCATTTTAATTCACGGATCGGGCATTAACATCGTTGACTGACCTGAGCGCAACCCGAAGGGTTGCAAAGAGCCAGCCGGTGGTCGGAGTCCGCGGAGACCACCGGAAAAGTCATTAGTCTGAACCGCACCCAGGAGAGTGCAAGACCTCTGGTTGGCATTCCCCGAAGCATCTTGGGTTTCATCACAAGGCTATTTCGCCACGCACATCTGGCACCCCTCCGGGGTGCGATTCGTTTCATCATCAGGTCCGGTGGTCTCCGCGGACTCCGACCACCGGCTACTTTCTTGCAACCCTTCGGGTTGCGCTTACTTAACTTCGCGGTGAAGCAGTTCGGTCGCATGAATCGCCACGCGCACCGGCAGTTGCCGGGTGATGTAGGCCATGTGCGCCGAGTTGCGACCCCAGATACCTTTGACCTGCGATGTGGGCACGAGATTGAACTTGCTCACCGAAACAAATCCTAATTCCTTCAGCGCCGCTTCATCGGGCGCCAGGTGGGCCCAGTTGAGATCGTTCCAGGTAGCCAGCTCGGGCACGTCGGTCTTGCCTTCGAGGTACGGCGCTTCGTCCAGGCCGAACCGCGGCTCAGTCGGTTGTTGTTGCAGCACAAAGAACCAGCCGGAGCCGGTTACGACATCATCGGCCGTAAGATCGAAACCAACGAAAGTCACATCCGGTTGCAGGGTGCCGCGGAATACCGGATGGCGCTCGTCATCCGGATTGGTTGATAGATCGCGCCCGTCGTCGGTCTCGGCCGCGCGCACTGCATAGATCACTGTGTTCGGATAACGACGTAACAACTCGCCGCGAATCAGGAGCACCAGCTTATCGCCACCGGCGCCGACGGCCGTGGTTCCCAGCTCGCGCTTTTCCCACTGGTTAATCGGAGGAATGTCGAGCTGCGGTTGGATCGCCGTCCGCGTATCCCAGAACTGCTGAAAATAAGTGCCGCGCTGATCGGTTGGGGTAGCCGCGCCACAACAGTTCGCGGCCCATTTCAGCGTTGAGCCCCACCAGGAACGATTCGATGAATTTGGCGTTGGTCTGCGAGCAGTTGCACGGTGTTGGCTGGCACCTTTTCCAGACCTGGAAAAATGAAATCCTGCGATAGGTCGCGGAGCGCCTCGTACATCGGCTGCGGGAAAGTCGGCGCGTCCATGATCGGCTCCAACTCATCGCCGGTTTGCCGCCTTCGGGCTATTGATCTGAACGCTGGCCATTACGGCATCGCTAACTGTTCGCGGCTGGATTCAGACTGGCCAAGCGCAGCAGTCTTAATCGTGCTGATTGATTGCTGCAAGTTGATGGCGATTGGAGGCGCAAAGAAAATCATTTGCATGAACGAGTTGGACAAAAATTGCTGATGTGCCTGGGCGGCCTCGTAAAACTCATGTGACGTTTGGGGCGTCGGTTGTCGCGCGGTGAGCCCGGCTCCCGTCAGGCCGTTCAGGCGAAACGACGCGAGCACTTGCAGAAAGTCATTCGGCACTCGTTCCCATCTCTGCGTAGCGGGATCGAAAACCGCAGAGCGCTTCCGTCGTCACCACAATTGGTCCACGATGATCTCTGATGGTTTGGTGAGCTACGCCATTCGTGACTATCTCTGAGACCTGATCGATCGTCACGGCGCCTCTGTTCGGGGACGATCCGTTTGGCAAAGGTCCCGAAGGGGCAGGTCGGAAACTAAACATGCCGCCGAAGCCGGCGCTGCCCGCCTGTGATAGTTGCCGGTTGATTACACCGCGCGGCCGCGCCATTTTTCTCAACGACGACGAAACTGCCGACGGAGGCAGGGATCGAGCCAGTTCCTGGACCAGCAGCGTTTTGGCACCCGGCTGAATCCCGGCCTGGCTGGCTATTTCAAGGCGCGATTCGGCCGGCGCGATGATCTTGAGAAACGTCTCGTCCGAAAAACGACTAAAGGTCCTGACGTGATATTTATCGTTCACCGCGCGGCTGAGCTGGGCCTGGCGCATTCGCTGATTGATCTTCTGGAGCATCGCCCAGCTGTTCCCAGGCCGAGGCCATTAATTGTTCCTGCTGATCCTGGATGACCCTGGTCCCCATCCCGGCGGCGACTCGAGTTCGCGGATCAAGATTCAATTCATCCAGCCAGAACGGCAGGGATCGAGGAGCCGGCGAACGTTGGCACCGACGACTTCGGGAACGCCTGCTTGCCAACATCCATAGATTGGCGGCGCGACGATCGGATCCTTGTCGGAAGATACTTTGGTCAGCATCTCCCTCGGAGTGTTGAGGATCGTCGCCAGCGCGGTTTGAAACGGCGCGCGAGTTTCATCAGGCCACACGTCTGATTCGCTGTCCACTACGCGCAATGCGCCTTCCAGGCCCAGAATCGTTGGCGATTGAGGCGCTGGGTTAATCACAAAACCCGGATGGCTAATGTCCAGCGGACGCTTGCCGACTTCGGGTGCTAATTCTCTCGGTTCCAGCAGCCGGACCAGCTCTTCAAAATCGCCATCAGCCGCGGTGCGAAACTGCCACGAATAGTAGACGGGCAGCACGACGGTAAGCTGGGTCGCGGACCAGGCGGGTTCAAGTCGCTGTTCCTCCGCTGCGTCGATATCCAGACCGAGTCCCGCCTTGCGACCAACTTCGAAAGCAGGCACGACGCAAGCCAGATACTCGGTGGTGGGATCGAGCCGGCGCGGGCACAACAGACGCGACACTGATCGCGCGGGATCAGAAATCATGACTGTCTCGGATTTGATTCTGGTCGGTACCTGTCATTTTGCGCGTGGGCCCAAACCCAGGACTCGGCCAGGTCAGGCAATTCATCGGTCGGGTTTCGCCGGATCCTTGATCGTGAGCGCCGGTAGGGATTGACCACTCGAGGGACTCAGCTCGACTCCGGGCTGTGCGCGAACCACGATCAGACACAGCCATGGGCGCAAACGCCCCTGCGGGTCGGCTTTTGCCGGCGTAAAGAGCCAGGGAAAGTCAGGTCGATCAAACTCGACGGCAGGAAAGTAATTTGGCTCGAAATTGTTCGTTGCCAGGTTTGGGTTCGGTGCGCACGATTTGCTGTGGGTCTATGCCCTTAACGTTGGCCGGCCCATAGAGTCGCACGGTCTGTGGTATGGCAACGTTGTTGATGGACAAAGACACCGGTAAGGTCACGCGCGATGGTTGACCTGCGGTAGAGTTGGTCCGTGGCCTGATCCGGAATGTTGGCGGCCACTCCCGGTTGCACCCACGGCAGAAAAATGTGATTTGCTGGATCAGCCATCCTGTTTACACGGTCTTAGTTAATTATTTTCCCTGGTCACCGTTACGCGCTCGAGCATCAACGCTCTGCGCCCGGGCGGGATTCTCCTGCTTCGCTCTTTGCAATGCCTGGAATGACTCGGAATACGAAACGACCTGGCCGGCTTCCAGACCCGGCGCGGCGCTGCTGCGATCCATCCTCGGTCGAAGCGAGGCGTCCAGCCCTTACTTAACCAGGGCATTCTTACTTGTCGCGGGGCTGTACCTGGCAGTCCCGGTAAGCCGGACGTCGCTGCGCGCCGCAGCGCCAAAAAAGATTTGATTGATCAGCAGCGTCGGATTAATCGCGAATGTATTTGCCGATTTGCTTTTGGTATTGTTGGTTTTATCGAGAATGATCGTTTCGAACTCAATCGCATCATCCGTAATGATGTCGTCGTTGTTCGCGGTAAAGATGAAAGTATCGTCTGCCGGCGCTGACTCCGGCGACCATGGGCTCTGAACGAAGGCGCGGTCAGTTTTTCGTCGTCGCTCAGATTCAGAAACTGCGCCGGGGCGAAAAAGTCTTTCACGCGATCAAGTGCACGCTGTTTCCCGTTCACGCTGAAGCCGCTAATCGTGAAGAGATTGGCGTCCGCCGGTTGGGCGTCGCCAAACTTGGCAATCTGTAACTCCAGCGGCACAACGTTCTGCTTCACTGCCAGCTGGCCCAGGGGATGCAAACCGATTTGGCCATCCGCGCCGGTGTCGGCGATGCTGACCAGACGTCGCTGGCTTTCTCCTAACTGAGCACTCCAGTTTCGCGGCGTCGTTGAGGGCCGCCGCGCAAACGATCCATCACCACGACTGGTGCGGGAGGCGGTGGCGGCTCGCCCGAGATCAGGGTGCGGTTGAAAGAGATGGTGAAATCGCACCAAAAGATTTCAAAAGTAACTTTGCTCTTGACGTGCAGCGGCCGCGGGCCCTGACAGTTCGCCGTCCGCCTGAAGCTTTGAAAAGATTCGTCGACCCGTGTTTGAGCTGCACGCCCGCGCTAAAGTCGGCGACGAAGCCGAACGGGTCGAATTGAATCAGGACGTCGTAGCCGATGTGACCTTCAACACTAAAACCGCCTGACCTGGCGAACAGTTCGGCCTTCGCGCCCCATTGCAGCGTATTCGCAGTGACGGCGAAATACCCTTCAGCCCGCAGCTTAAAATCACTCGTGTCACTGAAACTGATCGACACGCGCGCCAGCGCCGGAAAGTTGGGCGGCGGCTTGAAGGCTGGATGAAAGCCACCGACAGAAAGCGCGAAGACGGGCGACGAACCCCAATTCAAACGCATCGCCATGCTGCCCGTGAGCGGAAACTTGTGCACCAGGCGCGAGTCATAAAGCACGGCGTCGATCGAGATCGAACCTTGATCGAAATCGATCACTCCCAGGGCATTCATCTGCAGCCGGATCAGATCTTCCTGCTCTGAGGGCAGCATCACAGCCACGCGGCCCAGGATCAGCAGGCGGGTGCGCCGGCCAAGCTCGAGGATTAACGCCAGGTCCATCTTCAGCAGACGCACGCCGTGCCCCAGCAGATCTGAACCACCGGACCAAAAGATAACTGCCCTCCTGGGCCGGAAACGCTTTGTTCAGCGTGCCGAAGATCTGCGGAGCGTTGCCAATCGGATCGTTGGGGAAGAGCAGATCTTTGAGCGTGTTGTTCTTTAGTCCTTCGCGCAGAAATTCCTGATCGCAGGTGCGATTGATCGCCAGCAGACCGCCGATTTTGGTAAGCGAGAAACCCAGGCCCAACTGGAATTGGATTGAAGCCTTGCGCCGTGATGATGACGACGAAGGAAAAACCCTTCGCGCCGTTCGGCAGGCGAGTCGCAATCAAACCGATGGCCGTGACCGTAATGCCTTTGACGTCGAGCTGCAGTACTCCTCCGTATTGGCCCTTGTCGGAATCGAAAAAGAGAAAGCCACCGCCGGTGACAAAGGGTGAATCGATACGCACGCCGGCGCCGGTGGGCGGTTTGAAGCCGATGTCCAGATTAGCGGGACCAATATTGCCGGGGTGAAATTCAAGATCGGTGCGCAGGCCGACGTCCTGCACGACCACCTGCAGCGGACCGAGTCCAAATTTGAAGACGGCCCCGGCGTCGAGACGTATCCGATCGCTCGCGGGAGCCAGCGCCAGTCGTAACGACTGGATGGTGACCGGGCCCAGCTCAATATGTGCCGGTATCTCGAGGGCGAGCTGGGCGCCGCCGCTGAACGTAAAACCGGTCAGCAGGGTCATGCCGAAAGCCGCATTCGCCTCTGCCTTGACGTGGACGCCGGAAAGGACCTTTTGCAGAAAACCATCGGCATCATTGCCGTCAATCACCAGGCGCACGGTTTGTATTTCCGCCTGCACCCCAAGGTCGAGCTTTCCCTGTTGCTCCGCGACAAACCATTTGATGCCCAGCCCCTGAACGGCTAATCGACTTGCCCCGGACGTGCCGAATAGCACGAGTTCTTCAGCCTTCTCCGGCTTCTCGCGAATCTGAATCGAAGCGTTCAGCGAGGTGGTGAGGTTCAGGAGACTCTGGGCGTCGAGTGGCGGACGAATGACAATGCCCACGCCGGTAATGTCGGCGCTTGATTGGAAAGATCAGTTCGCCGCGATCACAAACGCGCGAAGTCGAAGGCCGCGGCGCCCAACAGGTATGGCAAAGCGCGAAGCCTTTCTTCTGGCCATTGCGCGCTTCCGCGGGCGAGAACGTGATCCCGAACTGGCTGTAGGTTTCAGCCGTGAACCCTTTTTGAAAAATCGGAAAGCGCATTTCGCGCAGGTTCGCCGAAGTATTGCCCAGCGCCGTGCGGGCCGCATCGGACTGCGGGTAGATGCCGCCCGGCAGCGCAGTCGAGCGCATCATCCGATCGAGCCGAACGAGGAACTTGTCGAAAGTCAAAATCGGCTGTCCCAATGATAGGTGTCGTTAGCGATCTTCATGGGATCAGTGAAGACCTGCGGGAAGCGATCCCAATTGACCAACCTCATCGGCTGTCCTTTGGCCGGATGTGGCTCGTAATAAGAGTTCCTTGAATTCGAGCCTCACCGCTGGCACAGCATCGGCAGGCACTGGTGCCGGCCTTCGCCGATGCCTTCGATGACGGCGCATTGCCTGAAAGCGCGATTAGGCCCGCTTGCGAAGGGCCTCGACATCCTTTGTTTAACCCTTGACCATTTCCAGCAGCTCGTCGGCTGGAGCGAGCCGCCATCCACCAACACCAGCAGCGTGCGCTGCGCTGCGCGGCAGAGATCGACTGCGCGATCGCGCAATTCGCGCTGTCGCTCGGTCTTGATCAGGTTTGGCCATCGTACTCGGCACCGCGTGGGTTTGATCCGCTCGTAGGCGGACGCATTACCGCTGGAATCACCGGGCAGGATACCCCCAACAGCGGGGCCCCAAATGGCTCGGCGATGTCAAGGTTGGCGTGCGGCGCTTTCCTTCGCTGGGCACGCGCGCGGCGTCGCGGCGACGTCAGCAGGCTCACCAAGCCGCGTGCACCGCGAAGGCCACCGGTACCCCGAACGCGCCGGCTGCCTCGGATTGACTGCCGAACCACAGCCCGGGGCCGCTGGCGTCGTGGCGTGACGCCCGAACGGTCGAGTCAGCAAGTAGTACAGACGTGATCCCGAAGCCAGCCGCCATCCCCGCGGTGGCGCCCCACAGGTTGCGCGTCGCCACGCCACGCCAAGCGACGAGGGCGGGAAAGATGGTCGCGGCGGCAATCCAGAGAACACCGGCGTCACCAACAGCAGGATGGCCCGCCGGCCGCTGCAGCGCGATGTAGGCCGCCACCAGCGCCACGAACAACAGAATTCACCTTGGATATGGCCACCTGCCGGCTGCGGCGGCGACCCACGGTGCACGATGTTGAAGTAGAGGTCGTGCGACAAAGCGCGCTGGCGATCGTCGTGCAGCAGCCCGTCGGCGGTGGACAGCGCCGCGGCGTGGCCGCCGGCGGCGACCAGGCAGCTCACCGCGAACGGCATGCCGCCGATCTCGGGCGCGGCGAGCACCAGGATGTCGGGCGTGATGTGCAACTCGCCGAGCTGCAGCACGCCATCGTGGTTGATGTCGACCACCGAGACCAGCGACGGCTCGGCCCCTCGACCACTCCAGGATCCAGCGCGGCAGTTCAGAACGGCGTGCCGCACCACGCGATGTCAGCACCTCGTACTTCACGAGCACCGCCAGCACCGGCGCACACACGTACAGCAGCACGATGAACAACAGCGCCCACGTCACCGAGCGCCGCGCCGCCGACGACGCTGGGCGTGGTATAGAAACGCGCCAGGATGTGCGGCATGCCGGCGGTGCCGGCCATCAGGCAGAACACCAGCGCCACGAAATCGAGCCGCGAGCGTTGCGGGCTTTGGCCGGCGGACGCCTCGGCGCCGTCGCCAGACCTGGAACAGCTGTGCCTGCGGCAGGCATGCCGCCCAATTGCCGCGCTCGTTCGAGGTCGGCATCGCGCGCCCGCGTCCAGGCTTCGCGCGCGGCATTGGCGTCTTTGGGTAGAGCCTGTTGTGCGCGCCGCCCGGCGCGCTGTTCGCCGACCGATGAACCGCTTTGGCGATGCGCCGTCCGCGCCGGCCGCGCAATGACGCCTGCGCTGATCGTTCAGCGAGCGCTCGACATCCTGCAGCTGCTGCGTGTACACGTCGGCCTCGGCCCTGAACGCGGCCATCACCGCGCGCTCGCGCGGATCGGCCAGCAGTTCGCGTTCGCGCTCGCTCACCTTCTGCAGTTGCTGCGCGAGCGCAAGTTGCGGCAGCGGTTGCCCCGTCTGCTTGATCGACAGCCACAGCACCGGCACCAGGAACGCGATCATCAGGATCATGTATTGCGCAACCTGGGTCCACGTGATCGCGCGCATGCCACCGACGAACGAGCACACCAGCACGCCACCCAAGCCGACGAAGACGCCCATCTCGAAGCCCAAGCCGGTGAGGCGCGACGTGATCAAGCCGATGCCGTAGATCTGCGCCACCACGTACATCAGGCTGCAGCCAGCCGTCACGAACAATCCCATCGCGCGCGGCAACCGGCCCGCCGTAGCGCTCGCCCAGGTAGTCTGGAATCGTGTACTGGCCGAACTGCCGCAGAGTACGGCGCGATGAAGAACGCGATCAGGCAAAAGCCACCTGTCCAACCGAGCACGTACGCCGAGCCGCCGAAGCCGTTGGCATACAACAAGCCTGCCAGACCCATGAACGAGGCGACGCTCATCCAGTCGGCACCGATGGCCATGCCGTTGTAGAGCGCAGGCACGTTGCGTCCGGCCACGAAATACTGCGCTGCCTCGGTGGTGCGACACGCCAGGCCGATGCTCGCGTACATCACCACCGGCAGCAGCAGAAACGCACTGGCGATCCACACGCGCCCCGCAGACCGGAGCGCTCCATCACCACCATCGCGGCGGTGAACAACAGCAGCACCAGCGCGCAGGCCACATAGCGTCGCGCCACGCGCGCCGCGGGCCGTGCCGCAGCCTGCGCGTCGGCTGAATGCGGCAGTTCAGCCGCCACGGTGCGAGCGCTGCTGCTGCTCGTCCATGCGATTGGCGCGGCGCTCGTACCACCAGGCCAGCGCCACATAGGCCAGCGGACCGATCAGCGCGGCGATCCACACTCGCGACGCCGCACCGGCGATCTCGAACGACTCGGGCGCGAACAACGGCGGCACGAAACGTCACCAGCGCCCAAGCCAGCGTCAACCACAGCGCCACCGGCCGCATGGCCAGCCAATGCGAGTGGATCGCCTGCGGATCGTCGGCCGGCTCGCTCATCGCATCCCCTGGGCATGAAACTGCGCGCGGCATTTTCGCGCACGGCCGGCCTCGCATCGGGCCTGTCTTTCCCTGAGCAGGGCATCGCAGCGCATGCGAAAATCGCGCCCCTGTTGCAGAACCCAACCATGGACATCGAACGCATCAACTGCCATCGGCACTCTGCTGACCGACCTCGCCGCGCGCACCGCCGCGCTCCGGGGGTATCTTTGACTACGACCGCAAATCGCTGCGACTGAACGAAGTCAACGCCGCGCTGGAGAACCCCAAGGTCTGGGACGAGCCCAAGCGCGCGCAGGAGCTGGGGCGCGAGAAGCGCACGCTGGAGACGGTGGTCGAGCACGATCGACCACCTGCAGCCAGCACCTGTCCGACAACAGCCGAGTTGCTACGACATGGTCGAAGGCCGACCAGCGACGTCGCCGAGCCTGCGGTCGATCGAGGCCGATGCGGCCAAGCTGAGGCGAGACGGTCGAAGACCTCGAGTTCCGCCGCATGTTCAGCAACCCGGCCGACCCGCTCAACTGCTTCCTCGACATCCAGGCCGGCGCCGGCGGCACCGAGGCCTGCGACTGGGCGGCGATGCTGCTGCGCCAGTACCTGAAGTACTGCGAGCGCAAGGGCTTCAAGGCCGAGCTGCTCGAAGAGAGCGCAGGCGACGTCGCCGGCATCAAGAGCGCGACGCATCAAGATCGAGGGCGACTACGCGTTCGGCCTCCTGCGCACCGAGACCGGCGTGCACCGCCTGGTGCGCAAGAGCCCGTTCGACTCCTCGGGCGGCCGCCACACCAGTTTCGCCAGCGTGTTCGTCTACCCCGAGGTCGACGACTCGATCGAGATCGAGATCAACCCGGCCGACGTGCGCACCGACACCTTCCGCGCCTGCGGCGCCGGCGGCCAGCACATCAACAAGACCGACTCGGCGGTGCGCCTGACGCACATCCCGACCGGCATCGTCGTGCAGTGCCAGAACGACCGCAGCCAGCACCGCAACCGCGACGAGGCGTGGGCAGATGCTGCAGACTCGCGCCTCGTACGAGCACGAGATGCGCAAGCAGCGCGAAGAGCAGCAAAAGCTCGAAGACAGCAAGACCGACGTCGGCTGGGGCCACCAGATCCGCAGCTACGTGCTCGACCAGAGCCGCATCAAGGACCTGCGCACCAACGTCGAGATCAGCAACACGCAGAAGGTGCTCGACGGCGACCTCGATGTCTTCATCGAGGCCAGCCTGAAGCAAGGCCTCTAGGGCCCGCCCCAACAGTCTCAACAGGTGAATCCCATGCGCGAAGGCCAGACCCAACCGGTGCGGCGCGAAGACTACACGCCACCGGCGTACTGGATCCGGCAGGTCGAGTTGACGCTTCGACCTCGACGCGACCAAGACCATCGTCGGCAACAAGATGACGATCGAGCGCAACGTCGCGTTGCCCGCGCAGCCGCTGCGGCTGCACGGCGAGGGTCTGAACCTGATGCGCGTGCTGGCCGACGGCGAGAGTCGTGGCCTTTCGCCACGACGACGGCGACCTGGTGATCGACCTGCCCGCCGATCGTGACCGTTTCGTGCTCGAGATCCGCAACACCTGCGCGCCCGAGGCCAACACCGAACTGTCGGGTCTGTACACGTCCAACGGCGGCTTCTTCACGCAATGCGAGGCCCAGGGCTTTCGCCGCATCACCTACTTCCTCGACCGCCCCGACGTGATGGCCGTCTACACGGTGACGCTGCGTGCCGCCAAGGCGCGCTGCCCCAAGCTGCTGTCCAACGGCAACCTGGTCGCCGAAGGACGCGCTCGACGGCGGCCGCCACTTCGCCACCTGGCACGACCCGCATCCCAAGCCCTCGTACCTGTTTGCGCTGGTGGCTGCCGACCTGGCCTGCCGCGAACAACGCGTGCGCTCGCGTGCTGGCAAGGATCACCTGCCTGCAGGTGTACGTGCGCCGCGGCGACATGGACAAGACCGAACACGCGATGAACTCGCTGATGGCGTCGATCGCCTGGGACGAGGCCCGCTTCGGTCTCACGCTGGACCTCGAGCGCTTCATGATCGTCGCGGTCGACGACTTCAACATGGGTGCGATGGAGAACAAGGGCCTGAATCTATTCAACACCAAGTTCGTGCTGGCCAGCGCAGCCACCGCCACCGACGACGACTTCTTCGACATCGAGCGAGTCATCGGCCACGAGTACTTCCACAACTGGACCGGCAACCGCATCACCTGCCGCGACTGGTTCCAGCTGTCGCTGAAAGAAGGCCTCACGGTCTTTCGCGACCAGGAGTTCAGCATGGACATGATGGCCAGCGCATCGGCGCGCGCCATCAAGCGCATCCACGACGTGCAGTTTCTGCGCGAGGTGCAGTTCGCCGAGGACGCCGGCCCGATGGCCCACCCGGTGCGCCCCGAGGCATACACCGCGATCGACAACTTCTACACCACCACGGTTTACGAAAAGGGCGCCGAGGTCGTGCGCATGATGCACACGCTGGTCGGCCGCGAAGGCTTCCGGCGCGGCATGGACTTGTACTTTCAGCGCCACGACGGCCAGGCCGTGACCTGCGACGACTTCGCGCAAGCGATCGCCGATGCCAACCCGGGCAGCTGGCTGGCCGAACACCTCGATGCCTTCAAGCGCTGGTACGCGCAGGCTGGCACGCCGTCGCTGCTAGCGCACGGCCACCACGACGCCGCGGCGCGCACCTGCACGCTGCGCCTGGGCCAAGCGTTGCGCCCCTACGCCTGGCCAGAGCGAGAAGCTGCCATTCGTGATCCCGGTGTCGCTTGTCGCTGCTGTCGCGCAACGGCACGGCGCTGCCGCTGCGCTTGCAAGGCGAGCCGATGGCCGGCGGCCCCTCGCGCGTGCTGGTGTTGTCCGAGGTCAGCCACAGCTTCACGTTCGCCGACATCGACGAAGAGCCGGTGCCGTCGCTGCTGCGAGGCTTCTCGGCGCCGGTGCATCTGGATGACGCGCTGAGCGATGCCGACCTGCGCGTGCTGCTGATGCACGACAACGATGCCTTCAACCGCTGGGAGGCTGGCCAGCGCCTGCTGATGCAAACCATGGTGGCGGCGCTGCATGCCGATGCGCCGCTGCAACTCGGGCCTCGACACCGTGGCGGCGCTGCGCAGCGTGCTGCGCGACCCGCGATCGACCCCGCGCTCAAAGAACTCTTGCTGACCCCGCCCAGCGAAGCCACCGTGGCCGAGCGGGTGACCCCGGCCGATCCGGGTCGCATCCACGCGCTGCACGAGCAGGCGCTGGATCAACTGGTCGCACATCTGCTGGCCGACTGGTCATGGGCGTTCGAGACGCACGCGGTGCGCGAAGGTTATCGGCCCGAGTCCGATCAGGCCGGCCGCCGCGCACTGGCCAACCAGGCGCTGGCGATGCTGGTGCGTCACGCGGTGCGCAGCGGCGATCCGGTGTGGCCGGGTCGCGCCCTGCAGCGCTTCAAGGACGCCGGCAACATGACCGACCGGCTCGGCGCGCTGAGCGCTCTGGTCGAGGTCGCACAGCGACCTGGCCGCCGGCGCGTCTGCAGCGCCTGTACGACGAGTTCGCCAGCGAGCCGCTGGTCGTTGATAAATGGTTCATGCTGCAGGCCAGCGCCAGCGAACGCGAGGGCCGGGTGTTCGCGCGCGTGCGCGAGTTGATGCAGCACCGTGCCTTCACGCTGAAGAATCCCAACCGTGCGCGCAGCCTGCTCATCAGCTTTTGCCTGCGCAACCCCGGCGCCTTTCATCGTGCCGATGCTGCGGGCTACGTGTTCTGGGCCGAGCGGGTGATCGAGCTCGACGCGCTCAACCCGCAGCTCGCCTCGCGCGTGGCGCGTGCGCTCGATCGCTGGATGCATCTGGCCGAGCCTTACCGCAGCGCGGCGCGCGAGGCCATCGCGCGCGTGGCGCTGCGCACCGACTTGAGCGCCGACGTGCGCGAGATTGTCACCAAGGCGTTGCAGGCGGTGCCGGCCGCAGCGTCAAAGGCCGAGGACACCGCGGCGGAAGTGCAGCCCTGAGCAAGGATCGCGACAGCCATCAGGTTTTTGTCTTCAGCACCTTGGCCACCGGGGCGGCCCGCAAGCGGTGCGCCTCGGGCAGGCCCGAGCCGAGCAGCGGGCGCAGGTACGAGGCAAACGCGTCGGTCACGTCGCTGCCGCTGTCGGCGATGAAGGCATCTTCCATCACCCGCGTCTTGCCGGCCACGTCGGCCAACGGCACCAGCTGGTAGTCGGCCGCGTAGTCGCCGCTGCGGCGGATCGTCACCGAGCCATTGCGCTCGCCCCACATCGCGAACTGCACCGCCTTCTCGCCGACCTCGCGCGCCTCGCGCGGCGTCGACGTCGCTAACGCAGCCGAGAAAACTGCGCTGCAGATAGCCGAAGGTGTCGCCGCGCACCCGCTTCAATCCGAGCTGAGCCTTGATCTGCTCGCACAGCAGGTCGGCCAACGCGCCGCTGCCTGACAGCTGCACGTTGCCGTGCGCATCGCGCTCGACCTGCTTGGCCAGCTGCGTGATGATCGGCTGGCCCGACGCATCGTGGATGCCCTCGGACACCGCGCACCACGCAGCGGCCGTGGCGTTCTTGCGCGGCCTTCACGTCGGCCAGGAAGCGCTCGATCGTGAACGTGCGCTCGGGCAGGTAGATCAAGTGCGGGCCATCGTCCGGCGAACTTCCTGGCACCGGCCGCGGCCGCCGTCAGGAACCCGGCATGACGGCCCATCACCACCGCCACGTAGACGCCGGGCAGCGCCGCGTTGTCGAGGTTGGCACCGGCAAAGGCCTGGGCCACGAAGCGCGCCGCCGACGGAAAACCCGGCGTGTGGTCGTTGCACACCAGGTCGTTGTCGATCGTCTTGGGGATGTGCACGCAGCGCAGCGGGTAGCCCGACTTGGCGGCTTCCTCGCTGACGATGCGCACGGTGTCCGACGAGTCGTTGCCGCCGATGTAGAAGAAGTGCCCGATGCCGTGCGCGCGCAGCACCTCGAAAATCTGCTGGCAGTATTTGAGATCGGGCTTGTCGCGCGTGGAGCCGAGCGTCGAGCCCGGCGTGGCGCCACCTGCTCGAGGTTGTGGCGGGTCTCCTGCGTCAGATCGACGAAGTCTTCGTTGACGATGCCGCGCACGCCGTGGCGCGCGCCGTAGACGCGTTCCACCTGGCCGAAGCGCCGCGCCTCCAGCACCACGCCCACCAGCGACTGATTGATGACGGCCGTCGGGCCGCCGCCCTGTGCTACCAGTATCTTGACTGCGGGCATCGCAGCGCTCCCGGGTCCATGCAACGAGCCTGCATTGTGCACACCGCGGCCCTAGCGGCCCGGTGCACCGGGCATCGCCCCGCTTTCGCGCGCAGGTGCTCAACAACAGCACCGTCGGGTCGGGCCGCGGATTTTCGGGCGTGAACAGAGCGCCGGCCGCGATCGCTTGCTCGAGCGCGATCTCCGTGGCGGCATCGTCGAGCTTCGGCGAGCGCTCGCCGTCGAGGCGAATCAGCGAGGGCCAGGCGATCACGGCGGCCATCACCAGCAGCACTGCGCGACGAACGGCATCACGCCGAAGTGAGATGTCCTGGGTCGACACGCCAGGCACAACGCGGCCGCTGGCCGCATCGGTGTCGCGCTTCGCGCGGCGCGACGCTGCGCAGGAAGAACAGCGCATAACCGAACGGCGGCGTCAGAAACGAGGTCTGCAAGTTGATGCCCACCAGCACGCCGAACCACACCAGGTCGATGCCGAGCTTGGCGGCCAGCGGTGCGAGCAGCGGCATCAGGATGAAGGCGATCTCGAAGAAGTCGAGAAACATCCCAAGCAGGAAGGTGAGCGCCGTCACCACCACCAGGAACCCGGTGGCGCCGCCCGGCAGATGAGCAAACAGGCTCTCGACCCAGACGTTGCCGTTCACGGCCGCGAACGTGTGGCTGAAGATCGTCGAGCCGATCAAGATGAAGATCACGAAGCAACTCAGCTTGGCCGTGCGCAGCGCCGCATCGGCGAGCATGCCGCGCGCCAACCGGCCCTGCAGCGACGCCAACATCACGGCGCCGACGGCGCCCATGGCGCCGGCCTCGGTCGGCGTGGCCAGCGCCGACGTAGATCGTGCCGAGCACCAGGAAGATCAGCACAAGCGGCGGCGCGCACGCCAAGACCGCGCGCTGCATCAGCGGCGACAACCAACCGATGCGATACCGGCGGTCTGCCGCCGCTGCGCCGATGGCGATGAACGCCGCGATGGCCACCGCGACGATTACACGCTCGTCGGGCGGCGGCTCGAACTCGCGCCCCAACGCCCGCGTCAACGCCGGATAGAGCGTCGAGACCGCCCACGCGCCGGCAATGCCGGCAAATGCAAGCAGGGCCCATGCGCCCAGGCTGCCCACGCGGCGGCGCGCAGGCACTGCGCCCGGGATCAGCGGCTACACCGGGCAGCCACGCGGGCCGCAGCAGCGCGAGCACTGCCACCAGCGCGGCATAGCAGACGATGATCAGCGCCGCCGGCACCAGCGCCGCGGCGTACATCTCGCCGACGCCACGCCCGAGCTGATCGGCCAGCACGATGAGCGACAGCGACGGCGGCACGATCTGCGTCAGACCACCCGCTGCGGCGACGACGCCGGCGGCAATGCGCGGGTTGTAGCCCCGCCGCAGCATCACCGGCAGCGACACGGTGCCAATCGAGATCACCGCCGCCGCCACCACGCCGGTGGTGGCCGCCAGCAACGCGCCCACCGCGATCACCGACAACGCAAGGCCGCCGCGCAGACCACCCGATAGTTCGCCGGCGGTCTCCAACACCTCCTCGGCCAGGCCGCTGCGGTCGAGCACCAGCCCCATGAAGGTGAAGAACGGAATCGCCAGCAGCAACTCGCTGGCCATGATGCCGAACACGCGCAGCGGCAATGCGGTGATCAACGCCGCGGGCATGACGTCGAGATGCACGCCCAGCCATGCGAAGCCGAGGCCGCAACCCGCGAGGCCAAACACCACGGGCACACCGCTGAAAAGGGCAAGTGCCAAGCGCCACGAACATCAGCGGCGCGAGATTGGCCGCCAGCCAAACGCTCATCGCGCTGCACCCGTAGAGTCGCGCGGTGCACTCCAGCGCCACGGCGGCAGGTCGGCCTCCTCGAACTCGGCGCGGGAGAGCCGGCCGCGCAAGTAGGCGATGCGCCGCACCAGCTCGCTCAGGCACTGCAACGCGAGCAACGCCAGACCGAGCGGCATCGCCGCCACGATCGGCCACACCGGCAGACCACCGGCGTTGACGTAGATCTCGCCACTGGCCCAGCTGGCGCATGGAACAACTCACCCGACAACACACCGATCACCGCGGTCATCGGCAGCGCACACGCAGCAGGCCGGCAATGTCGACTCCAGGCGCGCGTGCGCGGTGTGCAACGACTGGACCAGACATCGACCCGCACGTGCTCGTTGACCAGCAGCACGTAGCCCGCGCAACCGAGCGCCGACAGCGCGAACAGGTGCCACTGGATCTCGAAGCCAGGCGTTGGAGCTAACGCCGAAGAACTTGCGCGATATCGCGTTGCCGGTGCTGACGGCGATGGCGCCGAGGATCGGCCACGCCATCGCGCGCCCGACGTGCCGGTTGAGGGCGTCTATCCAACGGGCCCAGCGCAGAGCAGATCCATTGCAACGCCTTGGGACAACCGAGACAGCGGCGCATCATAGGGAGACGATTGCCATCGTGCCCAGCCCGGGTATACGCACGGCACGCCCACGTCCATTGAAGGGCTTGCGGGTCTGGCTACAGGCGATTCGGCAGGCGGTCGCCGGTGCGACATCGCCGCGTCACGCGGGCGGAGACAATCGCGCGCATGGGCACCCTGTATCTGGTCCGTCATGGCCAGGCCTCGTTCGGCACTGACGACTACGACCGCTTGAGCGAACTCGGCGCACGCCAGTGCGAACGGCTGGGCGAATATTTTCGCGATCACAACGTGCGCTTCGATGGCGTGATCACCGGCACATTGAAGCGCCACGCGCAGTCATTCGAAGGCGATCGGACGCGGCTTGCGAGTCGACCACGAGCCGCTGGCGATGCCCGGGCTGAACAGAATACGACAGCGAGGCCGTGGTGCGGGCGATCCACCCGCAGCCGCTGCATCGCGCCACCACCCGGAGCAGGTGCGGCAGCACTTCGGGATCCTGCGCGAGGGCTGATCCGCGCCTGGATAGAAGGCCGCACCGCACCCGCGGGCATGCCGACGTTCGAGCGTTTCTCGGCCGCAGTCGTCGAGGCGCTCGACCACGTGCGCACCCGACACGATGGCCATGTGCTGATCGTCTCCAGCGGTGGGCCGATCTCCAGCGCCGTCGCACACGTGCTGGGCGCGCCGCCGCGAGGCAATGGTGGAGCTCAACCTGCGCATGCGCAACAGCGCCATCACCGAGTTCGCCTTCACGCCCAAGCGGCACGCGCTGATTACCTTCAACACGCTGCCGCACCTCGGAGTGCCGATTACGCGGGTTGGGTCACCCACACCTGAGTCACGCCGGCGCGCGTTCGCGCGCGCGTTGGGCATGTCGAGGTGATGGCCGCTTTCAAGCTCGCGCAATCCGTAGCCGCTGATTGCACGGCCGCCGGAATGTTCGCGGCCCGCATATCGTAAGCACCTGCCGACCGTTTCGCGGAAGTCCTCGCGTGGAACCGGTGGGCGCCCTGCACGCTTGCGTGGCGCGGCGCCGTTGTCATCCGTGCATTGCATTCACTGCTCAAGGAGGTCACCTATGCGTCACTTCAAGTGCGGCATCACGCTCGCGGCGCTCACGCTATCCGCGCTCGCGTTCGCACACCCGCAATCCAAGACGCTCGTCAAGTTCGAGGCGCGATCGGCGCCGATCCGCTGGCCGCGGTCGGCGCGGCTCAACAACCAACATCGTGCGCGGCATCTCTCCCGGTGGCCGCGCCTGGGTGCTGCGCCGCCTCGATGCCGCGGTCGGAAAGAACGGCCACATCTTCGCGCGCGGCTCCGGACTGCTGCTGGCCACTGGCGACGTGATCGGCACCGTCGGCCCGGTGACGCAGGTGGCAGCCACACTGGCGTGCGGCCCGGCGGCACGCCGACGTTGTTCAGTTCGGCAGCAGCGCCGCTCGACGCCGCGGGCAACTTCCGCATCGACAGCGAGATTGACGCAAGATGGCGTCAACCCCGCGGTGTCGCCACCCAGCTGCGACAACCCGGTGCTGTTGATCCGCAGCGTCGGCGCCAACGGCGCGCCGGGTGCGTGGTTTGCCGCCGGAATTCCGGTGGCCGACGACAACGACTGAGTTGCTGGTCCTCGCGAGGTGCCTGCCTACTGCACAGGCACCCCGCGGGTCACGCCAATTTCACGTGCTTCAGCGGCAGGTTGCGCACCGGCTTGCCGGTGGCGGCATGGATCGCATTGAGTACGCTGGGCGTCACCACGCAAATCGTCGGTTCGCCCACGCCGCCCCAGAAGTCGTGCGTCGGCACGATCACCGTCTCGACTTTCGGAAACTCGGCGAGCTTGAGGATCGGGTAGGTGTGGAAGTTCAACTCGTTCGACGCGGCCCTTGTCCGATCGTGATCTCGCCGTACAGCGCGGCCGACAAGCCGTAGGCGACCGAGCCCTCAACCTGCGCTGCGATTTGATCGGGGTTTACCGCGTGGCCGCAATCCAGCGCCAGCACCATGCGATGCACGCTGCAGCTCGCCGCGTGGCGTCACCGACACCTCGGCCACCGCGGCCGAGTAGCTGCCGTAGCCCATGAACTGCGCGATGCCGCGGTGCACGCCGGCGGGCAGCGGCGTGCCCCAGCCGGCCTTCTCGGCTGCGGCGTTCAGCACCGCCGAGGTGCTTGAGGTGCTTCGCCATCAGCGCGCGGCGAAACGTCCACGGAGTCCAGCCCGGCCGCGCGCGCCACCTCGTCGATGAAGCACTCCATGTAGACGCCGTTCTGGTTGGTGTTGACGCCGCGCCATGGCCCGACCGGCACGTGGGTGTTGCGCATCGCGTACTCGATCAGCAGGTTCGGCACCGTGTAGCCGAGCTGCGGCGTCGCCCGCCTCGGCCCACCATGCCCTGGAGTCTGCCGCCGGTCCTTGCCGTCGATCGACCGTCTGCGGCGCCACGTAGGCGTTGATCGATTGCCCCGAGACAGCGCACGTGCAAGCCGACCAAAGCTGCCGCTGGCATCGAGCCCGGCCGCTCAGCTTGCACTGCCGAGATCGGCCGGTAGAAGTCGTGCGCCTGGTCCTCCTCGCGGCTCCAGATCATCTTGACCGGCACGCCGGGAAACTGCTTGGCGATCGCCACCGCCTGGCGCGTGTAGTCCTGGTTGCCGCCGCGGCGGCCGAAGCCGCCGCCGAGGTCGGGCCGGTGCACCTCGCACTTGCGCCAGCGGCAGACCTGACTCTTCCGACAGCGCCGCGTGCGCGGCTTCGGCGTTCTGCGTGCGGCACCCAGATCTCCGCCGCGCTCGGTGGTGACGCGCGCGGTGCAGTTCATTGGCTCCATCGTCGCGTGCGCGAGGAACGGCGTGCGCGTACGATCGCTTCCACCTTCTTGGCCGCGCCGCCGATCGCCTTCAGCGCATCGCCCTCGTTGCGCTGCGCGTAGACATCGCGCCGGCCATCAGGCCGTCTTGCAGGTGCTGTGCGATCCTCGCGCTGGTTGCGGCGCGCCCGCGCCCTCGTCCCACACGAATCGGCAGCACGTCGAGCGCGCTCTTGGCGTGCCACCAGGTGTCGGCGACCACCGCCACCGTGCTGTCGTCTGACCTCGCACGGCGCCCTTGACGCCTGGGCGTTTGGCGATCGACCGCGTCGTCGAAGCTCACCAGCTTGCCGCCGAACACCGGGCATCGACTTGATCGCCGCGTTGAGCATGCCAGGCACGCTGCACGTCGATCGCGTAGCGTCTTGCTGCCGTCGAGCTTGTCGGCGGTGTCAGGCGCTTCATCGGCTTGCCGGCCACCTTCCAGGTCTTCGGATCCTTCAAGCACGATGGCCTTCAGTGTCAGGCGGCGGCAGCTTGGCCGCCGCCGCTGCGACCTGCCATAGGTGGTGCTGCGGCCGCTGGCTGCATGCGTGATGACGCCGTTCGGCCACGCGCAGCTCGCCGACACCGGCACCTTCCACTCGTCGGCGGCTGCCTGCAACAGCATGCATGCGTGCCGCCGCGCCACCGCGGCGCACGTAGTCTTGCGAGGTGCGGATGCCGCGGCTGCCGCCGGTGCCCATCTCGCCCCAGGCGCGCTTGGCCTCGAAGTTGCAGCTGCGGCGAGATCTGCTCGGTGCTGACCTTCGACCAGTCGCACTCCAACTCCTCGGCCACCAGTTGCGCCAGGCCGGTGAGCGTGCCCTGACCCATCTCCGAGCGCGCGATGCGGATCACGCAGCGCATCATCCGGGCCGCACGACCACCCAGAGGTTGAGTCTCGCTGCCGTCGCTCGCGGCTGCGCGCCGGCATCGAACGGTGCCGACCAGCCGAGCACGAGCGTGCCGGCCACGGCGCCGGTGGTGACGATGAATTCGCGGCGCGACGGATCGTCGAGCGCGAGCGAGACGTTGGTTTGTTCATCGGCGGCTCCTCAAGCCTTGCGGCCGGCGATGATGGCGGCGGCGCGATGCACGGCGCCGCGCGGATGCGCTGGTAGGTGCCGCAGCGGCAGATGTTGGTCATCGCCGCGTCGATGTCGGCATCGGTCGGCTTGCGGTTCTTCGCCAGCAGGGCCGCGGCCGCCATGATCTGGCCCGACTGGCAGTAGCCGCACTGCGGCACGTCGAGCTCGGCCCAGGCCGCTGCACCGGGTGGCGAGCGGTCGCGCGACAGGCCCTCGATGGTGACGATGCGATCGTCGCGCGGCAACGCTGCCCACCGCCACTGAGCACGAGCGTCGCCAGCTCGCCGTTGATGTGCACCGAGCAGGCGCCGCACTGCGCGATGCCGCAGCCGTATTTGGTGCCGGTCAGGCCCACCTGCTCGCGCAGCACCCACAGCAGCGGCGTGTCGGCCTCGACTGCCACCTCGAACGCTTGACCGTTGACATTGAGCTTGGCACACCAGCCTCGTGCCTCGTCGACCGAGGCGAGTCTGATCGATGGCGCAGGCGCTTTGCAACCGCGCGCGGGGCACGGCGCCGAAGACGCCGTTCAGCGCTGGTGCGTGCGCAGCAGCTCGGCGAAGTCGGCAGCCGCAACCGGCTTGCTGAAGAAAAAACCTTGCATCTGGTCGCACGCGTGCTCGCGCAGGAAGTCCTGCTGCTCGCGGGTCTCCACGCCCTCGGCCACCACCGTGAGGTTCAACGTCCTGCCCATCGCGATGATGGCTTCGGCGATCGCGCTTGTCCTCGCACGTCGGCTGGCAACGTCGCGGATGAACGAACGGTCGACCTTCAGCGTATCGATCGGAAAGCGCTTGAGCTGAGCCAGCGACGAGTAGCCGGTGCCGAAAGTCGTCGATGGCCAGCTGCACGCCCATGTCGCTTGAGGCGCGCACAGCACCTCCAGCGCGCGCTCGACGTTGTGCATCACCGATGCTCTCGGTGACCTCGAGCTCCAGCAGGTCGGGCTTCAGGCCGGTGTCGGCGAGCACGTCTCGCACCGCGGCCACGCAGTTCGGGATCGTTGAGCTGGCGCGGCGACAGGTTGACTGACACGCGCACCGGCGGCAAGCCCGCGCCTGCCACGACATCGACTGCGCGCAGGCCGTGCGCAGCACCCACTTGCCGATGGCCAGGATGAGGCCCGTCTCCTCGGCCACCGGGATGAACTTGGCCGGGGACACCGAGGCCGAGCTCGGCGCTGTTCCAGCGCAGCAGCGCTTCGACACCGGCGATGGCGTTGCTCGCCAGGTCGAGCTTGGCCTGGTAGTGCAGCGACAACTCGTTGCGCTCGATCGCGCGGCGCAGCGCTGGTCTCCAGCGTCAGGCGCTCGAGCGACAGCGTGTTCGAGCCGACCGTCGTAGAACTGGAAGTTGTTCTTACCCTCTTCCTTGGCGTGGTACATCGCGAGGTCGGCGTGCATCATCAGCGAGGACTCGTCGAGCGCGTCATCGGGGAACACCGAGATGCCGATGCTGGCGGTGACGCGGCACTCCTGCGCCGTTGAGCTCGATCGGCCTGATCACCGCCGACAGCAGCTTGCGTGCAATGACGCCGGCCTGCTCGCTGCTGTCGCAGATCCTGCAGCAGCATCACGAACTCGTCGCCGCCCAGGCGGGCGACGATGTCGCTGGCGCGCAGACTCTCCTTCAGGCGCTCGGCCACTTCGCGCAGCAAGGCGTCGCCGGCCTCGTGGCCGAGGCTGTCGTTGATGATCTTGAAGCGGTCGAGGTCGATGAACAGCACCGCGAACTTGCGCTGGTTGCGGCGCGACAGCGCAGGCACGTGGTTCAGCAGCTCGGCTGAACATCACGCGGTTGGGCAGCCCGGTCAGGCTGTCGTGCGTGGCCAGATACTGAATGCGCTCTTCGGCCTGCTTGCGCGGCGTGACGTCGCGCGACACGCCGCGGTAGCCCGCGAAGCAGCCGTCGTTGTCGGTCAGCGGCTCACCGCTGACGCTGACGAACGGCGGCGGCGGCCGTTGTTGGTGCTGTAGACGTACTCGAAATCGCGAAACGGCTCGCGCCGCTCCAGGCGATGCGCGCGCAGGTCGGCCCAACCGACATCGCCGTCGGGCCGGGAATCTCCCAGGCCAGGCGGCCGCGCAGCGGCTGCTCGTACTTGTCGCCCATGTCGCGGCCACCGAACGCGGTGAAGCGCAACTCGGCATCGAGCTCCCAGTACCAGTCGGACGACAACTCCACCAGGCTGCGAAAGCGCTGTTCGCTGCGCTGCACGGCAAGCTCGGCCTGCTTGCGTGCCGTGATGTCTTGAATGATCGAGATGTCGTTGCCGGGACGACCGGCGCTGTCACGCTGCACCGAGATCGTGATCTGCACCCAAACGACAGGTGCCGTCCTTGCGCAGGTAGCGTTTCTCGAGCTGGAACGAATCGATCTCGCCAGCGCGCAACTGGGGCGCGCACCTTGTCGGCCACGCTCTTGTCGTCCGGGTGCGAGACCTGCTTGACCGTCATGCCCAACAACTCTTCGCGGCTGTAGCCAAGCAGCTCGCACAGCGCGCGGTTGACCTGCACATAACGCATGTCGCCGTCGACGTGGGCGATGCCGATGGCCGCCAGCTCGATGGTGTCGGCGTAGTAGCCTCTCGCTGTCGCGCAACTGGGCCTGTGCCTGCGCGCGCGAGCAGAACTGCCCGATCTGGCTGCCGACGTAGCGGGTGCAATCCAGCAACTCGGCGTCGGGCTCCTCGACATCATGGCTGTAGAACTCGACCACACCCAACACGCGCCCCGCCGCCGTGATCGGAAATGCGAAGGCGCTGCGCAACCCCGCCTGCGCGGCCAGCGCTGCGCGCTTGAAGGTCGGCTCGGCGGCGACGTCGCGCATCCAGACGGGGTCGCCAGTGAGCCACGTGCGCCGCACCAAGCCGCCTTGGGTGGCCGTCTGGCGCATGCTGCGCATGGATTCGGAGAAAGGCGGCCACGCGTGCGTCCGCCACGCCCCAGGACCCGGCGCACAGCAGAACGTCGTCGTGCGACTCCTCGATCCAGCAGGCGCCGCAGGTCCAGCTCAGCTCTTCGCAGACGGCGCGCACGATGAGGGGCGCCGCCTCTCGCAGGTCGAAAGACCGTGACAAAGCGCCGGTCACGCCATGCTCGATCACCATTTCGCTGCGCGGTGCGCGAACGCCGCAACCTGCGACGGCGTCATCGGGCCCGCCGGGTCGTAGGTGCCGAGTTCGGCCAGGACCGACTCGCTGGGTGTGATTTGTCGCATGGACGGCGCTCACCAGGGGATGCTCGGATATCGGCCGAGATCGCCGCCGCTTTAGCGCGTTGCAGCGTGCAACCAACGGTGTGTGGCGAACCCGGCAGCAGGGCTGCCGGGGCCGCTGGCTATAATTCGCGCCCTTGCTACCTCAGCCGGTGTAGCTCAGTTGGTAGAGCAGCGCATTCGTAATGCGAAGGTCGGGAGTTCGACTCTTCTCACCGGCACCGGATGACAGCCGAGCCAGCGGTCGGACAACGAATCGACCGTCCCCATCAGGTATAAGCGCTCTTGTAAGCGAGTTTGGGCAATGCACTTGTTTCCCTAGCAGCTGCAGGGTCTTGAGCAAAGGCCAGACGACGTGCTCAACACTAAGCCGCTGACTGCTGCGCAGATGCGAGGCGATTGCTTTGGGCGCAATGCCTCCGGCAGGTTCGTGGCCGCCTGCGCAGTACCAGCGATCCTGCGCCAGTACTGTCTGGGAACTGCTAGTTGTTGAAGCTGCGTCGCTACTTGGGCCAATCACATACGAGCCGCCCGAAGGAATTGGGCCCGATATCAGGCTTCAATTGCTTACCAAGCGATGGCTGGCCATAGAGGTTGCCTACCTTCATCCTCGTTTTGAGGACGAGGAACTTACCGCAGTGATTGGTCGCTCTCTGGTTGCACAAACTGCCAAATCAATCAATCAATCCAGTGGAAGTGGAGTGCCGCTTCCATGGTGACAACGAAAACCCAGCTGGTCCCAGAAGAACGCTACCCGAGAGGATGAGCGAAGGCGATTCCTTCAAACCAGAAGTCAACTGTTCCTCAAGACGGTCAGGGAAACCGACTGAGACTCATCGCGTCACGCTTAGCGACTACACGGTCACGCTCACAGCGACACCACAGTCGAAGAATGCGACGGGATTTCTTCATTGGGGTGGTTCAGTTACCGAAACACCGCTGATAGTTGACGAACATGCAGCCTTTCGGTCTGTGCGAGCGAAGGTTGCCAGCACAAGGTAGACGGGCCGCATTGTTTGCATCGGCAGCGATGTAAGTCCGGCGCTCACCAATGGTCTCATTAGTTTCCGGTGTGCAGCTCGAACAAGCCCCTGGGCGAAGCTGTGCGATAAGGTCGGGCGAACTGTCACCAGGTACTCGTTGTTCAGGTCAAGGCGGACTTCACACCTTCAGAGGACTACCGACTCGCACACGGGACCACTTTTCCGGTGCAAAGTTGCCGCCATCCATTGACCCCCGAAAGTGGGAGTTTGTCCGGCGTCTTGAGCCTGAACCGTTGGAGATACGTCCCCCTTGCCGCGACGAGACCGGTAGCATCATCGCCACCGGACCAACACCGGCCCACTCTCGTTCGGTGGAACAAAGAGGCACTGCCGTGACAATCCGACACCTGCTCGCTGATGTACTGGCCGGCCGCAGCAACTGGCGAGGCGTATGGCGGGGCAGAGACGATTGGATGAAGAATCTTGCGCCGATTGGCCGCTGGATGGTCAATTGTTGGCTGCGAGTTGAAGGAAGGCAGCTTGGAGCGCGGTGAGGGCGTCCGCTGTTGTCCTCGAACTAGCGCCGCCCGCCTGCGGTAGCCCTGTTTTTTCTGGCCACGAGACGAGACCTCGACGACTAGCGTCCCTGACAGCGCGCGCATTGTGCGTCACTCGTTTTTGCTGTATGCGCAGTTCACTGGCAGATTGCGGCAACCTGACTGTCCTTGAGACCATGTTGCCGCATGCCGGCCTACTAGAGCCACGTTGCACGCTGGAGCCCGCAAGCGCCTCACTGGTCTTCGATGCGACTGACGGCGCCTGGGTCTGAACTGGGCAGCCGGCCCTGATGCTTTCGAGGGCCTGCGTCATCCCTGTCAGGTCAATCTCGCCGGTCTTAATCCTCACCAGAGTAGACGACTGATAGCGTAGACGACCGACGCCCTGCAACTGCTCGAAAGTCGGTTCAGCCAAAATAATGACTCAGAACCTTCTTTTCCATTTCTGTAGGAAGTCGCATTGGACGAGCCTGCTCATCGCCAAAACGGAGGTCACCGACTCCAAGCCACCAAGAGACTCGAATGTGGGGATTCTGGGGTCCAGTACCATACCAGTCGTCGCGATAAATGCCAGTGCAATCTGTCTTGTCAGTCGTGTGTCTCTGTCCCGATATACCTTCAATTACCCGACACGAACACAACCGTCGCATTCTTCAAATCAGCTTTCGTTGATGTGCTAGCTCCAAAAAGATTGCAACGATTGCAAGTAGAGGGATGAGTTCGTGTGTTCATGAGATTCCCAGCAGGTTCTTCTTTAGTCGCGCATGCGCAGCGGTCACATAACTTGTGGCTCTACAAAAAAGTCGTTCGCCCGAAAGCGGGACCTCATTCGGTCTTGTCCTCTGGACGGTTGGCTCTTCATTCCAGTCTTATCCTTCGCCTTTGCTGCGGCCTTCGTCTGCCACTGCATGTTCGATGGCTCATCGGCCCGCCCGCTTGAGCGGCTTCATGGTCTACTACGTAGCCTGGGCACGCGCCACTGGACCGTCCCGTTGACGGACACGGCTGCGACCGCTTGAACTCATTTTTGCTGCTGCGGGCAGTGAATCTTGCCGTTCCGGGTCACGCTCTACGCCGTCAGCCGCCGGAACATTTTGGCTAGTTGAATATTGGCCGCCCCCATTGCCGCGCGCAGCGGTCGTCTCGCCCTGGCAATTGACAGGATTCCCGCGCTAGGCTAGCAGAGCAAATGTGCGCACTGGGCCTCCACGACCTCCGGCCCTGTGGAGCCCATGCCTCCGCCAGTAAGTCTAGTCGCCCAACTCCTGCAGTGCGTTCGAGTATTCACCCGGAATGGTGAGAGGCAGCTTCTTGCAGAATCGACCGGGTCTACGCCGCCGCGCTGAGTTACTACGGCGCGCGTTCGGGCGGAGTGTGCAACGGGTTTGCATCTCAGGTTGCCTTTAATCTCGATGTCCGCCGGAACAGTAGAGAACCAGACCAATATGACCCAACTCCGAGGAGGCTTTCATGAGACGCATTGCGTTTGTCTTTGCAATCGCTTTCTTTAGCTGGAGTCGTGGCGTCGCCACTTCCCCTCCGCCAAAGAAGAAGGGAAAAGACCGACGCACTGCTGGTGATTGATGCCACGGACAGGTTGGCAAGCTGTCGACCATGGGTAACACCGATCGTCTACCTGGCAATTAACAGTGTTCTGACCTCGTACTTCCTAGCGTACGTGCCTCAAAGCAGAACGACAACTTCGAGAGGTGGTGCCGCTAAGCGGACTATGCAACTATTGTTCTCAGGCCAAACTGCACAGGCACTGCGTACATGCAGAACGGTGATGGCACGAGAGCCGTTGCCCGTCGAGCGGTGGTGCTCAAGGTGGACGGACAGAACTATCTGTACGTCGGCCAGCCGGTGGCACCCACAACAATTACGCTGGGCTCTGTCTTCCAAACTGGCGGCTGCGCACCAACGTCCGGAACGGCGTCGCTGTCCCCTTGAACCCTCACGTGAACCGCTTTCGACGATGTTCGCGGAGCCTGGGGTCAGTAGGGAGCGCCGCTCCTACGCGTGACTGAGCCGTTCTGCGAGAAAAAGTACTAAGACAACGACAGCCCCTGCGAGGGTGGCCCCTGGCAAACCCTAGAACTGGTGCTCGAACGTTAGTTGCCTCGTCGTATGTTGTCTGACGCCCCGATGTCAGACGTGTACTTTGGCGAACCATTGTGAATAGCGCCACGAGAACCGAGCCAACGCAGTGAATGGCTGCGCGCATCACCATCGCGACGCCTGGCTAGGCATGAGCGGGACTCCTCAACCTGTGAATTGGTGGAAATGCCTGGGCAAAACTCGGTACAACGACCTTGCAGCGCTACGTCAAACGCTGCATTCTCACACGCTACGCCGGTTAGGGGACCGGTGTGTTGCGTTGGGGGCCGGGACGATATGGCTTTCACTGGCACTCGATATACAACAGAGACGCGATGGACGAAGTTGACGATTTCCGCAGAAGTCCGCTGAGCTGCGCTCCGAGGGACGCCTCGACGAGGCCGTCTTGGCGGCTCGAAGGGCTACGAATGCCAAACCTGATGATGCCAATGGTGGTGGCACCTGGGTTTAGCGTTGCAGAAGCAAAGACCACGCCACCTCCAGCGCGGCATTCAGAAGGTCACTCAACTGGCGCCGGACTTCGCCGACGGCTGGTGCCAGTACGGTCGTCACGCATTGCACCAGAGCGGCCCGAGCTCGACGATGCGATGGTCAGTACGAGCTGAGCGCTGAGTCTCGACCCCGAGCACGTCCTGGCGCTCACCGCGTACGCCATGGCGCTGAAAAAGATTCGACGAGCGTGACCTCGAGGGCGGCGGCTGGAACTGCTCAGGAAGCTGCAGCGCCTGGACGCACTGGATGATTCGAGCTGTTCGACCTTGCCTACCTGCTTGCCGAAGGCGACAGCCTGGAAGCAGCGCTGAGCCTACAAGACGTATACACGCAAGTTGCCGAGCGCCAGCCGTACAACAACCTGGGGCTCGTGTACGAGTGCATCGGCCAAGATGCGGACGCACTGGACGCCTTTCGAACCGCATATCGTCTCGACACCGACGAGAAGAAAAGCCGGCAGGAAACTCTCCATTTTGCGCGTGCGCGCACTAATGCTGCCTTTGCGAGACAAGGTGTTGAGCAAGCCTCAGCCCTCTGCAGCAAGCCTGGTATCGGAACTACATCAGCCCGTTCGCCGTCTTGCAGGTCGACGCTGTCGACGGGTTCTCGGTAACGCCGAGAACTGCAAAGGGCCAGGCAGGCGGTATTGCGCGAGCTCGAACTCGAAGACGGCAACCTGTCGTGGCTGCCCGGGCTGATGTTGGACGAATCAGGGCGCTGGCGCTTGTTCAGACTCTCAAACGATGACGCGCAGCGCCACCATTGCATTGCACGGTCTTCGAAATCACCCGAGGCTGCGCCGATTCCTCGAGTGGAGACCTGGCGCACTTTCTAGTTGAGGACGCCGATTCTCAGGACGTCGTGCTGTCCTACCAAGTCGACGCCGATGTGCTCAAAGCTTCGGGCCGAGGTTCGCCGCTCAGCTCGATGCGGTGCTCACTCGCGCCATTGAGCAAGGCGACACCGACGAGCTGCAGTGCGCGCTCGACGGCCGCAAGTGGGTGCTGCCGGAGGATGAGAACGCTGTTTCCGAGGTGCCAAGCGGGCGATGGAGCGGCTGCGCGAGCCGCTGGTGCGGCTAGCCGATGAAGCCGAGAAAGCGGCTTGTCCCTTAGGCAGTGCAACGCGTGTTGGCACAGGGCAAGCTGGGAGCGATGCTCGAGCACCTGCCGGCGCTGGTTGAAACCCACTCGGCGGCCGCCCGGGCGCGCTGCGCGAGCTGTCGGTGAGCCACTACAACCCGCAGTTCGACGCCGAAGCCGCCAAGGCCATCTTTTGCAGATGGGCAAGGACTTCGCCACCAGTCGTCGTCGCTGGCGCACCAGTTTGAAGGATGTGGCCTTTCTGGACAAGGCCATCGCCAAGCAGCGAAGAGCGAAGCCCACCTGACGTTCTCCGGTGGCAAGCCGGACCTGAGCATCACCAAGGCAGGGGTCGCCTACGGCGACAAGAAGATGGTGCCATCGGACATCGTGGCTACGCGCTGGGGCCGGGTCTGTGAGCCGATCGAGGCTCCACTTGCAGTGAGGTTCTCGATTGCATTCAAGAGCCGCAATGGCATGGACATCGAGGTTGCGTGGTCGTCGTCAATGTCGAAACGCAACGCGAACATGGGCCAATCTCGTGGACGCCACGATGACGTTCCTGCTCGATGACATCGTATTGAGTTTCACGCGGTCACTGGAAGCCGGGCGCACCATCAAAGGTCGGTCGCTGTGGACGTGACTAGGGATAGGGTCGTCTTCGAGGTCAGGGCTGGTTCTCCGCAAGCGCGTGCTCGGCGAGTGGCGCAACCTTGTGTCGAACATCGTCAATGGCATGGTCGTTCTTATGGACAGCACCAATCCAAAGGCCAAAGCGGCGTTGTCCCTGGACTCCGTGGACAACGCATTCGTGCTGCACGCGCCGCGCCATCAAACGAAGGCGGGCAAATGAGCCAACATCCGGGCGTCGTGGAGATGCCGAAGCTTTTCCTGCAAACCCTCAACCACCTGTATGAAATCGAGCGCAAGTTGGCGCTGCATGGCGATCGCGCATGTCGCGCGCAACGTGGCCCCGCATCGGGAGGCGTTCGCAGGGGAGCGACTGTTTTACGAAGACCCGATGGGGCAGGTCTACAACGAGACGCGCGCCGACCTGGAGGCCTCTATCGCAGGCTCCAGCGCCGAGAACCTGGTCGTGGCTGAAGTCATCTCAAGCCAGTGATTCGCTACGGCGACAGCACTTTCTCGAGAGTAGTGCAACGCGGCATCGTGGTCGTCCACGCTCAAGGATGCGAGTCGACCAAAAACGACCAGCAAGGAGTGCGACATGAGCAACACCATCAACTTCGGCATCGACCTGGGCACCTCCAACTCCTTATCGCCAAGTTCGACAAGGGCGAGGTCGTTGTCTTCAGAATCGAGCAGTTTCAGGAGACGCTGCGTCCATCGTGGGCTATCGCAACGACCGCACGCTCGTGGGCGAGCAGGCGCGCGCGGCCACCTGCAGCGCGACTCGCGCAGCGTGGTCAGCCGCTTCAAGCGCAAGATGGGCACCTCCGAGCTTCAAATCAAGACGCTGGGCGCTTCGCGCACGCCTGTGGAGCTGTCGGCCTGCGTGCTTCTCCGAGGCTCAAGACCTTCGTGCACACCGGCGAGGAAGTGGAGTCGGCGTGGTCATCACGATTCCCGCTTCCTTCGACACCTTGCAAGCAACGCGATGAGAGGCCGGGCTGCAGGCCGGCTTCAAGAACGTCGTGCTTCTGCAAGAACCATTGCCGCCAACTGGCGTATGCCAACAAGAGCGCAACGTCGACCTACGCAACAGCCAGTGGCTGGTCTACGACCTGGGCGGCGGAACGTTCGACGCGGCGCTGGTGCGCATCGTCGAAGTGAACTCACCGTGATGGACCACAGGGCGACAACTACCTCGGCGGTGCACGGACTTCGACGCCCAGATGGTGGAGCAGCTGGTCGTGCCGGAGCTGAACAAGCGCGGCCCGCTTCAACGAGCTACTGAACTCAGTGAAGGCTTGAGCGGCAGCGCAACACGTTGTGGCATGCCTTACTGGCTAAGGCTGAAGAAGCAAAGGTTGAACTGTCGGCCAAGACCTCCACCGAAATCGACCTGGGCTCTTTCACCATCGAGGACGACGATGGCAAAGGCGGTCGATGCGATTCTGACCATCACGCGCAGCGACCGAAGCCGTCATCAAGGACATGGGTGGAGAACTCCATCGCGCCATGGTCCAGCGCATCCTGACGCGCAACAACCTGCAGCCAACGGACTTGAAGTTCACGCTGATGGTGGGTGGCTCGACCTATATCCCTACGTGCGCCGGCGGGTGCAGGAGGTGATGGGCATTCCGGTCAACACCAATATCGACCCCACCAACGCCATCGCCGTGGGTGCGGCCTACTTTGCGGGCACCAAAGAGAAGGGCCAGGCTGAGCAATCGGCGCGCCGCACGAACTCGCCGGTGAAGCTGCGCATGGTCTACAACAAGACCTCGCAGGAGTCCGTGTCGTCGGTCCGACCGCCCACGCCGAACCCAAGCCGTTCACCGCGACGAGATTCATTACGTTTCCGCCCTGCGTCAACGCCTGCGCGTTCGAGCAGATACCCCGGCAGCGCCTGGAACGCACACCGCTCACCTGCACGCCCCACGGTAGGATGCATGCCCGAAGCGAACTGCGTACCATGGAATCCCGCTCTGCGATTGATCGCAGTAATTGAAGACTCCGGGTTGGTCGCCGCCGCGCTGCAGACATTGGAGATGGTTCGATCGGTAGCCGAGCCGCCAGACAGCCGCGCCGCGGCGGCCGGGCACTGAAGTTGACCTCGAACCCGTTGTAACTCTGCGTCAGATCGTTGTCGTTGCTGTAATACGTAG
>ERZ1370068.8277-contig-7145_pt1 | contig 32828 bp, 55 predicted proteins | sample MGYA00561227_ERZ1370068 | MGnify/ENA primary metagenome ERZ1370068 (study PRJEB38410, sample SAMEA6850437) | metagenome | study: Metagenomic assessment of the ecological functions of the soil: analysis of the soil microbiota associated with the...
AATTGTACTTCGTTCAGTTACGTATTGCTTTCTTGAGTGTGTTCGGCGAGGAGGCTGTGACGAAACGCGCGGGATCGATTTCGGAGGGCAGGACGTTGCAGCGGCCGCCACCACTCATGAGAATCTTTTCGACCGCCGTCGTGGGTCCGCTCGATGAGGATGACGCGGGAGCCGTCGCGAGGCCCGCAGCTGCGGCGCCGCGCCCCGCGCGCGGCGCCCACGGCCCCGACGCGAAGATCGCGGCCATGAATCCGGCCGCGCCTGCTCCGATCACTGCGATCGGATCGTTCATTCGCCCGGTGGCGCTTCTTGGAGGATCCAAGTCGAGCCGAAGCCTCTGACGACCCCGGCGTTACCGCCCAGCTTGTACGCCAGACCCGCGCTGATTTCGCCGCTGCTATACCAAGATGAGCTGTAGGAGTAGCAAAAGCCGTAGAAGTCGCAGTAAATGCCGCTGCTCGTATTGTGATTTGTATCGGCAGCGCGGTACTGTACATCGATGCGAAGCGCGACTTTCTCAGGTCGTACTTGCTTCCGATCCCCGATGTTCCAAGAGAAGTGGCTATTGGACGTGGATCCCGGGCAGTAGTCTTCGTATCGGCCTTGAAGGTGGTGGCTCGAAACCAAGCGTGAAGAATCCGGTGGCGTGTGGATTTCCCATGCGGCGTTAGGTGAAGACGAAATTGCCGTCCCACTGTTCAGTTGTGAGTTTGCCGAGGGGGCGTGCTGCTCGGGAAGAGCGCCAGTACGACTTGACTGTCAAATCGGAGGAGGCGCGCCCATACGAACCCTCAATGCCGGGAGCAGGGCGTTGGGGGAATATGCCGAGCCTACCGCCGTAGATCACCGAGTTGTTGATTCCGATCTGGGCGTTGGCCGCCGTGTAGAGGTCGCTGGCGATATACCAGCCGCCGAACGGGGGTGATCTCGATCTTCTTCTGGTCGCTGTACTGAGCGAACGCCTGCGATGCCGACAGTGCCACGACGGCCACCGCGAAAAGCGCTGCGCGGACGCCTGAAAGCGCCGCTGGGAATCGTGCCATGGTGTCTCTCCTTCGAAGGATCGGATGGTGTTCAGCCGGCGCTTCTGCTTCGGTTGGATCTTACCCAAGATGCATTCGGTTGCGCTCGCGCGAACCGTTTCTAACACTTGTCGCTTTGAATGAATAAACTTGCGAGGGGATGAACCAGCGCTCGCGGCGGTGGTCTTTCCTACTCCTGATCTCAGCGGCGCTCGCGTCCGGGTTGCCCTCGGTGGCGCGGGCAGGCGTCGATGCAGGCTCCGATGCAGGCGCCGGTGCCGATCGACCAGCGCTGACCTCCGCGGACTCCGCGGCAATACTAATGAACCGCCTGGCTTACGGTCCGCGCCCGGGAGAAATCGCGCAGGTGGCGTCCGTGGAACCATGCGGTGGTTGGACGCGCAACTCAAGCCGGGCAAGGACCCCGAGCGCGCGCGCATCGAGCGGGACTTCGAGATCTAAAACTCGACCGAGAAGATCTCGCCCAGCGATTTGTGGCCGCCCGGCAGGCGCGGCGAGCGCAGCGCGGACTCGACGGAAAGGGCGCCGACCCCGCGATGAGCGAGATGCGCGAGCTCGGCCGGGAGTTCCAGCAGCTCGCGGTCGCCCGCGCCGCGGTCGCGGAGTCGCAGCTTCAGGAAGTCCTGTGCGACTTCTGGATCAACCACTTCAACATCTTCCTCGGCAAGTCGGCCGAGCGCTACCTCCTGCCCTCCTTCGTCGAGGAGACGATCCGGCCACGGGTGCTGGGCCGGTTCGAGGACCTGCTGATCGCGACCGCCGAGAGCCCGGCCATGATGGTCTACCTCGACAACACCCTGAGCGTGGCGCCGGGCTCGATCGCCGCCGCGCTGGCGCGGGCGCGAGTGCGCGCGGCGTGGCGGCGTTCCGCGCGCGCTGACTCGATGCTGGCAGCGGCTCGAAGGCGCGGATGCCGGTCGACATCAACGAGAACTACGCGCGCGAGCTGTTCGAGCTGCACACGCTGGGCGTGGACGGGGGCTACACGCAGAAGCGATCGTGGAGGCGGCCCGGGTGCTCACCGGCTGGGGTGTGGAGCCGCCGGCCACGCGGCGGCGGCTTCGCCTTCGCGACTGGGCCCACGACTACGGCGAGAAAGACCGTGCTCGGCGTGCGGTTTCCCGCCGGGTCGGGGGCGCGAGGAGGGCGTCGCGCTGCTGCGGATGCTGGCCCGGAACCCCGCGACCATGCTTCACGTCACGACACAGCTCTGCCAGCGGCTGGTGAGCGACGATCCGCCGGCAGGGGCGATCGAGGCCGGGGTGCAGGCATGGCAGCCGGACCGACGGCTCGATCCGCGAGGTGGTGCGGGCGATCGTGATGAGCCCGGAGTTCTGGGCCGCGGCCGGAGCGCGATCCAAGTTCAAGACGCCGCTCGAGTTCGTGGTCAGCTCGGTACGGGCGCGTGGACAGCACCGTGAGGTGCCGAGCCGGGACCGGCGCGCGCCGTGCGGCGAACCGGCTCAGGCGAACCCTCTACCTCCAGCCCGTCCCCACCGGCTACAAGAGAGACCGAGGCCGCGTGGGCGAACAGCTCGGCGCTGTTCGAGCGCATATGAACGTCGCGGTGGCGCTCGCGGCCGACAAGCTTCCCGGCGTCGGCGTGGACCTGGACCGCGTGGTCCCGTCAGCCGACGACGCATCGGTGCGCTCCTGGATCGGCGTCGATCGGATGAAGTCCTGTCGCGGGCTCGATGTCGCAGCGGACCCAGTCCGTCATCCGCCGCGAGGTCGCGGATCTGGGGCCGCGCGAGGCCGCGGGCGCTCGCCGGTGCGGGCTGGTCTCGGGCGGACCCGAGTTCCAGTGAGAACGCCGCATGGGAGGCCCGCACGACGGACGACCTGCTTCAGTGCCGCCGTGACGCGGCGGGCGTTCCTCCGCTCCGGAGCGCTGGCGCTTGTGAGCTTTGGGCTCGACCCGCTGTTCGTTGCGCGCGCGCCGCGTTCGCGACGACGCAGCGGGTCAACAACGACGCACGCCGCCGCGTGCTGGTCTGCCTGTTCCAGCGCGGAGCGGTGGATGGCGCTCAGCATGGTGGTGCCGCACGGAGACGCCGCCAGTACTACCGCGAGCGGCCCGCGCATCGACGATTCCCGCGGCAGGAGGTCGTGGATCTGGACGGCCACTTCCGGGCTCCACTCCGCGCCCTGGCGGGCCTGATCGCCGCTGTGGCGGCGACGGGTACGCTGGCGGTCGTGCACGCCGTGGGATCGCCCGACATCACGCGCAGCCACTTCGACGCGCAGGACTACATGGAGACGGGACGCCGGGCGTCAAGGGCACCCGGGACGGCTGGCTCAACCGGCACGCGCAGCACGCCGCGCGAGCACCGCGACACGCCGTTCCAATCGGTGGCGTTCGGCCCGCAGCTGCCGCGCATCCTGGCCGGGAGCGCTCCGGCGCTCGCGATCTCGGACCTGCGCTGGCGTTCGGCATCGCGCACGGCGGGACCGGGCGTGCGGCGACCGGCTGACGCGGCGTTCGAGGAACTGTACGAGGCTTCCGCCACCGGGATCGTCGGCATCGTCGGCCGCGGAGGGCTTCGAGGCGGCGCAGATGCTGCGGAAGCGGATCGACGCCGCTGGACTACCGGCCGGAGAACGGCGCCGTGTATCCCGAACGGGAAGCTCGGGCCGCGCGCCTCAGGCAGATCGCGCAGTTGATCAAGGCGGACGTTGGCGTCGAAAACGCCTTCGCGGACGTCGGCGGCTGGGACACGCACATCGCGCAGGGTGCGCGGCCAAGGGCAGCTGGCGACCCGGCTGCGAGACCTGGGCGATGCGCTCGCCGCGTTCGCGCGCGACCTGGGCGATCGGATGCGGCGACGTGGTCGGTGCTTACGATGTCGGAGTTTGGCCGGACGGTGGCGGAGAACGGCAAGCGGCGGGACCGACCACGGACACGGCACCGCGATGCTCGTGCTGGGCGGCGGCGTGCGCGGGGCGGACGCCTCGCTGGGCGCTGGCCGGGCCTGGCACCCGGAGCACGCGCTACCAGGGCCGCGATCTCGCGGTGACCACGGACTTTCGAGACCTCTTCGGCGAAGTTCTCGCGCGCATGCCGGGGCCACAAATCTCGCCGCGGTGTTCCCGGCTACGCCGTCGCACAGGAACGCTTTCCGGGAATCTTCTCCGCGCTAGTCCAAGTCAGCCGGGCATGCCGGCGCGACTTCAAGTAAGATAGACGCCGAGTGACCCCACCTACCAAGAACAGCCGCTCCCGATCCCGCCGACTCGCAGCCGTCGCCCTTACCCTGTCGGCCCCTCTTCCTCGGGCCGCCCCCGGCCGGCGCGGGACATGATCACGCCCACGACGCTGCCCTATGAGGACAAGGGGGTGGCGGTCTGGTACTTCCTCGGCGACAAAGTCGTCGGGCTGAACGCGGAACGCAAGGGAGGCAAGTACCTCGGGCACCTCGACGCCTACTCGCTGAATGACGCCAAGTTCCTCTGGCACCTGGACACGCCCTCGGCGACAAGAAATCAGAGGTCTATCCCACGGGCCACGCCAACTACTACCGGGATCGCTGGGCGATCGGCACGGGGCCGCTGAGCCTCATCGACCTCAATGCCGGGACGGTTCAATGGACCATCCCGGGCAAGGCCGTCGAGTTCCAGGGGGAAAAGGGCGAGAAGAAGGTGCGGCGGCTCAAGACGGGGTTCGTGTTTCCGGCCGGCGCCGACAAGGACAGTGCCGACGTTTCACCCATCTTGCTGGCGGTCGCCGGCGAGCGCTTCCAGGGCGTGAGCGTCGCGGATGGGAAGACGCTCTGGCAGACGAAGGACAAGCCGGGAATTCTCTGCGGCGTCACCGGACGCCTCGCCCTCTTCGGGAAGGGCAAGAAGCTGACGGCCTTCAACGCCGAGACGGGCGCCCAGGCGTGGCAGAACGATTTCAAGAAGGGCAACACGCGCGTCTTCACCGCCGAGGACCTTCGCGAGCGGAAGCAGACCGTCCCCGAGGGGATGAACGACATCATGATCGTCGGGAAGAAAGACCTCTCTCGTGTCTCGCCGGAGACGGGCAAGGCGATGTGGAAGATAAAGCGGGGCGGCGTGCGTTGGCGGGGATCGACGTACGCGGCTGTCGCGGTGGGAGGCGGCAAGGTCACCGGATACGATTGGAACACCGGCGCCAAGCTCTGGGAAACGAAGGCCGGGTCCAGCTGGTCAGCCACGACGCGGGCGACTACGTCGTCCTGATCGACGCGAAGAAGAAGAACGACGTGTATCTCCCGCCCTTCAAGGTCAGCGTCGTGGACGGGAAGACCGGGAAGATTGTCTGGACCATGAAGGACCTCGCCAAGAAGCAGATCGTGAACTACTCCTTCCCGGTCCCCGGGCAGATTCGCCTCGTGTCCAAGAAGGGCGTCGTGGCCAACCTGAATCTCAGCGACGGGCGGCCTGGTCTCCCGCCGGCCGAAGTCTGGAAGCAGCGCTTTGTGGAGTACTCCTATGGTGAGAAACGACTCTTCTGCCGCGATTTTGCAGGCAACGTCGTGTGGACGCGCGACGAGGAGATTTCCAAGCGGGCCACCTTCACGTTAGGCCCCGGATTCGTGATATGGCCGACGAAGAAGGGAACGGTGGAGCTGATTCAGCTCCGCGACGGAATGCTGCGCTGGAAATCCTATTTTGATCAGGAGAGCCCGCGGGCGTACATGGACGACACCGGGAAGTTCCTCGCCGTGCAGGGGAAGAATGACATCACGATCGTGAAGTTGATCTACTAGGGACATCACGGAGGAAGCCTTCGATGCGCTTTCGAAATTCGATGCGGGACGCCCACACCCATACCATCGCCGGACTCCTGGCCGCCGCCGCGCCTACTTGTCGCCTCCGCGGCGTCGGCGGCCGACGCACTTCCCGCCCAAGCCGACCAAGGTCACGGGCGATTTCTCGTACGTGAGCACCGCCGGCAATTCTGAGGTGCAGACCCTGACGGGCACGCGCAGAAACTGGAGCACAAGACCGGTAACTGGCTCTTCACGCAGGACGCGGCCGCAGTATGGGGCACGGAGAGTGGTGTGGAGACCGCGGGACGGTACCTGTTCGGGCTCCGCGGCGACCGCACGATCACGAAACGCGTGTCCGCGTACGGGCTGGGGATGTGGCGGCGCAACACCTTTGCTGGGGATCTCTCGCCAGTTCGACGAGGGCGCGGGATTGGTGTATCACGCGCTCGTTCCGAGCCCGCAGCAGCTGGATCTCGAGGCGCGGGCGCCGGCCTCTCGCAGCGGCGCAATACGCTCGGCACCCAGGACAACTTCGGTACCTGGCGGCTCGCGGCGCTCTATCGCTTACTACTTCAAGGAGAAGACCTACTTCGAGGGCGGCGGCAAATTACCTGGGCAATTTGACGACATCGAACGATTACGAGTGGGACGCCACGACGTCACTGGTGGCGCCGCTATCCGGCATCCTCGCGCTCAAGCTGGGCTACAACTACCACTACCGAAACGCGCCGCTCCCCGGCATCAAGACGTGGGACTCGACGTTCGCGGCGGGGATCCAGGTTTCGTACTAGGGTCGCAGTTGTGGAGAGCCGGCTACCTCATACGCACGACCTTTGGGAGGGGCCCCGGTCAGACTGATCTACCTGATGATCATCACTGATTTGGTGACCGTCGCCGATCCCGCCTGCAGGCGGTAGAAGTACACCCCGCTCGCCACGCCCTTGGCGTCCCACATCACCTGGTGCGTCCCAGCGCTCCGCGACCCCTGTTCCAGCATCGCCACCCGCCTCCCCGCGACGTCGAACACCGCGAGAGACACGTTGCTGGCCACTGGCAATGAATACTCGAGCGTGGAGACACCGTTGGCACGGGCCACTGACACGATCCTGGCCTTGAGTGAAGTAGGAGGGCATCGGCACCATGGCTGGCGGACAAGGGCTTGCGTGTGCGGGCCGTCCACGGCGCTAAAAGCGCTCGAGCCATCGAAGGTCGTGATTGTGCCGTTCGCTTTCCGCACGAAGCCGTATATGGGGTTGTAGTTCGCATCAACGACATACCCTATGACCGTTCCTGCAGGGTTGATGCCGGTCACAAGAGTGTTGAGGACCCGCGTCGAAATTGGTAATCGTGCCATCGGCGGCCCGGAGGAAGCCACGCACTCCGCTAGCATCAAAGTACGTCCCTGTGATCGTGCCTTCCGGGTTAATGTCCTGCGGCTCGATGTTGGATCCACCCGGATCATCGAATGTAGTGATGCTGCCGTTGGCGGCCCGCACGAAGCCGTGGAAACCAGCGGCATCAAAGAACCAGCCCGTGACCGTTCCTGCTGGGTTGATGGCGCTTGCGGTCATCCCTTGGGGTCCAGCCGTGAACATGGTAATGGTTCCGTCGGCTGTCCTCACGAAGCTTTGATCAAGGGCTGTGATGACTCCTGTTGCCGTTCCTGCTGGGTTGATACCCATCACGTGGGAAAATCGCCCACGTCGAATGTCGTGATCGTGCCGTCAGGCGCCCGTAGGAAGCAGTGCACCGCCCGGGCCGCCACATGTTCCACCAACCGTCCCTGCAGGGTTGATTTCAGTCACGTCCGTGTTGCCCCTGGAGCATCGAACGTAATGATCGCACCGTTGGAAGCGCGGACGAAGCCATGGCTCACACTGCTCCCATCGATGAACGACCCAGTGATCGTCCCGGCCGGGTTAATGGCCAAAGCGAATGTGCCCTGAACGTCGGCCTTGGGGGAGCCAGTACCAGCACCTGGAGCGTCGAAAGCGGTGATGGCGCTGTTGGCCGCCCGCACGAAGCCATGCATAGCGGTCCCGCTAAGAACGTATCCGGTGACCGTTCCGGCCGGGTTGATATCGCTGGGCCATATGTAGACGGCCGCGTCCTCGTGAGCACTCGGAGCGCGGAACGCTGTGAGGGGACCAGCACTGGAAATGCTGGTGCCGCACAACAACGCCAGCACCAACATCGAAATTCCCCGTGACGGACTTGGCGCTGCACTCCGCTGCACACACATGGTGTCCTCCTCAAGTCCCGTTGACGTGCACCGCTTGATATCGTCGTGGTGCTTGACCGACGCGAAAGCCTCTAGCGAAGCAGCGTCATCTTCTTCGTCGCTTCAAAGCCGGGCGTTTCGATTCGGTAGAGATAGATTCCCGAGCTCACGTCCCGGCCCCGGCTGTCCTCACCCTTCCACGTTACGCGGTGAATCCCTGCCGTGGTCTGACCGTCGAAGAGGACGGCGACCAGCCTCCCACGAACATCGAAGACGGTGATGCGGGCCTTGCCGGCCCCCGCCAGCTCGAACGCGACTTCCGTCGCGGGGTTGAATGGATTGGGTCGATTGCCCAATCGATCGGCGAAGCGAGGAGCGTCTGTCTCACTGAACGTCGGGAATCAAGCCTGATTCATGTTGGCCTGAATCTGAGCCTGCGTCCTTGGCCCGCCCAGATTCGCGCCTCATCGATGAGACCATCGAATTGATTCGCCCCGGTGGGTCGCGCGCCCAAGGCAAAGGTCCCTCCCCGGTCGGAACGGAGAGCCCGGACTGCGCGAGCGAGTCGTCCAGGACCCCATCGATGTAAAGCCGAAGCTTCGCGCCATCGTAGGTCGCCGCAACGCGGTGCCAGGCGTTGTCGCTTGATATTCCCGCGTTCGACTGGGCTCTGTCGTTCCGCCGGACGAGGCGCACCTTCACCGTCCCGGTCGTGCATCCTCGTCGCGAGACATGGAGCTCCCAGTACGACGGGGTGCTGGTCGATCCCGCGAAGCGCGATTCGCGGATCGATGCCATAGGCCAGGGACCGAATCTTGGTCCAACATTCGTAGGTGAAGCCGGACGCAGCCAGGTCGTAACTTGTCCCGGTTGTCGGGGCGGTGAGCCGACCCCACCCGGGCCGCTGGTGTCCGCGGCCTGGGCGAGCTTTGCCCGTCGCGTAGGTCACGCCGCCCGTCGCGACCAGCGCGCTGCTGGCCGCGCCGTCAACGCCCGACCCGTCCAGCGTCCAGTACCCGCGAAGGTGGCTGCCGACGGCGATCACCGTCGTGACGCTGTTGACGAGCGCGTTCGAAGCCTTGAGCGGAGACCACGAACGTGCCGCTATCGCCAGCCCCCGGCGTCCACTGGAATGCACCGGACGTGTTGCCTCCGTTCGGAGTGAAGCTCGCGCTGTTCCCCGCGGGAAGTCCCGATAGGTCCGCCGTCGAGGCTGATGATCGTGTTCGCGGAATCCGGGTCCGACGCGGTCACGGTGAAGGCGATTGGCGTCGTTGGATCGACACTCAGGCTCGGAGGTGCGGCGACGACGGGTTCGTGGTCGACCGAGAGCGAGGCCGTGTTGTCCGGCGGGAGCTGGATTCGTGTTCATCGTCAAAGAGTCGGAGAAGGTCGCGGAGACCGAGAAGCTGAGAGGGCTGCCGACGTAAGTGGCGGCGCGCTCTGCGGAGAACTCACAATCGGCCCCCGTTGGAGAGCCATTCGCACGCGCAGGCCAATGTGTGGTAGCGGAGCGGCACCCGAAGGCGGGGTCGAAACGGTAATGTGTGTCGTCGCCGTCGTGCTCTCACCGTTCGTGTTGCTTGCCCGGAACGTAACGTCATGCGTCCCAACGTCGGCCGCCACCGGGGTCCAACTGAAGGCCCCCGTCAGCGTCGCGCCGAGCGCCGCGACCCGGATCACGGTCGTGTCGGTGCCGGAAAGGGCGTTCGCGGCCGTGAACACGACCGTGTACGTCCCGGCCATGCCGAGCGCGGGATGCCATGCGTGAACGTGCCCGACTTGTTGTTGCCGGCTGGAGTGAATCGCCGCGTCATTGCCCAGCGGCAAGCCCGTGAGGTTCGCCGTGAGCGATGTGATAGCTGCACCTTCCGGGGTCGAAGGCACCGACGCTGAACGGGACGGTCGCCTTCTCTCGGTGGGAATCAGAGGTGGCGACGACACGATCGGTCGCCTCATCGAGGCTGTAGACGTAGGTCCTTGCCCGCGTTCGTCCCGCCCGCATCGTTGTTCGGGGCTCCCACGATCCAATCTGCCAGGACCGTCGCCATTGAGATCTCCCACTGTGCTCACGGCGATGCCGAACTGGTCTGTCGCCGATTCTCCGTCCAAGACGATGTCCGCTGCGTTGTCCAAGGCAGAGCCGCCGTAATAGATGTAGGTGGCCCGTGGTGCTGCTGTAGCCGTAGGCGCCAACGATCAAGTCACTGAAGCCGTCGCCGTTCACGTCGCCGGCCGAGACAGACTGTCCCAAGAAACTCGACCCCCGTCTGCCCCGTGAAGGTGATGTCGGGTATGGTGTCCGGGGTGGCCCCGCCGAATAAGACGTAGGCGTGCCCAGTGCCCGAGCCGAGCCCGAAGACCGCCGCATTGGGAGCACTCACAATCATGTCCCCGAATCCATCGCGGTTCACGTCTCCGGCGGAGGCGACCGCGCTCCCGAGCATGTCCCCTGCTGCCGCGCCCGTGAGAACGAGGTCGGCCCGTATTGTCCGGGATGGTCCCGCCGTAGTAGACGTAAGCCCTGCCGGCGTTCAGTGCCTCCCACGGCATTCTGCTGGGCACCCACGATCACGTCGTCGAATCCGTCGTCGTTGATATCCCCCGCGAACGAGATTGCTTGGCCGAAATGATCGCCCGCGGCTTGGCCCGTCAGGATCACATCCGGAACCGAATCGGCTCCGGGGCCGCCATAGAAGACGGTAGGCACGACCAACGTCCGTGCCGCCGGCGTCATTGAGGTAGGCCCCAACGATCACATCGTCGTATCCGTCGCCGTTGAAGTCTCCGCCACCCGCGACCGCAAAGCCGAACCGGTCCCCTGCAGCCGCCCTCGAGAGCGTCAGGTCGGGCACCGAGTCTGGGCCCGCGCCGCCGTAGAAGACATAGGCCCGTCCCGTTTCCGAACCCCGGTGGCGTTGAAGGGGCGCCGACAACGACGTCTGCATATCCGTCCGCGTTGAAGTGCCCCTGCAGCGCTCACCGAAAACCCGAAACCCTTCTCCTCCCGATGAGGCGCCCCCAGCGTCAGATCGGCGGTCGCGTCCGCCGTTGGACCGCCGTAATACATGTACGCGTGATCGAAGCCGCTTCGCACCCCGACGATCGCGTCCGAATACCCGTCGCCGTTGAAGTCCCCGCGCCCGCGACGGAATTGCCCATGCCCAGACTGGCCACCGTTCCGGTTGGGGTGAAGCGGGTGGCGGCCGAAACAGGACTCCGGTCGAGTCCGAATACGTAGGCGCGCCCGGCGTCCGTCCCACCGGCGTCGTTGTTCGGGGCCCCGATGATCACGTCGGCGCCTCCGTCTCCGTTCACATCGCCAGCGGTCGCGACGCGCAGACGCCGAAGTTATCGAACGCCCCGAATCCCTCGATCACGAAGTCCGCGACATTGTCCGGGACGCGCCACCGATAGAAGATGCTCGCGCGGCTGATGTTGGATCCCCGTCACCTCCGCTACGAGCGACCCGACAATGATGTCCGCATAACCGTCGCCATCGACATCCCCGGCGCCGGCGGACCGATATGCCAAAGCCGTCGAATCCATCGGTGCCGGTCAGCGTGAGGTCGGCGGTGGCGTCCGGGCTCGGACCTCCATAGAAGACGTACGCCTGGCCCACGTTCTGTACGGGACCGATGTCGTGCGCATAGGCGCCAACGACCACATCGCCGTACCCGTCTCCGTTGACATCCCCTGCTTTCGGAGGTGGAGCGACCGTATTGGTCGCCCGCCGCCAGCCCGGTGAGCGTGAGGTCCGGAGTTGCGTCGGCGCCCGGCCCGCCATAGAAGACGTACGCTCGACCCGCGTCTGTCCCGCCCGCGTCGTTGAGGGGCGCTCCGACGAGCACGTCCGACTTGCCGTCGCCGTTGAAGTCGCCGGCCGAGCCGACTGACATGCCGAACTGGTCGCCCGCGGCCGCGCCGGTCAGCGTGAGGTCCGCTAGGCTGTCCGCTCCCGATCCGCCGTAGAAGACGTAGGCTCGTCCCGCGTTGGTCCCGCCAGCATCGTTCAAGCGAGCGCCAACGATCACGTCTGCATAGCCGTCGCCATTCACGTCGCCTCGCGGCCCCGACCGCATCGCCGAAGAAATCGCCTGCGGCGCGCGCCTGTCAGGATCAGGTCAGGAAACATTGTCCGCGTGGGGACCGCCAAAGAATACGTACGTCACCGCTCCCTACCGCCGCTGTTCTGGGGCGCACCGACGATCACATCGTCGAATCCGTCCCCGTTTACATCGCCGGCACACGCTACGGCATGTCCGAAGAGATCCCCGGGGACCCCCACCCGCCTGCGTTTAGCCCAAGGCCCCTGCCCAGGCCCGCCGAAAAAGATGTGCGCCCGTCCGGCGCCGCTCCCGCTTGGTTGGTGGTCGGCCCCGTCGATCCCGCGCCGGGATAGCCGTCGCCGTTGAAGTCTCCGGCCGAGCTCACGGAGACGCCTTCATTATCGTTGGCAGAGCCTCCAGTGAGCGTCAGGAGTGTGATTCGGGAGGCCGCGAATGCAGCGCGGGCAGATCGCGTTTAGTCCGAAGAAGGCAGGGAGAACGAAGACCAGACCTGCTGCAATCCTGCTGTAGAGGCAGGATCCAACGCGGATGCCAGCAGGCATGCGTCCTCCCGTGGGTGCTTTTGCCGAATTGGTGACGAGTCATTCCTGTGGAGGACCTAAATCATACGCAGTTTCAGCGACTTAGCAAGGGAAATCGTCTCTCTTCAGCGCTTGGAGCCAACGTCCAACGCAATCGAGATGGCATCGCCGGAGCGCAAACCCTTCCCTTCCTCGAATGCGCGACGGCGGCATCCTCGCCGATCGCTTGTCTCGCCGAGCCGAGGCTTAGCCTCGAGCAGATCGAGATCCGTTTGCGAGAGCGGGGAGTCGATCGATGCTCTGAACCGCGGCCGCGGCTCCGGAGAGGTGAAACGCGACTTCCGCCTTTGCCCGCGGCCGCGCGCGACTCCCGCGCAGGCTTCCATGGTCGCGGCAAGCATCCCTGGCGGTCTCCCCAAGTCGCGCATGATCTCCATGCATTCGCCCAGATACGCCCCCTGCTCGTCCGAGATCGCCGCTGGCGGTCAGAATGGATCCCAGCTCGCGAAGCGAGAACGCGATGCCGCGCCTGTCATCGATCTCGCGCTGAATGGCGAGTGCCCGTTCGTGCCGTTCTCGGGCGGTCGCAGGATCCCTGACCGCGACCGCGACGAAGCTGAGTCCGTTGAGCGTGGACGCTTCCATGGCGCGATTGCCGAGCGCCCGATGAAGCGACTCGGGCCTCTTCGCAAAGTTTCCCAGCGTTCGCGAAGTCTTCTCTCGACTCAGCGACGACCGCCAGGTTGTGCAGGGCAAGGGCGATTCCGGTGCGATCACCCGCTTCCCTGCGGATCGAGAGGCATTCCTCGTAGAGCGCTATGGGCTTCGTCGAGATGCATGTGCTCGTTTGCAAGGTTTCCCAACTCGAAGAGGGCGGAGGCGATCCCCGCGGGGTCGGATCGCTCGCGCGCAATCTCCAAGCTCTCCGAGAAGGGCCTGGGCCGCATCAAAATCTCCTGCCCCCTTGCCAAGACCGCGGCCGCGCGGAGTGCGTTGGCGCGAGTCATGGTCCTCGACGGCGTGCACTTGCAGGGCCAGAGCGGTCTCGAGACGGTCGCGCCCTTCCTTCCAGTTGCCGCGCACCCACCAGAATCTCCAAAGTGGTATCGCCACACAGCCGCTGTGCTTCCTCCGCCATGTGCCGACCCACAAACGAATGGATGGCCTGGCGCAGGTTATCGTGCTCCTCCTGGAGGCGATCCAGCCAGCGCCCTTGAGCGGGCCCTCTGAAGCTCGGGCTCGATCTTCTCCGCCAAAGCCAGGAGCGACGACGCGCCGCTCTTCGAGCTCCACCCACTCCCCTGCCGCGACCGCGCGCTCCACGCGCGTAGGCTCGGATCGTTTCCAATAGCGCGTAGCGCATGGCGCCATCCGAGCCCTCGTGCGCATTCACAAGGGACTTGTCGACGAGGTGGGAGAGCAGATCGAGCGCATGTCCTCCTTTCGACGCCTCCCGCAGGCGCAGACCGCTTCGACGGCTTCGAGCGCAACCCCGGCGAACACGCCAACCCGGTTCAGGAGGGTCTTCTCCTTAGGGACCGGAAGCTCATAGCTCCAATCCACGGCCGCACGCAGCGTCTGCTGGCGCGGCAAGGCGGTCCGTCGTCCGCCTGTGAGTAACTGGAAGCGATCCTCCAGCCGACTGAAGATCCCTCGACCGCGAGCACCTTGACGCGCACCGCCGCAAGCTCGATCGCGAGCGGAATTCCATCGAGTCGTTGGCAGACTTGGCGTCACGGTGCGGCGGCGTTGGCGTCCGTGAGAGCGAACGATCCGAGCGCCGCGGTGGCCCGCCCGACGAAGAGCCGGACCGACTCGTAGCGCTCCGCCTCTTCCTTCGTGGTGGGAGGGCGGCTCGAACGTCCGGAACGCTCAAGGTCGGGATCCGCCAGGTGATCTCCTCTTCGGCGCTCAGGAGCCTCCTGGCTCGTCGCGAGGATACGGAGATTGGGGCATGTCTGAAGAAGTTGACTCCGCCAGCGCCGCACACGATCTTCCGGCGAGGTGCTCGCAGTTGTCGAGCACCAAGAGGATGGATTTCCGAGTGGATCCAGTCCGCAAGCGTCACAGCCAGCGGGCGGCCCGGCTCTTCTCGGACACCGAGGGCGCCCGCCGTGACCTGCGGAACGAGCGTCGGGTCGGCGAGAGCGCCCAGCCCGACGAGCCACGCCCCCGGCGGGTAGCTCCGCCAGGAGCTCGGACGCGACTTGAATCGCGAGCCTGGTCTTCCCGCACCCTCCGACGCCGATCACCGTCACGAGCCGAGCTCCGAGACAGGAGGCTCTTCACCTCGCCGCACTCGCGTTGCCGACCGACGAACCTAGTGATTTGTCCCGGAAGGTTGGTCTGTGCTCGTCCCGGGGGCACAGGCGACGTCGTGACGGTGACTCGCTCGCCTGTCCGTCCCGTCTCGAAGGGCCTGTAACGCGCGAGCCAGCCGCGGCGCGCGTCGGCATAGCGGTCGCCCGGGTCTTCGCGAGCGTCCGGGCGATCATGCGATCGATCGCGGGGGCAGGTCCGGCCTGTATTGCGTTACAGGGGTGGGGTCCGCCGTCGCGATCGCGTAAGCGACCGCCAGCGGGGTAGTTCCTCGAACGGGAGCCGGCCGGTCAGGCTCTCGTAAAGCGCGATGCCGAGGGAAGGTGTCGGTGCGCCCGTCCAAACGCTCGCCCCGCACCTGCTCCGGCGACATGTACGCCGGACTCCCACGATTTGACCTGGCTGGGTGAGACGAACCGCGGTCTCGGCATCACCGGTCGCTCCTGACGTCTGGAATCGTTTCGCGAGCCCGAAGTCAGCGACCTTGGCCAGGCCCTCGCGGGGTGATGAGGATATTGGACGGCTTGATGTCGCGATGAATGAGCCTGATCGCGTGCGCTGCCCCGAGCGCGTCCGCAACCTGCGCTCCCCAGTTCAACACCTCGACGAAGTTCGATCGGCTGTCGCTTGGCGATATGGAGAAGGGTCTCGCCCTCCACGAGTTCCACGACGATGAACTCGTACGCGCCGGCCTCTTCCACCGAATAGATTGTGACGATGTGGGGATAGGTTGAGGGCAGATGCCAGGCGAGCTTCTTCGCGGAACCTCCGCGCCGCATCCTGGCGTGCGGTCGCCCAGGCAGGGAGAACTTTGATCGCGACGGGACGGCCCAGCTTCGTATCGACGGCACGGTAGACCTCGCCCATGCCGCCCTCGCCCAGCTTGGCCTCGATCTGGAAATGGAGGAGGCGGGTGCCGATGTCGAGTGCGGTCACGGGCTGGCTGTGCCTAGGCTACGAGGGCATCGGCGCATCAACTCCCCCAGGTGTACTGGAGGACGGCGCCGTAGCTGTCGAAATCGGCGCCCAGGCGAGTCGAGAGCCCGCTGGTGTACTTGAGCTGGAACGACGTGGAAGGGTTGAGAGGGTACGCGAGGTGGCCGCGACCCTGTTGCTGGTCTGGAAGATTGAGTCGCGGTCGCGCCGTTGATGCTGGTCTTGCCACCGCTCGCCAGGCCGTAACTGAGTGCCGCCCAGAGTCCCCGCCGAAACGTGTAGAGGACATCGCCCTTCACGAATGGAAGGGTTGCTGCGACACCGTGGAGCCGCCGGTAGTAATCCGGGTTCTCGGTGAAGAACCACGAGCCGCCCACCGCGTCCAGAAACCAGCGCTTCCGGGTGTGCGATACGCCGCCCTCGGCGCGGAACGCCCATCGATTCGCGCCCAGGTTGATCAGCTTCTCCGATCGTACTGCCCCACGTGGCACGACGACCCTGCGCGCCCATGCCGACGATGGTGTTCGGCCGGTAGCTCCCGAAATCCTTTCGCTCGAGCGCCGGCGCGCCGAACAGGTTCACCGAGAGGCGAAGGCGCGGGTCGGCGAGTCCCGAAGGCGATCGCGTCCGAAACACGCCGGCCACCGTACCCTGAAATCTCCCGATGCGATCGGTAGCCTGGACATCGACCTTCGCCGATCGGCCGAAGATTCCGATCGTCCGCAGGTAGCCCAACGCGACGGTGTGGGTCTTGGCGTGGGAGCCCCTCAACGGGCAGCGAGGCGTCGAAGAGGATGTTTCCGGTGGAGTAGGTGTAGCCAAGAACGGCCGAATTCATGCGCAACGGCGCGTTCTGATAGAGCCCCGGCTCCAATTCCTGGGCAGCGGCGCGACCGCTCCACGCCGACAGCGCGATGGCGGTCAAAACGATCCAGAAATGGAAACGAGCCCTCGGGAGGATTGCCGTCAAGGGCTCGTTCATCACAGGGCGAACGCGGAGCCTACTGCGCAGCGTGCATCTTATACCCCGAGTTCTCGACGATGACCGTGATGCCCTTTTCCTTCATGTCGAGGCGTGGTCTTCATCGGATAGCCGGTGCCGTCCTCCAGGGCGCCCATCGCCGCCTGAGCGTGACCGGCTCCCTTGCCGCCCTCGACCGTCGTCGTCACTTGGAGCCCCAGCAGCTTGTTCGTCGACGGGTTCACTTCCAGCCCGAGAATGTCACTCGCGGACCATGTAGCCCTTGATGTTGAGCCGTACGCGCTTCCCGGGCTCCACCACGTCGACCTGAAATCCGGCCCTCTTCCTTCGCCAACTGGACCCGCGCCGGAGAGGGAGGGATGTACCGCTGAATGGCCTTCTTGGAGGCTACGAGGTAATCAGCAATTTCTTCCTTCTTGTTCTCGACAACCTTCCCCTCAAGCCGCCCTTTTCTTCGCCTCCGGCTGTTCCCCTACTGGCTCCTTGACGAGCTTCCCGTCGGCGCCCCGGTAGCAGCGATTCTGCTCTTGGATTTTTCCTCACCGCCCTTAAGGACGGTCGTCGTTTCGACCCACTCGTAGTGGGTAAGAGCGCCGCCCGGTCCTTCATGAGGGATTCTTTCAGCGCGGCCACCCGCGCGGCGAGGGTCGCCTTTGGCCGCCTCGGTGGTCCCGGCCGCGGCCTGAGCTGGTGCCGCCCCTGAAGCCGGGTCGCCTCTCGTAGCCGGGGCCGCTCCGGCAGGCGGCGTCGCTTCCGTCTGGGGCGCCGTCGTGGCCGGCGGGGCCTGAGGCGCCGCCGTGGAGTCCGGCGCTTGGGCCAGGGCCTCGGCGAACCACGTTATGGATGCAAGGGCGATCGATGCGGCCACGAGCCTTCCGCGTACATCCGTGCACGAACGGGCTGCGTCTTCATTGTGGCCTCCACTAGCGCGTTAGGAGCGCCATCAGGTCTTCGACCACCACGCGCAGTTCGCGGTCGGAGGACATCAGGTTTCAATCTTCTGGCAGGCATGCATGACCGTCGTGTGGTCGCGGCCGCACGAACCTGGCGCCGATCTCAGCCAGAGAGAAGTCGGTGATCGACCGCGTGACGTACATCCCCACCTGCCTCGGGAACGCGATGGTTTCCGTGCGGCGCTTCCCTCGGAGCGACTCCTCGCTGACGAGAAATGGCGCGCCACGGCGCGCTGGATGTCGAGGACATCGACCCGGGCCAGGTCGGGCTTGATCTGCTCGCGCAAGACCTCCTGCGCAAACTCCACGGTGAGAGGCTGGCCGGTGAGGTCGGAGAAGGCGAGAGGGCGCAGGAGAGAGCCCTCGAGATCCCGGATGTTGGTCTTGATGTTGCCGGCGAGGAGAAGCGCGATCTCGTTGGGGAGGTTCCGGCCCTGAATCTCGGCCTTCTTCCTCACGATGGCGACGCAGGGTTTCGGAGGTCGGGCGCCTGGAGATCTGGCCACCACGCCCCACGTAAATCTGGAAATAAGCCGCTCTTCCAGCGCCGTGATCGGAATGGGCGGACCGTCGCTGGTCAGGACGATCTGCTTGTGCGCGCCGTGGAGGGTATTGAACGTGTGGAAGAATTCCTCCTGCGTGCTCTCCTTGCCCGCGAGGAACTGGATGTCGTCGATCAGAACGCACGGTCGGCGGTGCGGTAGCGGCTCTTGAACTCGAGCGTCGTAGCGTGCTGAATCGCGTAAGATCATCTCGTTCATGAACCGCTCGGCGGTGACGAAGAACACTGCGCGCCGACGGGCGCAACAGCTCTGACCTGATCGGTCCGATCGCGTGCATCAAATGGGTCTTCCCAGCCCCGACGCCGCCGTAGATGAAGAGCGGGTTATACCGCTCGCCGGGGCTCTGCGCCACGGCCTGACAGACCGCGTGCGCGAACTGATTCCCGCTCCCGACGATGAAGGCGTCGAACGTGTTGTTCGGCGAGAGATTGCTCTCGTCCCGTCGCGGAAGCGGCGCCTGGGGCGCGGCTCAAACGCAGGAGGAGCGTCCGGACGCACGTGGAACGCGATGCCGACCGATCGCTCGGCCACCGCCGCGACGGAGCTTTGATCAGCCGCGCGGTGCTTGGTCCAGCCGAGTCCACGTAGAACTGGCTGGGCACTTCGAGGACCAGCGTGGAGCCGTCGAACCTCAAGCGGTCCCAGCGAGCGAAACCACGCCTCGTAGGTTTGGCTGCTGAGATTGGATTGGATCTTCTGGAGCGCCTGCTCCGCACCAGATCCGCCCGCCACTCATCGTCTCCATCACTGTGGTTTCCCCATCAACACACCCTCTTCACGTGTTATCCACCGGATTATCCACAATGTTCCATGCCAGTACACCGAGGGCGTAACGGACTTTGTTTCGATCCGTTACGCCCCAAACGAATAGACCCGTCCTGGCGTAGCTCACAGCATTCGTAACCCTGGTGAAGGTCGCGCGCGCCGCGCGCATTTTTGGGAGAGTGATTCGAGTGGATGGCCTGAGACGCGAACAGGTCGCGGCCGGGGCGATCCGGGCCGCACTCTACGTCGCCGTCTCCGGAGGCGCGCAACGAAAATTTTACGGACACTGCGGCCGGCGGGTTTCGGGGCCCGCGGCCGTCGATTTCCCGCGCGCCGCCCTCGCGCAGCCGTCGCGCAGCGCTGGGACCGGCTCCGCCATTGGCGATGATAGACCGACCGCCCCAGCCGGGTAAACTCCATCGCTCGTGTCTTTCGATGTCTGCAACCCAATCCTCGGAGGCAGCCTACATTGAAGCGCACCTTTCAACCGCACAATCGTCGCCGGAAGAAGGTCCACGGATTCCGCGAGCGTGATGAGCACCCGGGGCAGCGCATTGCGGTCCTCAAGCGTCGCCGCGATCGCTCGCTGTCACAGCTGCCTTACGGTCTAGCGCGGCTCCCGCGGGCAGCGAGTTCAATGTCCGCCGCGGTCCCGCCGCGCGATCGCCGCCTCACACTCGGTGGCGATTCCGCGAAGTGTATCGACAGGGCAAAAGCCGTTCCGCGGCGATTTCATGACCTTGATCAGTCTGGGCCGTCCGGACGATCACGGCCGCGTGGCGCTACGTCGCGAGCCGGAAAAGTCGGCCACGCGGTGAAACGAAATCGAGCTAAACGATTACTGCGAGAAGCGTCCGTGCGGCCCTGCAGCCCGGCAAGACCTTCCGATCTGGCGGATCTGGATCGCCCGGGCCTCCTGCCGCCGCCAGGTTACAGCCGGGTTTCGGACGAGATGAACCGCCTTTGGCCCGGGAGCCGAGATGACCGTAGTCGCATCGGATCGCCCGTTCCGGGTTCGGCTTGGGACCGCTGCTCGCCTTTCTGGTTCGGATCTATCGCGGGGCGTTCTCGGCGCTTCTGCCGAGGGCTTGCCGCTTCGAGCCGAGCTGCTCTGCCTACGCCGAAGAGGCGCTCCAACCGCCAGCTCCGTCTCCCCGCCCTCACTTGATCGCGCGGCGTCTGCTCCGCTGCCATCCGTTCCATCCCGGGGATACGACCCCGTCGCCTTAGCCGGACGGGTTCAATCGACATGGGATCGTCGCACGATAGTCGCCATCGTCCTGATCATGGCCGTTCTGATCGGGGATCCAGCTCTTCATGAGCTGGTGGAACCGCCGTCACCATCCGCCCCAGCCCGTAGCCACCGCCAGATTCCACGGTGGCCGGGGAATGGCGGCGGCGGGCGCGTCGCGCCGGTCCCACGCCGCAGGGTGGAACCGGCTCGAGCATGGCTCGCCGGCTCTGGCTCTTCTTCGGCGGCCTCCACGGGACAACCCCGAGCGGCGGTGTCTTCCGCGCCCGGATCGGGGCCAAGAGTTGCGGCCGCGCCGATCGTGGAGCGCAAGCTTCATACCGATCTCTTCGACGACGACCTTCACCAGCCAGGGCGGGATGATCTCGAGCTGGGTCCCGCCCAAGTATCGCGACTTGATCCACAAGAACACGCTGGTCGACCTGGTGCCCCCGGGCCGGCGGGTCATGAAGCTTTGGGTGTCTACGCCCCACTTCGACTACGACTTCTCCAACGTACCCTTCCGCGTCGAGGCTCCGGCCGCCTTCGATTCGTCGATCACGTTCGTGGCCCAGGATTCGAGCGGGATCGCGTGCGGAGAGCGTATCAGCGTCGGCGATCCATTCGCAGACCATCGACATGGAGCAGCGAATCAGCGTGCCGCCCGAGCTGGGACCGATCCGGTTCCGCTACGGCTGGGGCTGCGCGCTGCTCCGTGACGAGATCGTGATCCGCCCGCACGACATCCGAGCGGTCGCGTTGATCGGCGACGAAGCAGGAGGATTACGACCAGCCCGCGGATCAGAAGGACGAGGCACCAAAGCTCTCGAACGGAACGTCCGGTGGGCCGCCAATCGGATGAAGTATTTCGTCGCGGTCATCGCGTCGTCCGGACTCGGCGTCGGTTGGGACGTCGTCTTGCTCCCGGCGGAGGATGAGGGCGCGACCGTATTCCATCGCCGGCGCGGCCGCGCCGGGCACCGAGATCATCCAGAAGAGCCGCCTCTACGCGGGGCCGGTCCACTACCGGCACGCTCGCTCTGGACTCGAGCTGGACCGGCTGGCTAACCTCGGTGGCGATGGGCGACGAGGGCTGAGCGCGTTCCGCCTCTCGGCCTCAATTTCATCTACCGCCACATTCCCAACCTATGGGATCGCGATCATCCTGATCTCGACGCGACCAGCTCGTGTTCCACCCGCCACCCAGACGAGCCTTCGCTCGATGAAGCTGATACACGCCAGCTGGGTGCAGTCATTCCGGGATCAGCTTCAAGAACGATCCGGCCGAAGATGAACCAGGCCATGATGGAACGCGTGCGAGAAACCAAGGTGAACCCGCTCCAGTGGTGCCTGCCGACTTGCTCCGCAGATGCCGGTCTTCGATGCGTCGCACTCCTACAGCGTTCTCTTGGATTCGATCGCAGCAGCCGGCGCGGGGTTCATGGTGGTACGTCAGAATCTGCAGCGCCCGACGTGCTATCGTCAAGATTGCCGGCTTCCACGGTCCACCTCTTCCCGATCGTCATGACCGGCAGCACCTACCTGATGATCCCAGACGCCGGTGGCTTACCGGCAGAGAAGCAGATGATGACTGCTCATGCCTGTGATGATGCTCATCTTCATGTATAGTTTCCCCTCCGGCGTGGTGCTTTACTGGATCGTGAATAACGTCCCGTCCGCGCTTCAGCAGTACCTGGTCAACGTCGCCGAAGACCGTAAAATGGCAGCGTGGTGCCTGACATGAACCCTAATCCCCACTCGACTCGCTTGAACCGCACGCTCGACGCCGAGGCCGCCACGTTCGGTGAGGCCGTCCAGGACGCTGCGGACCAGCTGGGCCATCGAGCCCGCCGAGCGCTGGCCATCGAGATCCTGATCCGGGCCGCTCGGCGATTCTGGAGTGCGCGGGCTACCGCGCCGTGAAGATTCGGGCTCGCCGCCGTCCAAGCGCGGACACGGCTCCCGGACGGCGTGCGCCGGCCGCGCCGCCGGAGCGCGTCGCATGGATCGCGCGCAGCGAATCCAGGTACACGGAAGCGGACGAGGGAGCGCGAGCCTTGCCGCATGGAATCCGCGAACTACGGCCTCCGCCCCGCCGATGGATCCGGCCAGATCACGCCCGAGATCGTGGATATGGTGCGGTCTTGCGAACGGGCTCCGCTGAGCAGATGAAGTTCGCTGGCCCGATCCCCGGCCGACAAGACGCCAGCACGGTATTCGCGTCGGAATCGACACGGGCGAGATGGACCACGGTATCTCATCGGCAAGACGAGTAGACGTTGTCTGGCGTTCCAGCACCTCCTCGGCGAATGATCCAGGAGCCGCAGATGCCGCAGGAACCGCCGCCCGCGTGGAGGGACGTGGCCGGGTTCCGCGACCGCCAGATCGAGAATCTGAAGCAGATGGCGCGCTGAGCTCATGGCGTGGGCAGTCGCGAGTGCGAGGAAGTGACGACCGATCCGCTCCCCGCCTGAACGCGCCGCATCGTCCATTTGGAAGCGGCCGAGTCGAGGGCATACGGAGATACAGTCACGATCGGCGACGGTTATTTCAAGCGCGTGGTGATCCGGCGCGCCATGGAGAAGCCGGTGACGCGGTGGTAACGATTACCATCGTCGCGTGGCTCGCCACGCCTCCCGGCGAATCGGCGGTCTCCATCGCGCGGTTGGAGACGGCCCGATGCGCTCGCGATCGCGGCTCCACGGTTTCCGCGGCCGCGATCTCTCCGACCGGTAGCGCCCTCCCACCGAATCCTTTTCGGCCGTTTCTAAGTTCCACGGCTCCGTGCTGCGCTGATACGGTGCTGGTTCTCCGTCTTCCACGCTCCCCGCTCCTATACCGGCGAAGATCTGGTCGAGATTTCCGCCACACGGCGGAGCGTGATCCGCGCGCGGTGGTGGCCTCTTTGATCGAGGCCACGGCGCGCGCCGCGCGACCCGGCGACTTACCGAGCGCGTTTCTGAAACGGCAAGCTCGACTTGGCGCAGGGCGGAATCGGTCGCCGCGGTTGGATTCGCGCGCGATCGGACCGCAGGGCTGCCGGCGCCCGCGAGGGACGGGCGATCGCTTCGCGCCGTGATCGCGGCGCTCGATGTACGAGCTGGCCATCTCTGCTCGCGGAGGTGGAGGCTCGAATCGATTTTCCCACGCGACGTGGGTGAGGCCGGTGGATGGCGCGGAGCTGGCGCGCCGGTGCTCGGCGTTGGTCGCGACGCGCGCGCGGATGGATCGACCGGCTGCCCAGCGCGAGGACGGGCCCAGGAAGGCGTGCGCGCGGCTTTGGTTGGGCGGCGCCAACGTGGCAAGTCGAGCCTCCTGAACGCGCTTGTCGGCTACGACCGCGCGATCGTGAATTCGGAGCCGTGGGCACGACGCGGGACACGGTGGAAGAAGCCGCTCTGGATTGAAGGTAATCGAGCTTCGCGTCGCCGACACCGCGGGGTCGCGAGCGTTTGGGGCTTTGGACGGAGCGCGAGGGGCCGGCGCTTTGGACGGATCGCTCAGGGCCGGCGCCCCCGATTTCGTGGAAGGGCTCGGGGTCGCGCGGGCCGAGCGAGGCCGCGCCGCTCGATGCGATCTGGCGGTGCTGGTTCTGGATCGGTCACGCCGGCGTGGACGACGCCGACCGCGAGGCGGCGTCGTGGATCGTGGATTGCCCCGTAGTCGTCGCGTGGAACAAGGCGGATCTCGGGGGCGGTCTCCGGCATCCGCGGCCCCGCCCGCCGGTCGCCGGGCAGCGGCGTTCTGGTGGAGGTCGAGACGGTCGCCGTGCGCCCGGGCGGCGCCGATTCCTCCTTGCGGCTCTTCGGTCGTCGCTTCCGCGCATTCTCGACGGCCACATCGGCGATGAAGTGGCGACCACCAGCGCCCGGCAGGACGCGCATCTGCCGAGCGCTGACGCGGTTGAACGCGCGCGGGCGGGACTCGAACGAGATGAATCCTACGATTTGATCGCCGGATCTAGCCGACGCGCGCGCGCGCGTTGGGCGAAATCGTCGGCCGCGGCGTCAGACGACGAGGTCACCGCCGCGATTTCTCTCGCTCGCCGCATCGGCAGCAGATCGAGCGCGATCGGCACGATCTCTCGCCCCACGCGGGCGTCAGCCCGCCCCAGGCGTCGGTCCATTCGTCCGGTCTCGAGCCTGCCCGGCGCGGCCTGCACGCGCTTTCCCATCCTGGTTGTCGGCGCGGGCCACGCTGGATGCGAAGCCGCGTCGCGATCGCCGCGAAGGATGGGGGTCGAGGTGGCTCCCATCACGATCGACGCCTGATTCCATTGGTCCACATGTACCGCAACCCCGCGATTGGCGACGGGAAGCCGGCGGCTCGCCTGGCCCAGTGATCGATGCGCCGGCGGGATCCGCGGACGGACGGCGCCGACCGCGCGGGGGATCACAGGTTCCCGCGCCACGCGGCGCGCGGCCCGGCGAAAGATCCTTGTGTGCTCCCGAGAGCCCAGAGCTGGCGCAGGCGCTCCATCGCGCGTGTGGCGAGCACTTGCCGCGGACCGAGGCCGGCTGAGCTGCGATCGAAGGGCAGGTTGTGGGAATTCGGACCGAGGGCGCGGCCGCGGGGGAGGCCCAGAGAGGCGTCGGTTGCGCGCGCGCCGTCATGCTCGCGGACGGCGAGATCGGAGGCGGATCATCATCGTCACGCCCGACGCGCGCCTCTGAAACTGGGCCCTCTCTCCAACGTAGGGACAGAGACGACACGCAGCGGCGACGGCCCGAGCCGGAGAGAAGGGCGGCCCGAGGGGATACCCGCTGAGTGGTTCGGCGGATCTACGGCTTCGCATGGTCCGGCTCCGTGACCGGCATCGCTCGCCCTGGACACCCATCGCGCAGACTCGATCGCGATTTCTCCCGCAGGTTGTGGCATTTGGGCGACGAGCACCCTCGGCCGCTCTCGCGCTCCTCACCAAGATTCAGGTTGGTCGTGGATCAGGTTGGCGTGCCATTTGACAACGACCAAACCGACGCGACCCACGAGCTGGATCCGGGCGAACCTCACATCGATCGCCGCTCTACAACGGGAGCACGTGATCCGCGGCACCGGCCCGCGCCACTGCCCGCCGATCGAGTGGCAAGGTGGTGCGCTTCGCCGACAAGCCCGCGCACCAGATTCTCATACTGAGCCCGGCGCCGGGCGCGAGGACGCACGGAAGTTCTACGAATCGGCCCTCGACGAGCCTCCCCGGAGGAAACCCAACGACGACCTGCTGCGTACCTCCCGGTCCAGATGGGCGTCGCCGGGCGATGTGCCGTCCGCTCATGCCGGTGGAATACGACTTCTGCGCCGCCCACCTCCAGATTCACGCACCCTCGAGGTCGAAGCGTGCGCGGGTTCTGGCCTCTGCCGGCCAGATCAACGGGACGTCGGGCCACGAGGAGGCGGCCGCACAGGGCCTGATGGCGGAGGAATCAATCGCCGCGCTGGCGCTGATGTGATCGCGCGAGCCAGCTCGGCCTCGGCCGGAGCGAAGCGTATATCGCGGTGTTGATTGACGGATCGCCAGAAGTGACCAAAAGCAGACCAGAGGACGCCTTACCGCATGTTCACGTCGAGCGCGGAATATCAGCCCCCTGCGCGCCAGGACAACGTCGCGGGGCGCCTTCTCCCGCGGGCCCGGCTGGCGGAGCGCGCTCGGCAGGCAGCCGAGCTCACGCGACTCGAGCCGGGGCGCCGAACCGTCGCAGGCGCGTACTCGGCTTCGAAACGTCCGGCTCCGCTCTCTCGATCCGTGACCGACGGCACGCCCGTGGTATCGGACCTGACCCGGCAAGCCGATCTTGTACGCCGCTTCGGCAGAAGAGGCAGAGTCGGCTGCGATCAGAGATTCGCTAAAGGAGGGTACACCTGGGCAAGGCAGGAGCGCCAGGCGTACGCGGCCAGCCGGAGCGATCAACCTCGGATCCTCTCCTGAGTCCTGCCTGGAGCCACCTGCGCGCTTTCCAGTGAAGCGCGCGAGAAGATAACGTCCAGCATCACGCCGGCGCATCGATCGGGGCAGTCGCCAGGGTCCGGCGCGTATCGGCCGAGCGTTTCGCCCGCCGACGTTTCGGCAGCTCCGCAGTCTGGCGCCGAGCGGGAACGGCGGCGGCGGGAGCGGCCCGCCATTACCACCTGCTACAGGCTGACCAATCGTCAGTCTGTCGCCGGCGCGATCGCGCCCTGGCTGGAGCAACTCCCAGGGCTTCAAAATCTCCAGCTCCTGACTGCACGGTGCGGCCTCGTAGTGAGTGGGCCGGCCGGCTCTCGACCGCATCCGGCGGAGAAGATCGAGGCGAGATCTTCAATAAGGCACGTGCCTCGACTCGCTCGAATCCGTGGTCTCACTTGCGAGATCCGCCGCGCACCGCGCTCGACGGGAAGCGAAGCGCTGATTCCCGGGGAATTCCCCTCCGCGATCGTTCCGCCCTCCACGACCACCAATAGATGGTTGGTTTCTGGTTGAATCCCGTGAGTAGCGAAGGCGGCAAGGCTTTCCGAGTAGTCGCGGTCTGGCGTAAACTCCGTAGCCTCCGCGAATGAAGGTCGTTTGCGCGCGGGTCGAGGACTTGCCCGGCTGGCGCCGGACTTCTCTCGGGGGCGTCCATGGAGGCGGTCTTCGTTCGAGCGGTCGGGGGTCTTCCGGGCCTGCTCGAAACGCTGGAACCGGATCACCGCGCCCGAGGCCCGGTGGGTCACTCGGGGCCGCTTGACGCGTCCGGGCTGACGGCATCGCTTGGTTCGCATGGAAGCGGTGCGCGAGTTGAAGCGGGCGCGTTCGGCGGATTGCTGTTCCACGGGAGCATCGCATCCAATGTTCCATCGTGGAACATTGCCATAACTGGCAGCAAACTCGATCGTTGACCCTGACCGCCTCGCCGAAATGGCCTGAAATGGGCCGGCGGCCATCGGCTGAGCGGTACCCGTAGCGATGGACTCGAGGAGCGGCGTCGGATTCCCGGCCCAGCCTGAGTCGCTTCCCGATGCCGCCCAAGCACGCGGCCATTCGGGCCATGGCCAGCGCCCCCAGGACGCCAGCGCGATCAGCTCGATTGCCACCAGCGAGCCTCCGGCCAGCGCGCACCCTGCACCGTGGACCGCGCGGGCGGATCTTTCCCGAAGAACTCCGCGTAGGTCTCGTTCATCTCCTTGAAGCACTTCCAGTCGTGCAGGAAGACGGTCACCTTCACGACTCGGCTTAGGTCACCCCCGTGCTGCTTTGAGGGTTACCTCCAGATTTCTCAACGTTTGGGCTGTCTGGGCTCGAATTCTCCTTCCACGATCCGACTGGACTTGGGGTCGAAACCAGCCGCCCCGAACAGAAGATGAAGTCGCCCGCCCGGACGTAGGCCGGCGAGTAGGCCGATCAGCTTGGGACCTTCCGAGGCTGAGAACGCCGTGATGCTCTATGAGAATCCCTCCTGCGATTGAGTGTCGAGCGACGCTTTCCAATGTTCCGGACGTGGAACATTCCTCACATACATTGAAACATCATCCAATTAACCATTGTTTTTCGTTGAAGCTGCAGTTGTGCCCTGGGCTTCTGCGGCGCAGTTCCGGTCAGCCAATCCCTGACTCTCTGCCACCACCTCTTCGACGCACGCTTCGAATAAACCTATCTCTAATTTTATTTTCAGTCAGCCACTTACAAAAATGTTCCACGTGGAACATTCTTGCAGATTGACTTCTCCAGGCTCCATTGCGTAGACTGCGGCTCCTGGACAGGGACGACTACCGGCGTGGGCCGGAACAAATTGGGGCCAAATGACCAGGACGGTTGCCATAGCAAATCAGAAGCGCGGCGTCGGTAAACGACGACGGCGATCAACCTCGCCGCCGCGTTTGCTCTGCATCAGAAGCGCGTGCTTCTGATCGATCAGGATCCCCAGGGGAATGCGGGGAGCGGGCTCGGATTTCCGGGACCGAAGGTGACCAGGGGGATCTACGAGGTCCTGACCGGCGGCGTGCCGATCGCGGACGTTATCCTCGAGACCGAAGTCCCCGGCCTTCATCTCGTCCCGTCGGGCCAGCGTCTCGTGGGAGCGGAAGCGAGCTGGACGATCGCGGAGCAGCGCGAGGCAGCCGACTGAAGTCGGCGCTCCAAGCTGTCTCGGACCGCTACGACTTCATCCTCATCGACGCGCCTCCCTCGCTGGATTCTGACCATCAACGCGCTCACCGCGGCCGGTCCCGTGCTGGTGCCGGTTCAGTGCGAGTACTACTGCGCCTGAGGGGCTCACGCATCTGCTCACTGGCGCGATCCGTCTCGTGCAGCAGTCGCTGAATCCGGGACTCACAATTGCGAAGGAGTGCTGCTCACGATGTACGACCACCGCCCCCAACCCCGCAGCAGGTTCTCGCGGAGACGAGGCGATCTCTTCGCCGAGCGTGTCTATCGCACCGTGATCCCACGGAACGTCCGCTCTACAGCGAGGCGCCGAGCCACGGAAAGCCGGTCGTCATCTACGATCCAATTTGCACCGGATCCACGAGCCGCATGAGTCTGGCCAAGGAGGTGATCGATCGTGGCTAGGAAGGCACTGGGAAGAGGTCTCGAAGCTCTGATTCCAAGCGGAGTTGATATTGAGGTTCCGATCATCCCGAGGCGCGCTCCCACCAGCGCGCCCGCCGGAATCCCGGCCACGGAGGCACGCGATCCGGGCGACATTCAGCACGTTGCGCTCGCCAAGATCATCCGCAACCGGCCCAGCCGCGAACCCAGCTCCGATCCGTCCACCATCGAGCGAACTGGCCGACTCCATTCGGAGAGCGCGGCGTCCTGCAGCCGGTGCTCCTTCGTCCCGCCGCCGACGGCTATCAAATCGTGGCGGCGAACGGCGCTTCATCGCGACGCGGAGGCCAGCGCCCGACACCGCATACCCGCGATCGTCAGGCCGCTCACGGATCGCGAAGCGCTCCTCATCGCGCTCATCGAGAACATTCAGGCGCGAGAATCTCAACCCGATTGACGAGGCACGCGCCTACTACCGCCTCGCGACCGAATACGGCTTGAAGCGCACGACGAGATCGGCTCCAGAGTTGGCGCGCGACCGATCAACGGTTTCCAACATTATTAGATTCAATAATTTACCCTCAAGACGTCCAGCGGCTCATCCGAGACGGGCAAGATCTCCTCGGGGCACGCGAAGGCGCCTCGGGGTCGCGTACATCTGTCGTCAAAACCGACCTCGCCAACTCCCGCCGGCCGCGCACGGTCACGTCGGTCCGGGAACTGAGCAACGCGCCCAGCGGGGCCGGAGCGCCCCACGCGACCCGCGCGCGGAAGTCCCCAAAGCGCGCTTTCTCGGCGGAGCTTATGGGCCTGAAGATGAGCTCATGCGGATCATGCGCCCCGCGTACGCCCTACCAGGCTGCCGCGGCGGTTCGCGGCTCGATCCTCATCGACGCTCATCCTCCGAGGAGGAGCTGACCGGCTGATCGGCCTCCTCGGGAGATCGGGACGTCGGCACGTTGATTGCGTGTGGATAACTAGGCTAGATCGGTGGAGAAGTCCGAACGCACTAGTGGGTACAAGTACTTGAAACGGCGCTCATGATGCGCAAAGCCCTCGGTTATGCACAGGGGCCGTAGACGGCATACCGACGCGCTTCCGTGACGTCGATCACAGAACCATCAACCCGGGGACAATGCCATGACCGAATCAGCCACGCAGAGCGACGTGCGCCTTCGAGGAGTTCCAGAGCGCCCGCTCTCAGATCCTGACCGAGCTGCGCAAGGTGATCGTGGTCAGGACGCTGTCCGGAGCAGCTGCTCACGGTTCTCTCTCGCGAACGGCCACTGCCTCGTGGTGGGCGTCCCCGGCTCGCCAAGACGCTCCTGGTCTCCACGCTCGCGAGGATCCTCGATCTCGAGTTCAGCCGCATCCAGTTCACGCCCGACCTCATGCCCGCCGACATCACCGGCACGGAGATCCTCGAGGAGACCCGGTCACCGGCAAGCGCGCGCTTCGAGTTCGTGCAAGGGCCGATCTTCGCGAACATGGTCCTGGCGGACGAAATCAACCGCACGCCGCCCAAGACGCAGGCCGCGCTGCTCGCAAGCGATGCAGGAACACACGCGTCACCGCGCGGCGGCACGACGCTATCCGCTCGAAGCCGCCGTTCTTCGTCCTCGCGACGCAGAACCCGATCGAACTCGAGGGCACGTATCCGCTGCCGGAAGCGCAGCTCGACCGGTTCATGTTCCACATCTCGTGGATATCGCCAACGAGCAGGAAGAGGAGAAGATCGTCGCGACCACGACGAGCGCGTACGAAGCGGAGCCGAAGCAGGTGATGGGCGTCGATCGGACCTCGAGCTGCAGAAGCTGGTCCGGCGCATTCCCGTCGCGGAGCACGTGGTTCTGCATGCCGTCCGTCCGCGCGCGCTTCCAGACCCTCGCCTCAGTCCGAATCGTTCGTGCGCTGACTGCGAGCTTTCGGGGGCTGGGCCCCGCGCGGCGCAATTTCTCGTCCTCGGCGCCGGGCGCGCGCGCCGTCCGGCCGCCCGACTCCCGCCGCGGATCGACGTGCGCGCGGTGGCGCCCCCGCGGTCCCGCCGTCATCGGATCTGTTCCCACTCTCACTGGCACAAATAGCGTGAGGCGGGATTCGGGCATCTCGAGCCTCGACATCATCGCGGAAGCTTCTCGAGGCGACTCGAGCGTCGACGGCAAGCGTTCGTAGGATCGAAGGGAAGCCATGAGCGGAAAACCGTCCGCGCCTTCTCGACCCCCATTTCATCTCCAAGCTGACGCGCCTGGACCTCAAGGCGCGCCTGGTGTCGAAGGATTTCTGACCGGCCTTCACCGCAGTCCCTACCACGGCTTCGCAGCGTGGAGTTCGCCGAGCACCGCCAGGTACGATGCCGGGGCGTTAATCCGTTGCGCCACCTCGAACTGGAAGGTCCTGGCGAAGTCCGATCGCAAACACATCAAGCAATACGAGGGTGAGACGACCCTCCGCGCCATGCTCCCTCGTGCTGACACCAAAGTGCGCGAGCATGGCCATGCGCCCTTCAGGAGTCACCAAGCTCGACTACACGCGGTCTCGCCGCGGCTCGCGTACCTCATGCTCCAGCAGAACGACGTGGTCGGCACGTCGCGGCGTTCGCGTCGGGGCAAGCAGCAGATTCCGACTCGCTCCACGATGGGACACGCGAGACCGCGATCCTCTCCTTTTGGACCGGCTCGCGCCGCGGGCGGCACTGACTTCGTCGCCCGTTCGCCCGCTCGCCGAGCGGATGACGCGGCGCGGACTCGTCATCATCCTCGGACCTCCTCGATCAGCCGGAGCGCATCGAGCAGGCGATCCACCATTTTCGCCACCGCAAGCACGAGCTGCTCGTGTTCCACATCCTCGATCCGCAGGAGGTGGCGTTTAACTTCGAGCGCGAGGCGGTCTACGTGGACCTGGAAACCGAGAGCGAGTCACCACGCGACCCCAAGAGCGCGCCCGACTACCGCGCGCGCGTGGGGAGAAAGTGGAGGGACCGCCTTCGCCGCCAGTTCTGGCAGTCGAGAAACGCGCCGACGCCACGCCCCTGACCACTGACCAGCCCTTCGACCGCGCCCTGCTTCGGGAGTACCCTCCAAGCGAGCGCGCCTGCCTGCGGGCGATCGCTCCATGCCGATCTTCCTTTCAATCCGTCCTTTCTCTGGCGCTCGCACGATCCCGGTCAACATTCATCTCCCCAGCCGTCGCGGTGTTCCGGAGGTGGCATTTCCTACGACGCAATTCCCGCGTCGTCGAGCCGAGGAGATTCGCCGTCAAGACTTCGCGAGCTTCTCCTGCTCCTTCATCCTCTTCGCACGCTCGCGATTCTGCTCCTTACGCTGGCATTCGCCCGCCCTCGCCGACGCCGGCCCACGCGGTCACCCACGCCGCCGCGGTCGAGATCCTGATCGCACGACCGCAGAGGCATACGGCGGCCCTGACGAGCAGGCGCGGCCCAGGACCGGTGCGGCTAAGCAGCGCGCGCCATTTCCGACGCCGGAGGCCCGGCGACGAGATCTCGATCGCCACGTCGACCCAGCCCGACGTGACGGGCGCGCGCCACGCGTCCGACCGCGTGCGGCTCCTGCGCGCCTCGACCGGGTCAGCGACGTCCTGCCCGCGCGCCTCACAGAGTCGATTTCGAATGCGACGGTTGCTCGCGCGAGCCGGTTTCCGCCGCCTGGCGAGCCTTACGCATCTCGGATTCAGAATCCAACTCACGCCGGAGGCGCGCCGAGATTCGAGCGGCGAGCGCGTCCGGCATTCGCGCTCCGCAACCGTGGTTCAGAGCCGCGTGCCGAACCACGCGATCCAGGACGTGGACCCAGAGCCGCGTCCCGGGCCGAGGGAGCGGGCCTGAGCTGCGCGCGCGGTTCGCCAATCACGCGGACGCCGAGCGACCGCGTTGCCGTGCGCGTACGGCGCGGGGACGCGCTCGTCGGCGGGGCGACGTCACGCTTCACGCGGACAGAAAACCGCTAGCAATACGTAACTGAACGAAGTACAA
>ERZ1370068.861-contig-10789_pt1 | contig 32823 bp, 36 predicted proteins | sample MGYA00561227_ERZ1370068 | MGnify/ENA primary metagenome ERZ1370068 (study PRJEB38410, sample SAMEA6850437) | metagenome | study: Metagenomic assessment of the ecological functions of the soil: analysis of the soil microbiota associated with the...
CGCCATTACGTATTGCTAGAATCCGTTGACGGGGTAAACAGAGTCGAAGCTGGCGCGGTGTCTGGAAAATGAGACCGATCGACGTCCGGCGTGCGCCGGTCGTGGCGCGCCCCGGCCGCGGGGCTCGCGCTGGTTGCCGCGGCACTGCCGGCACGGGCGGATGTCCATTTCGCTGTCATGCCTCCCACCCAGACCGTGGCCCGGACTCAGGTCGACGTCGACCTCCCGGTGGTCCCAGGCGGGCCTGAACTCGGACCAACGGCTTCGACATCACGGGAGCTACGACCCGGCGGCCCTCACGCTGGTGCCGACTGCGCGCCCACCACGGCGCAGCAGGGGTGCCTCATGACCGGCGGCTGCAGCGTGGCGTGCGGAAACACGTTCCACCGCTTCGCGGCGGCCGGCGACAGTGCCGCGATCTCGGATGTGCTGCTCTGCAACCTGATCTCGCTGACCGGCCCCGGACAGGTACATGCTGCACTTCCAGGCCGCGAACACCGACCAGGTCACCCACGTGCGGATCCGGCGGGCCACCTTCTACAACGCCGGGCTCTACGTGACCCCGGTGGTGACCGCCGACGCGCGTGATCACGATCGGCAACACGGTCGGCGTGGACCCGGGGCCGCCGGCGGTGCACGGCCTCAGGCTCGGCGCCGAGCCTAATCCCGCCCGCGGCGCCATGGTGTTCGCGCTCGAGGCGGAACGTCGCGGGCGAGCAGCGTCTCGAGATCCACGACCTCGCCGGCCGGCTGGTGCGGGTGGTCGAGCGACGGCTGGCGCGGCATCGAGAGCCGCGCGCGTGGCCTGGGGACGGTCGCGATGCCCGCGGGTGTCCCGTCCGCCGGGATCTACCCTCGCCACCTTCGGGGTCGGCGATCGCGTCACGCGCGTCCGGGTGGCGATGGTGCGCTGAGGCGCACTCCGGGCCTGACACGGACGAGCCCCCGCCGGTCTCCCGGCGGGGGCTCTTAGCGTATCCGTGATCGTGAATCGAGGCGCTGGTGCGTGGCGCCGCCTAGGCTTTCGCGCGGCCCACCGACGAGATGCGCATGCCGTAGAACGAGCGGTAGACGAAGCACAGCGCGACCACGAACAGCACGACGCCGATCGGACGCGCGATCGCCTGGTTGGCGACCCCATCTCGACCGCCAGCAGGCCGAACAGCGTCGTGAACTTGATGATCGGGTTCGAGCGCCACCGAGGACGTGTCCTTGTACGGGATCGCCCACCGTGTCGCCGATCACGGTCGCGTCGTGGAGCGGCGTGCCCTTCTCGTGCAGCTCGACCTCGACCACCTTCTTCGCGTTGTCCCACGCGCCGCCGGCGTTCGCCATGTAGACCGCCTGGAACAGGCCGACCACCGCGATCGAGACCAGGTAGGCGACGAAGAAGATCGGGTCGAAGAACGCGTAGGCCAGCGTCAGGCAGAAGATGACGATGAAGATGTTGAACATCCCGTCCTGCGCGTACTGCGTGCAGATCTTCACCACCTCGACTTCGAGTCCTCGATCGACGCCTTGTCGGCCGAATCGAGCTGGATGTTCTTCTTGATGTACTCGACCGCGCGATAGGCGCCGGTGGTGACCGCCTGCATCGAGGCGCCGGTGAACCAGTAGATCGTGGCGCCGCCCATGAGCAGGCCGAGCAGCACGCGCGGCTCGGTGAGCGTCAGGTCGAACGGCCGCGCCCATCGTGCTTCGAGAGCAGCACGATGAGCGAGAAGATCATGGTGGTGGCGCCCGGCGACCGCGGTGGCGATCAGCACCGGCTTGGCGGTGGCCTTGAAGGTGTTGCCGGCGCCGTCGTTGTCCTCGAGGAAGTGCTTGCCCTTGGCGAAGTCGGGCTTGAAGCCGAACTGCTTCTCGATCTCGGCCGCGCACGCCGGGCGCGGTCTCGACCTGCGACAGCTCGAAGATGCTCTGCGCGTTGTCGGTCACCGGGCCGTAGGAGTCGACCGCGATCGTGACCGGTCCCATGCCCAAGCAGGCCGAACGCCACCAGGCCGAACGCGAACACCGCGGCGTGGTCCATGAACTGCGCCAGAGCCCTGAGCGAGACCAGGTAGGCGATCAGCAGCATGGTCGCCAGCGTCAGCGCCTTCCAGAACACCGAGAAGTTGCCCGCCACCATGCCCGAGAGGATGGTGAGCGAGGCGCCGCCTTCGCGGGTGGCGGCGCACGATCTCGCTGGTGTGGCGCGAGTGGCTGCTGGTGAACACCTTGGTGAACTCGGGGATCAGCGCCGCCGCCAGGGTGCCGCACGAGATGATGGAGGAGAGCTTCCACCACAGCCCGCGCCCAGGTCGGCGAGCATCCAGCGCGAGACCGCGAAGGTGACCACGATCGAGAGGAGCGAGGTCATCCACACCAGGCTGGTCAGCGGGTCCTCGAAGTTGATCTTGTCCTTGCCCAGGTTCTGCGCGCGCGCCATCGTCCCGTTGACGCTGAAGGCGCACGATCGAGGTGACGATCATCAGGATGCGCATGACGAAGATCCACACCAGCAGGTGCGCCTTGTGCTCGGGCAACACCGCCAGCGCGATGAACGAGATCAGCGCGACGCCGGTGACGCCGTAGGTCTCGAACCCGTCGGCGGTCGGGCCCACCGAGTCGCCGGCGTTGTCGCCGGTGCAGTCGGCGATCACGCCGGGGTTGCGCGGGTCGTCCTCCTTGATCTTGAACACGACCTTCATGAGGTCCGAGCCGATGTCGGCGATCTTGGTGAAGATGCCGCCCGCGATACGCGAGCGCCGAGGCGCCGAGCGACTCGCCGATCGCGAAGCCCAGGAACGAGGCGCCCGCCGCCTCGCGCGGCACGAACAGCAGGATCACCAGCATCATGATCAGCTCGACGCAGATCAGCAGCACGCCGATGCTCATGCCGGCCTGGAGCGGAATCTCGTAGACCGGGAGCGGCTTGCCGCTGCAGCGACGCGAAGGCGGTGCGGCTGTTGGCGTAGGTGTTCATGCGGATGCCGAACCACGCCACCGAGTAGGAGCCGAGGATGCCGACCACCGACCACATCAGGATCAGCGGCGACCTTGCCGGGGCCCATGGTGCTCGAGGAAGCCGAAGTAGTAGACGATGCACGCGCCGATGAAGAGCCTCGAGCACCATGCAGCAGCCGGCCCTGCTGGAGCAGGTAGGTCTTGCAGGTCTCGTAGATGATGGTCGGAGACGTCGAGCATGCTCTTGTGGGCCGGCATGCCCTTGACCTGGTTGAACATCGCGAGGCCGAACAGCATCCCCAGCACGCACACGACCGAGGCCCGACGCAGCAGCAGGGTCACGCCCGAGACCGGGGTGCCGAACAGCGTGGTAGGTGGTGTCGAGCACCGGGAGCTGGAGGTCGAGCTCGCTGGCGGAACACCTTCGGGCCGGGGCCGTGCACATCACCGCGGCGGCCGCCGCCCAGGCCATCGAGCCCGCACGTTGGACTGCCAGGTCCGCGGGGCCTGCTCGCGGCGCGCGACATCTTCATATCGGCTGCTCCTTAGTACGCTAGGGGACTGAAAACCCGGCCCCGATGGACTGGGTGGAAGGCCGGCTGCGCGCGAGCGGCGATGGGACGAGCGGAAACGCCCGGCCGGCCGGGATGGAGTCCCGCGCGCGGACGGACCGCCTGCGGGAGGGACGGGGAATCTATCCGGAGGAAGCGGGAGGGGCAAGCGAAAGCGCCGGCGCGGCGGGCCCCGCGCTGGCTCGACAGGACCTTCCCGCGTGTGAAAATAGAAGCTCGAACTCACCAAGCGAGGGTGTTCCCGGCGTTGCCTGACCCCTCGTTGCCCGGCCGGTGGTCGCGATCCAGGGCCTCAAGCGCTGGTTCGGATCCCGGTTCGAGACCTACCGGGCGCTGCTGCTTACCGCGCTCGCCCCTCAACCTTGCCGCTGCGTCGCGCGGCGGCGCCCGCCCACCAGCTCGAAGGCGGCGTCCCGCTCCTGAGCCTGGCCGGCGCCTACGCCGCCGGCCTGGTGATCGTCGGCTACTACGGTCTCGCTGCGCTGCTGGTCCTGCTCACCCTGCTGTTCCGCTGACACTTCGCCGGCTACGGTGGCGACCGAACGGTATTCCTGTCGGCCGCCTTCTACCTGTGGCGGACAGCGTGGTCCACCGCGCCTTCCGCTTCCACATCGACGCGCCTTCGGTCCAGTACGTGTTCATTGCCGTTCAGCGGCTTCGGCCTGCCGCCGTCGATGGTGGCCCTGATCGCCGGCCTGCTGGTGGATCACGCATCGAGCTCGGCATCCTGCGGCTCGCGCGCCGGGTGCGGCCGCCATGCCTGGCCACCAGGCTGTTGGTGCTCGGCATCCTGGCCTGCTTCGTGGTCAGCCAGGTCATGCACAGGATCGCCTACTACCGCAGCGACACCCGGGCATCACCAGCACCACCCCCAGCTTCCCGTTCTATGCGCCGGTCGTTTCGCGGCAACCACGCCGCGCGCGCTACGCCAGCCTGATGGGGACCGGGGTGGGCGAGGCCGAGGCGACGCCCGGCTCGGCCTCGCTCCGCTACCCGCTGCGCGCGGTGCGGCCGGCGGCGGGGTGTCCGACCCCGAACATCGATGCCGTTGCCGCTGCTCGAGAGCTGGCGCTACGACGCGATGGACTCCCTCGGTGAGCCCGGAATGTCGACGCCCTGGGCCATCGCTCATCGGTGTTCCTGCGCCACCTGAGCTCCGGCAACTCGACTCCGACCGGCGTGTTCGGCCCGTTTTACGGGATCCATCCCACCTACTGGCCGGCGGTCGAAGGACCAACAGCGCGGTGATCGACAACCCGGTGCTGATCGACGTGCATGAAGGAGAAGGGCTACGCGTTCGGATCTTCGCCGACTCCCAGTTCGGTCGGCACAAGATCACTGACGCCATGTTCACGCGGCATCCCGATCCACGAGTCGTTCGCCGGCCGCTTCGCTGACGCCCGCGACGGACGACACGACCCACCAGCTCATCGGTTTCATGGACGAGCAGCACGCGGCGGGAAGCCGTTCTTCGGCTTCGCGTTCTTCAAATCCACCCACTACGCCCTACTGCTACCCCCGCCGGCCGCGGCGCGCTTCCAGCCGGCCCGGACCTCAACTACGCCACCGCCGGCAACGACACCAACACCACACCGTACGTGAACGACTGCCGCAACTCCGGTCTTCTACACCGACAGCCTGATGGGCCGAATCTTCCGCCATCTCGAGGCGTCCGGCCTGATGGAGAACACGATCGTGATCGTCACCTCCGATCACGGCGAGGAGTTCAACGACAACCACGCCGGCTGGTGGGGGCATTCCGGGAACTTCACCCGCTACCAGACCCAGGTGCCGCTGGTGTTCTACTTCCCGGGCCGGGCGCCGCGCCGGGTCACCCAGATGACCGCCCATGTCGACGTGCCGACCACGCTGCTCGAGGAGGTGTTCACTGCGGGCCGCCCGACGACTACAGCAACGGGCGGGACCTGTTCGCGCCCTCAGCCCGGAGCCGCGGCCGTTCGTGGTGAGCGGCTCACGTGAACCACGCCTTCATCATGGGGGACGACGTCCACTCGATCTTCCCATGTTCGTCCAGAGCTACAAGCTGAACGACATTCACGCTCATGCCGGGCTCCGGATCCGCGCTCGCCCGCCGGCTCATGGAGGAAACACACCGCTTCTATCCCGGAGCCGCCCCGGAGCTCCGAGGGAGCGGAGGCGAGCGGGCTGGCGCGCCAGCGTCACGATCCATTGATCGCAGCATCGCGTTGGCGAGCCGAAGGTCGAGCCATCCATGGAGGGAAGAGATGACCCGATCCGTTCACCCGCGTGGCGGTGGCGACCTGGCCGTCGCCCTGGCGCTCGGCCTGGTGCTCACCCTGGCCGGCCGGCAGCGACGGGACTGCGGCCGCCCGTGTCGATCTCGCGCGCGAGTCCTTCCGCGAGCTGATGAGAGACGCCCGACCGCGGCGTGCCGGAGGCGCTGCTCAAGGGATGCAAGGGGATCGCGATCTTCCCGCACGTGGTCAAGGGCGCGTTCACGGTGGGCGCGCGCTACGGCAAGGGCGTGGTGGTCTGTCGCGACTCGGCCGGCTGCTGGAGCCCGCCGGCGTTCTTCACCCTGGTCGGCGGCAGCGTCGGCTGGCAGATCGGCGCCGAAGCCACCGACGTGGTGCTGGTGTTCATGACCACGCGCGGCACCCGCTCGCTGCTCGAGAGCCAGTTCACCCTCGGCGGCAGCCTGAGCGTCGCCGCCGGCCCGATCGGGCGCTCCGCCGAGGCCAGCACCGACGCCAAGTTCAACGCCGAGATCTACTCGTACGCCAAGTCCAAGGGTGCCTACTGCCGGGATCTCCCTCGAAGGTGCCCAGATCGCGGCCGACACGCAAGAGCGATCAGGCGTTCTACGGCTCGGCGGTGCCCACCCGCACCATCCTGTTCGATCACAAGGTGCCCCGCGCCGGCCGCGCCCGAGGTGGGCCGTCTGCTGGCGGTCCTGCCCATGAAGCCGCTGCCGGGGTCCCGGGCTGCTGCCTGCCATGCCTCGCCGCCCCGCTCGCCGTCGCCGGTCGCGGCGGCGCTGCCGCCTTCGCCCCGAGGCGTTCCTCGGCTTCGGGTCGGGGCCGACCGCAAGCTCGCCGACTACGAGCAGATCGCCTGCTACTTCGAGGCCCTCGACCAGGCCTCGGACCGCGTCGCGGTGCCAGCTCGGCGCAAGACCACGCAGGGACGAGGATCTAATTCATGGCGGTGATCTCGTGGCAGGAGCCAACGTGCGCGACGCCGATCGCTACCGCGCGATCGCCCGGCGCCTGTCCGACCCGCGCGGGCTGGATTCGAGCGCGGCGGAAGAGCTGATCGCCGAGGGCAAGCTGATCGTGCTGGTTACCTGCAACATCCACGCGAGCGAGATCGGCGCCAGCCAGATGGCGATGGAGTGGGCGTACACGCTGGCCACCAGCGAGGATCCCGAAGGTCAAGCGCTGGCTGGATGACGTGATCCTGCTGCTCATGCCGTCGATCAATCCCGACGGCTGCGACATGATCGTCGACTACTACCGCAAGTATGCCGGCACTGAGTGGGAGGCGGGCGGCTGCCGTGGCTCTACCACCACTACGCCGGCCACGACAACAACCGCGACTGGTACATGCTCAACCTGCGCGAGACCCGGCATCGTGAACCGGGTGCTCCACCACGACTGGTTCCCGCAGGTGTTCCTCGACGAGCACCAGATGGGGCAGCAACACGCCGCGCATCTTCGTGCCGCCCAATGCCGACCCGCTCACGCCGCTGGTGCATCCGCTGCAGTGGCGCATGAACGACCTGATCGGCACCGCGATGGCGCTGCGCCTCGAGCAGGCCGGGAAGAGCGGCGTCATCTACTCCGTACTCTACGACGCCTACTGGCCGGGCGGCACCAAGAACACCGCGTGCCTCAAGAACGTGATCGGGCTCCTGACCGAGGTCGCCTCGGTCGGATCGCGACTCCGGTCTACGTCGATCCCGACGAGCTGCTGGCGGGCGGGAGGCAGGGCTCGCCCGATTACCGCCCGCAGACCAACTTCCCCAACCCCTGGCCGGGCGGCTGCGTGGCGGCTGCGCGACATCGTCGACTACGAGCTGATCGCCGGCAACAGCCTGCTCGAGACCTGCTCCTCGTACCGCGCCGACCTGCTGCGCACCTTCTGGCAGATGGGACGGAACGCGGTGGCGCAGGGCCAGCAGGAAGGCCCGTTCGCCTACGTGATCCCGCCCGATCAGCACGACGCGACTCGGCGGCCGCCGCCCAGATGGTGGACGATGCTGCGCGAGCACGGGCTCGAGGCGCAGCGTGCGCGAGCGCCGCGTTCACCACCGAGGACGGCCGCACGTTCGCGGAAGGCAGCGTGGTGTTCCCGCCGCCCAGCCCTACCGGCGCGTTCCTGGTCGAGATGATGGAGCGCCAGCGCTACCCCGAGAGTGCGCCAGGGCCCGGACACCAAGGAGATCTTCAAACCCTACGACGTCACCGCCTGGACGCTGCCGCTGCTGATGGGCGTCGGCTGGGCGCGGGTCGACCGGCCGTTCACCGCCGCGTACCGGACTCGTTCGCGCTCGACTGGTTTGCGCCGTCCGCCCAGGGCCGGCGATGCGCCCGAGCTGCTGATGTCGGCCGGCAACGATCAGGCCTACACGGTGGCCAACCGGCTGCATGGCCTCGGGCCTCGCAGCGGGCGCGCGCCGCCGACACCTGATCGCCCAGGTCGGGAACGAGACCGCGCGCGCTTCTCGCCCGGCACGCCCGTGGTGGCGCGCGAGCCCGACAGCAGGTCGAGAAGCTGGCGCGAGTACACCGTGCCGCTCTACGGGCTGGCGCGTCGCGAGCGGCCGGCGGCTGGCGCTCAAGGCGCCACGCATCGGCATCTACAAGTCGTGGTCGCCGCTCGATAGACGAGGGTGGACGCGGCCGTGCTGGACCACCACGAGCTTCGTACACGAGCCTCGACAACGCCGCGATCCAGAAGAAGGACCTGGCCAAGCGCTTCGACGTGATCCTGATCCCCGACCAGACAAGAACGTGATCGTGGACGGCGAAGCCGAAGAGCGAGGGAGGGGCCGGGCTACTTCGAGCCGCTGCCGCCCCAGTACTCGGGCGGGATCGGCAAGGACGGGCGTGGCGAGCCTCAAGGCGTTCGTGCAGGCCGGGCACGCTGGTGTGCATGTCGGACGCGTGCGCGCTGGCGCTCGACGAGCTTCAACCTGCCGGTGCGCAACCTGGTCGGCCGCCGCATGAAGCCTGCCGACTTACTCGCTGCCCGGCACGCTGGTGAGTCTCGAGGTCGACACTCGCGCAGCCGATCGCGTGGGGGATGCCGGCCACCTGCGCCGCCTTCTACACCACCGGTCCGGTGTTCGGCACCAGCGTCCCGGGGGCCGGTGTCGGGCGCTCGGTGGTGGCGCGCTTCCCGAGTACGCCGACCAGGTGGTGGCCAGCGGATGGGCGGCGGGCACACCGTCCATGGCCGGACACGCGGCAGTGGTGGACGCGTCGCTCGGCAAGGGCAAGGTGGTGCTGTTCGGCCGCGGGTGCGTAAGCCGCCGGGCAGGCCGGTCGGCACGTACTAGCTGTTGTTCAATGCCATCTTGCGGGGTTCTGCGATGGAGAAGTAGCCGGAAGCATCGGGGCGTCCCCCGGCGGTGTGGTGGCCTGCCGGGGGCCGGCGAGAACGTGACGCCGTGGCGCGCTTGGTGCAACGGTCGATGCGGGCATTAACCTCCGGCCCTCGCCCGCAGTCGCGGCGTGCGCGAGGGCCGAAGGATCGGTTTCGATTCGGCAGTCCCCACCGCATGGACGGACGAGCGATGAGCGAGACCACGCCGAAGACTCCGCCCCCGGCTCCCCGCGGCTCTCATGTCAGCGCAGGGGAGGCCCGAGCCTGGCCCCACGAAGCCTCGCGCGAGACCTCCTGGACCGCGCCTTCCTTCGATGCGCGGTGTTCCTCGGCCGGCTCGAGCTCGACCTGATCCATCCGCACCCCGAGCCCGACCCCGACGAGCAGCGGCGCGGGCGCGGAGTTCATCGCGCAGCTCGAGCGCTTCCTCGCGCGACGAGGTGGACGGCGAGCAGATCGAGCACGACGCGCGAGATCCCGCAGCGCGTGATCGCAGCGGCTGCGCGAGCTCGGCGCGTTCGGCATCAAGATCCCGCGCGAGTACGGCGGGCTCGGGCTGTCCCAGTACACCTACGGGCGCGCGATGGCGCTGGCGGCACCGAGTGTCGAGCGCGCTCGTCGCGCTGCTCTCGGCGCACCAGTCGATCGGCGTGCCGCAGCCGCTCAAGCTGTTCGGCACCGAGGAGCAGAAGAAGCAGCTACCTGCCGCGGCTCGCGCAGCGGCGCGATCTCGGCGTTCGCGCTCACCGAGAACGACGTCGGCTCCGATCCCGGCGCGCATGTCCACCACCGCCGATGCCCGACGCGCCGACGGCAGCGCCTACATCCTCAACGGCGAGAAGCTGTGGTGCACGAACGGCACGCATCGCCGAGCTGCTGGTGGTGATGGCGCGCACGCCCGGGCAAGCGACGGCAAGCCCGGGCCGATCAGCGCGCTTCATCGTCGAGACCAGCGTGGCCCGGCGTCGAGGTGGTGCAGCGGCTCGAGTTCATGGGCATGCGCGGCATCGAGAACGCGCTGCTGCGCTTCACGAACGTGCGCGTGCCGAAGGAGAACCTGCTGTGGGGCGAGGGCAGCGGGCTGAAGCTCGCGCTCATCACGCTCAACACCGGGCGCCTCACGCTGCCCGCGACCTGCGCGGCCGGCCGGAAGTGGTGCCTGCAGGTGGCGCGTGCAGCTTCGCGAGCGAGCGCGTGCAGTGGGGCACGGCCGGTCGGCCAGCACGAGGCGGTGGCGCAGATGCTCGCCGACATCGCGGCGCGACACCTACGCGATGGAGGCGGTGGCGGATCTCGGCTGCGCTGCTCGGCGACGCCGGGCAAGAGCGACATCCGGCTCGAGGCCGCGATCGCCAAGCTGTGGAACACCGACGTCGCGTGGGAGCTGTGCGACGAGGCGCTGCAGGTCGCGGCGGGCGCGGCTACGAGACCGCGCGCTCGCTGGCGTCGCGCGGCGAGGCGCCGATGCCGCTCGAGCGGCTGCTGCGCGACCTGCGCATCAACCGCATCTTCGAGGGCACGAACCAGGTCATGCGGCTGTTCATCGCGCGCGAGGCGCTCGACGCGCACCTGCAGCGTCGCGGGCGACGTGGTGATGCCCGGCGTGCCGATCGGCAAGCGGCTGCGCCGGCTTGCGTGCGCGCGGTGCGCTTCTACGCGGTCTGGTACCCGAGCCGCTGGCTGGGCTGGGGCGCGCTGGCCGCAGTACGCGGCGTTCGGCCCGCTCGCGACCCACCTCGCGCTGCGTCGAGCGCACCGCGCGCCGCCTGGCGCGGCAGCAGTTCCACCTCATGGTGCCAGCACGGGCCCGGCGCTCGAGAGGCAGCAGGCGCAGCTCTTCCGCTGCGTCGACATCGGCGCGGAGCTGTTCGCGATGGCCGCGATGTGCGTGCGCGCCCGAGCGCGACGGCGACGCAGGCCGACGGCGCCGACCGCGATCGAGCTGGCGGACCTCTTCTGCCGCCACGCGCGGCGCAAGGTCGAGCAGCCTCTTCACGCGCGATCGACTCGAACGCCGACCCGGCGACCTACCGCCTGGCGCGCGGCGTGCTCGACGAGCCGCTACGCCTGGCTCGAGCAGGGCATCTTCGCCGCGCCCGATCAGCCGGTGGCCGAGGAGCCTTTCCGCCGGAATGGCCGCGGGAGCTAGGTCGAGCGCCGGGTGCTCGTAACGACGGTCCCGGGCGGGGGTGCTTCCCGCACCGGCCGCTCGATCGCACTCACGCCACTCGCGTCTCGAGCGGGAAGCACCCCCGCCCGGGACCTGCTCGGTGCCGCAGCATCACGGGCCTGATCACCTCAACACCATGAACCGCCCTCGGCCATGCCTTCGCCGGCGACGATGCGGGTAGAAGTAGAGGCCCTGCGCCAGGCGCCCTGCGCCGCCGGCGGCATCGATGTCGAGCTGATACTGGCTCGCGCGTGCGTCGCGCTCGTCCAGCAGCGTGCGCACGACGCGGCGCGGCGAGGTCGAAGACCTGCACCTGAGCGGGCCTTCGCGGGCGGTGGCGAAGCGGAGCTGGGCCCGGTCGCGGAACGGATCGGGCGAGACGCGCGACGACGCGGCGGGCCGGTCGACGGGCCCAGCCACACGCCGGCGGTGGGCGCAGATACGGTGATCACCGTGGTGTCCGGAACCGCTCGCGCCGTCCGCGGCGGCGAAGACCACGTTGTAGACGCCCGCCTGGCCGGCTTTGCGGCCGCCACGAGAACGTGCGCCGCTCGTGTCGCCGGGATCGGCGGTGAACGTGGCGCCGGGCGGAAAGCGGCCCGCGACCAGCGAGACGATCGGCTCGCCAGTCGGGATCGGTGCGCGGTCGCGACCAGCGTGAGTGAACCGGTTTCCACGACGTGGGCCGTGGCCGGGGCCAGCACCACCGGCGGCCGATCGTTGCTGGTCACGGTGATCGCGGTGGTGTCGGCGCCGGTGAGCGCGTTCGCGGCGCCGAACCAGACCGGGTACGCGCCGGCCTGGGTGAAGTCCGGCGTCCAGCTGAAGGTGCCGGTGGTGTCGCCCGGGTCGGCGGTGAGCGTATTCTGAGCGGCAGCCCGTTGGCGGTGAGCGAGGCGATCGGATCGGCATCCGGGTCGAGCGCTGCACCACGAACGTGAGCAGCCCGTTCTCGGCCACCGTCTCCGCCGCGGGCGCCACCACCACCGGGCGCGGTCCGATCCGCCCACCGTGATCTCGGTGGTGTCGGCGCCGGCGAGCGCGTTGCCGGCCACGAACGAAACCCGGTACGTGCCGGCCTGCTTGAAATCCGGCGTCCAGGAGAGCGTCCCGCTCAGGGTGATCGGAGCGGCCACGAACGCGGCGCCGGCGGGAAGGTCGAGCGCGGTGGAGCGAGTCGATCGGATCGCCGTCGGGATCGGCGGCGGTGACCGCGAGCGAGAGCGGCTGGTTCTCCTGGACGCCGGCGGTCGCGGGCGCGGTCACGACCGGGCGCGCGATCGCGTTGGTCACGGTGACTTCCGTGGTGTCGGCACCGGTAGAGCGCGTTGGCGGCGACAGCGAAACGGATCGCGGCACGCCCGCCTGGGTGAAGTCCGGTGTCCAGGAGAGCGTCCCACTCAGGTTGCCGGGATCGGCCGTGAATGTCGCGCCGGGCCGGGAGCCCCAGGGCGGTGAGCGACTGATCGTGTCGCCGTCGGGATCGGCGGCGGTGACCGGCACGGAGATCGCCTGGTTCTCGGTCCCATTTGCCGTGGCCGGCGCGGTCACGACCGGGGCGCGATCGGTCGTTGGTCACGGTGATCACCGTGGTGTCGGCGCCGCTCGTCGCGCTGCTGGCCGTGAACGAGACGGTGTAGCTGCCGGCCTGGGTGAAGTCCGGCGTCCAGGAGAGCGTCCCGCTCAGGCTGCTGGATCGGCGGTGAACGTGGCGCTGGAGCGCAGCCCGGTGGCGGTGAGCGATGCGATCGGATCCCCGTCGGGATCAGGCGGTGATGGACAGGGTGAGCAGCTGATTCTCCGCCACGCTCACGGTCGCGGGTGCCACCACCACCGGCGGCGAGGTTGGCGGCGGTACTCGAGCGCCTCCCGCGATCGGCGTAGGGGACCGGTCCCTCGCCGGCGATGACCGGGGGTGTCGCGGGATCGTCGGGGCGCGAGGCTCCCCTCGGCGTCGACCGGCGGCCAGTCGGGCGTGTCGGCGTCGGCGTTGTCGATCGCCGGCAGAGCCGGCCCGCAGGTGGAAGTCGCCCCCGGTCGTGGTCCTGAACAGCCGATTGATTCACCTGGAACGGTGCGCGTCCTGCCTCGCTGGCGGCCGTGGTAGGCGGCGATGGTGGCGTACTTGGTGGTGGATGAACTTGAACGGCTCCTGGCTGGTCCGAGTTCCGGGGTGATGTTGTAGTCGGAGACGAATCCCGGCGCGGAAGTGTTGTGCACCCACATGTCGAACTCGTCGGTGGTCAGGCCGTTGTCGATGGCGATAGCAGTTTGTGCACGCGTGGGTGTTGGGGGCTGCCCTCGATCGAGAACCCGTCCTTGTAATTCCCGAAGGCGACGTCGCTGACGTGCACCGTGCCGGCAGCGTCCAGGTGGTCGTAGCCGTGGTCGCCGTTTCTCCGTCGAGTCGGCGAGCCGGCGGAGAGGCGGTCAGTGCGACTTGGCCGCTGAAGCGGATGCCGATTGTCCGGTTGTGGTGCAGGCGGTTCCCATACAGCGTGTTGTTGGGCGCGGCGTTGAGATAGATGCCGTTGGCGCGCCGGATCGCGGGATCGGCGTTGCGCATCGACTCGTTGAAGCGGACGATGCAGTCGTGGGCGCCCCGGGTGAAGCCGATCCCGTGCAGATTGTTGTCCGAGCGTCCGGCGGTACTTCCGATCAGGTTCCTCCGTTCGCGCCGACGCGTTCTGAATGCCGTAAAGCTGTTGGCGAAAGCCGTGACCGTGTCGCGCGAGACGGTGATGTCGTTGCAGGCGTTGAGTTGAGATAGATCCCGCGACTCGCCGTGTGTGCGCGACCCGGAACCCGGCGAGCGTGATCCAGGAGCGGCCCGGAGAGCCGGAAGCCGAAGCTGCGGATGGCCGAATCCCACAGCGTGTGCGTGCGCCGGGCTGCCGCCGTCCCACGTTGCCCGCATACAGGCTGCGTCGGCGCCCGAGACGTAGACGAACGAGTTGGCCGGCAACGCCGCCGGCGAGGCGGTCGAGGGCGTGAGGCGGGCCCGTCCTTGAACACCTGGAGCGGGCTCCAGCTCACCGTGGATGCGCGGTACACGGCGTCGCTCGAGAACGGCACCCACTGCCCGGGCGAGGAGAAGTCGTCGGAGCCATCCACCTGGACCGGGCTCCCCCAGCGCCTGGATCACGAACGAACTGCTGGAGGTGCCCGAGGCGTTCACGTTCACCTGCTCGCGGTAGAGGCCGGGCTTGACCAGGATGGTGACACCCGGGCCGTTGTGCGCGGCGACCGCGGCGCCGATGGTGCAGTGGGGCTGCGCCTCGGCGTGCGGTCCCGACGGCGAGCAGGAGCCACTGCCATTGTCGACGTAGTAGGTCGCCGCATGGGCCATCGCCGGGGCGGCCAGCGCCAGGAACGCGGCGAGCCGGAGCAGCGTTGCGCGCGCCCGGGGACCGATCCGGATCTGCGGTGCACCTGCGGCGATCACGCGCTGCGGAGCACCGACGGCGACAGCGCACGCACATTCTCCACACGGCCATGCACGCGCGCGGATGACGGCGACGATGCGGCTTCCTGGCATCGGAGTCGCCCGAGCGGCTCACGGCACGATGCAAGCGGGGACAGGTTCGGGGCAGACGAAGAGCAGACGGACCGGGGATCCCACCGGCCCGCGAGCGTCGATTCTACTTCGACCGTCGGCCGCCCGGCCATGGTTCGCTTGCGCCATGCGCGGCCTCGAACCCGCGATACCGGGCCGCGAGCCTCCGGGCAGCTCTGCCGCCGGCCGGGGCCGACCGCCGGGGGCGGTCCGGGAACCCCGTTGCCCGGCGGCGGGGTCTGGCCAGCACAATGCCTCGATCGGTGCCCGCCGCCAGGGAGGCGGGCGCGCGTGTCCTGATCGACCGTACCCGGCGGATGCTGCACCCGCCGGGCCGGGCCAGAACCCGCGGGCCCGTCCTGAGCGGCACTTCACTCACAGGAGTCGACCGGCTGACCGTGGCTCCAGCCATCTCCACCACGAGACAGCGTCAGATCCACTCGCTCTGCTGCTGGCCGCCCTGTTCGGTCCTGACGCTGGCGAGCATCGCGACCTATCGCGCGCCGTTGCCGTTCGCCGCCCCCTGAGTCGGCACCGAACGCCTGCGGCCCGGTCGGGGGACGCTTGCCTTTTTCCTGGTCTGGGCGCTGGGCCGTGGCATGGCGGCCTTCGGCGTCCCGGTGCTCGCCGCCTCCTGGTTCTGGAACCGGCTCCACAACCGGCCGATCGGGCAGCTGGTGCTCTAGCCGACGCTCGCCGCCCTGCTGGTGTTCGAGTGTGCACGCTGCTCGGCCTGCGAGCGGACTGGACCGCGCCGCCTGGAGCGGCGGCTGGGGCTTCGCCGCCGCGCTCGGCGCGCTGCGCTCGGCGCTGGGTGGCGTGGGATCGTGGATCGTTGCCGGAGCAAGCTAGTTCGGCGACGAGTCCTGGCGGCCAGCGAGCTCGGTTTCCGCTGGCTGGGACCGCTGGTGCGCGGGGCGCTGTTCGCCCCGTTCGCGCGCATCTCACGCTTCGGCCTGGCAGGAATGGCGGGCGCGGAGTGGGGAGGAGGAGGAGTGGAGGAGGACGCGGGCCCGCGGGGCTGCAGTCGGGCGCGGCGGCGCGCGGAGGCAGCCGGAGCGGAAGCCGAGTGCGTGGTGCGGGGCGGCCGAGGCGATCGCGGTGGCCGCCCCGGTCGCGGCGGCGGTCGGGGCTTGAAGCCCGGAGCAAGCCGCGCATCACCGCCCCGGGAATTCGGCGTGGTTGCGGGAGGACGGGGACCGCGATCAGCTGAGTCTCCCCAACATGCCCGAGCGCCGCCCGGCCGCGAAGCCCAAGCCCCGTCCGGCGCCGGCCGCGGCGCGAACGGGCACCCGGTGCTCGGCGCCCCGATCGGCCCGGTCCCCACCGAGGCGTTCCCGGCGCTGGCCCTGCTCCATGCTCGGCCCAGCAGGAAGATCTGATGAGCGCGCGCCGACCTCAATGCCGAAGCGGAGCTGCTGGTCGCGCAAGCTCGCCGACTTCGGCATCGAGGGCCGCGTCACCGAGATCCACCCCGGGCCGGTGGTCACGACGTTCGAGTTCGAGCCGGCGGCCGGGGTCAAGGTGAACCAGATCGTCTCGCGCGAGGACGACCTGGCCCTGGCGCTGCGGGCCCAGCGCATCCGCATCCTGGCGCCGATCCCGGCAAGGGCGCGGTCGGCGTCGAGATCCCGAACCGGACGCGCCGGACGGTGTATCTCCGCGGAGGTGCTTTCCTCCGCGCCAGTACGAAGACCAGCGACGCCGCGCTCAAGGTCCCGCTCGGGGTCGACGTGGTCGGGCAGCCGTTCGTGGCCGACCTCGACCAAGATGCCGCACGTGCTGGTGGCGGGCGCGACCGGCTCGGGCAAGAGCGTGTGCCTCAACGCGATCATCACCGGGCTGCTCTTCCAGCACGAGCCGCACGACCCTGCAGATGGTGCTGATCGATCCCAAGATGCTCGAGCTCTCGGCGTACAACGGCATCCCGCACCTGGTGATGCCGGTGGTCACCGAGGCCAAGCAGCGCGAGCCGCGCGCTGCGCTGGGCGGTGTCCGAGATGGAGAAGCGCTACAAGCTCATGGCGACCTGCGGCGCGCGCAACATCGCGGCCTACAACGACAAGGTCGCGCGCCGGCCGTGGTGCCGAGCGGCGCCCGGCACCCCGACGGCCGAGCCGGCCGGCGCCCGAGCGGCTGTCGTACGTGGTGGTGGTGATCGACGAGCTCGCCGACCTCATGCTCACCGTGCCGCGCCGAGATCGAGGAGCCGATCGCGCGGCTCGCGCAGATGGCGCGCGCGGTCGGCATCCACCTGGTGCTCGCCACCCAGCGGCCGTCGGTGGACGTCATCACCGGCGTCATCAAGGCGAACTTCCCGTCGCGGATCGCCTTCCAGGTCGCGAGCAAGACCGACTCGCGCACGGTGCTCGACATGAACGGCGCCGAGAACCTGCTCGGCCACGGCGACATGCTGTTCACGCCCGCCGGCAAGCCGGAGCCGTACCGCATCCACGGCTGCCTACGTCTCCGAGGAGGAAACCGCGCGCGTGGTCGAGTTCTGGCGGCGCGCAAGGCGCTCGCGCCGGGACGACCGCCGCCGCTCGCCACCGACGCCGCCGGTGGTCGGAGGTCGAGGACGAGGAGGGTGAGAGGCGGACGAGGACTTCGACGACGACGCTGATCCAGGACGCGGCGCGCGCTGGTGGTCAGCCACCAGCAGGGCTCGACCTCGCTGCTGCAGCGCCGGCTCAAGGTCGGCTACTCGCGCGCCGGGCGCCTCATGGATCAGCTCGAGAGACCTGGGCGTGGTGGGTCCGTTCCAGGGCAGCAAGGCGCGCGACGTGCTCGTGGACGAGCGCTGGCTCGCCGAGCGGGGCCTGATTGAGCGGAGCGCACTCACGGCGGACCACGCGGCCCGGGCAGCGAGGCGACCCCGGCGCTCGCGTTCGTGACCCTCGGCTGTCCCAAGAACACCGTGGACTCCGAGGCGATGCTGGGGCTGCTGGTCGCGCGACGGCTTCCGCACCGTGGGCGATCCGCGCGACGCCGACGTCGCGGTGGTCAACACCTGCGCGTTCCTGCAGCAGCGCGGTGCGCGAGTCGAAGGACGCGATCGCGCGCGTGGCCGGGCTCAAGCAGGCGGGCCGCCTGCGCGGGCCTGATCGTGACCGGCTGCCTGGCCCAGCGCGCCGGCGCCTCGCTGCTCGACGAGTTCCCCGAGGTCGACGCCGTGCTCGGCACCGGGCAGTGGCGCGAGGTGCGTGCCGGTCGCGCGGCACGTGCTCGCAGGGCGGCGCGCGCGCGCGGCGCTCACCGACTATCCGGGCGGCGCGCTCGACGCGCTCGACGCCGCGGGCGCTCTCGACGCCGCGCCACCTCGCCTACCTCAAGATCTCCGAGGGATGCGACCACCGCTGCACATTCTGCATCATCCCGCGCCTGCGCGGCGACCAGCAGAGCCGTCCGATCGCGGACCTGGTCGCGCCGAGGCGCGAGCGGCTGGCGCGCGCCGGGCGTGCGCGAGCTCAACCTGATCGGCCAGGACACGACCGGCTACGGCACCGATCTGCCGGGCCGGCCCGACGCTGGCCGATCTGCTCGAGGCGCTCGACCAGGTCGAGGGCCTGACCTGGATCCGCGTGCAGTACACCTACCCGCGTCTGTGGAGCGACCGGCTCATCTCGGTGTGGGCGAACGCGAAGCGGCGTGGTGCCGTACGTCGACATGCCGCTCCAGCACATCGCGGCCGACATGCTGCGCACGCATGGGCGCGCGGGCATGACCGCGCGCGATACCCGCGCGCTGGTGCAGCCGCATCAAGGCCGGGATTCCGGGGGTGGCGTTCCGGACCAACTTCATCGTCGGCTTCCCCGGCGAGACCGATGCGCATGTCGACGAGCTGTGCCGATACCTCGAAGAGGAGCCGTTCGACCACGTGGTGGTGTTCGCCTACGAGCGCGAGCCCGAGACGCCGTCGCATGCGATGACGCCGCGGGTGCCGCTGTCGCCGAGCGCCGCCAGCGCCGCGCGCGGCTGCTCGCGCTCGCAGCAGCGCCTGTCGCGCGAGCGGCTGGCGCGGCGGATCGGCGAGCGGCTGACGGTCATGATCGACGGCCCGGCCGGCCCGGAGCGCGGGCGGCGGGGCACGGCGCCAGCCGCGCGCACCGCCGGCTCGGCGTGGGAGGTGGACGGCGGCGTGGTCGGTGGAGGAGAGGATCTGCAACCGGGCTCGCTGGTGTCGCGTGCGCGTCACCGGCGCCGGGGCCTACGACCTGTTCGCGCGGGCGCGAGACGGCGAACCGAGGACTGCGCTTCGCATCCTGAGAGGACACGCCTGATGCGTTGCCGGTCTCTGGCTCGCGCTGCTGGCCGCTGCTGGTCGTCGTCGCACCGGCCGAGGCGAAGAAGTTCCGCTACGCGAGCGGGCCCACAGCCCACGGTCGACACCGTGCTCGTCGGTCGCAGACCGAGCTCGAGCCGATCGTGCGCTCACGCGGTCCCAGGTGCCGCTCACCAACCTGCAGCTCGTCACGCGCGGTCGCCAACGTGGCGATCCGAAGTCGCTCGCCTCGGCACCGCTCGACAGCGGCGGCCACGTGGTGCTGGCGCCCGCCGAGAGCCACCCGCTCAACTTCGTGGTCGAGCATGCGATCCTGCGCGTGCTGGGCCAAGCGCGGGATCGCCGCCGACCGTGCGCCGCAGCATCCTGCCCGACGACAGCCTGGCCATCGTGGTCGGCAACCGGGCGATCCCATCCTCGAGTACCAGCTGGCCTCGGCGCGCGTCACCTACCTGCGGCTGCGTCGGCTGGCTGCCGGGCCGGGTCAAGATCGAGCGCCAGGCGCTGGTCGAAGGCAGGGTCACGATGCGCGACCCGCCACCTCGGCTCGTGCTGTGGAGCGGGGACGCCACCTACAACCTGGTGGACGCGTTCCCGCGCGGACAGCTGCCGCTGGTCGAGGACGAACGCTACGCCGAGCTCAAGAGCGAGGTGCCGACCCGCAGCGCCGGCAAAGCGCTGGAGCCCGCGGTGGTGGTGGTGATCGTCGGCGGGCTCATCGCCCTGTTCTTCGCCGAACCGACCCTGAGTGCGCGCGATGTCAGGCCCGGTGCGCCGCTCTGGCGCCGCTTCTGTGCGCCCTCGTGCTCGCCGGTTGTGGCGCCTCGGCGCTGCCGACCATTCACTCCGAGGAGGAGCGCCTGGTCGTGGCGAAGCGCATGATCGACAAGGGCGATAACTCCCAGGCGGTCGAGCTGCTCAAGGGCTACGTGGTCAGTCACGCCGGTGCGGCCGATGTCGACCAGGCGATCTACCTGCTGGGCCATGGCGCACCTCCGGAACCACGACTGGATCGGAGGCCGGCTCGGAGTTCGATCGCCTGCTGCGCGACTATCCCGAGAGCGATTCCAGCGCGCGCGGCGCGCTTCGGCCTCGCCGAATCGCAGTTCGCCCAGGCGCGGCCCCCGACTTCGACCAGGAGTACACGCACAAGGCGCTGGACGAATGGCAGCGCTACCTGAACGATTTCCCCGGGCACTGGCAGAACGCGAGCCGCCCGCAGAAGATCCTGGCCTGCCGGACGCGCCTCGCCGACAAGCTGGTGCGCACCGGCGTGCTCTACCTCAAGCTCCACCATGCCGGTCCGGCGACCGCGTCTACTTCGAGAAGGTGGGTCGAATACGGGACACGGTCTGGATGCGGAGCGCGGAGCTGGGGGTCGCGGTGTGCGAGGCACGACGAGGGAGCCCCGACCTGGCGATCACGCATGTTCCAGGGCAGATCGAGGCGCGCTATCCCGGGCAGCCTCGACGCGAGGAACGGCGCAGCGCGAGGCGAAGGCGCCTCGAACAAGAACTCTAGCCGCGATGCGCCGCATCGGCGCTGTTCGGCGGCACGTTCGACCCGCCGCACGTCGGCCATCTGGTCCTGGCGGAGTGTGCGCGCGACCGGCTGCAGGCTCGACGAGGTGCGCTTCATCCCGCCGGGCGGCCGCCCCACAAGCGCCGCGTCCGGTCAGCCCGTGTGCGGCGCCGCGTGGCCATGGTGCGGCTCGCGGTGCGCGGCAACCCGGGCTTCGTGGTGTCGACGATCGAGGCGCGGCGGAGTGGCCCGTCGTTCACGGTCGAGACGCCTGCGCCGCGTCGCCGCCGAGACGCCGCGCGCGCGGCTCTACCTGCTGATGGGCGCCGACAGCCTGGACGAGTTCGCCACCTGGCGCGAGCCGGAGGCAATCGTCTCGCTCGCGCACCCTGGCGGTGGCAGGCGCCCGGCGCGCCGGCCGTTCGCGCCGCCGGTCGAAGAGCCGCTCGCGCGGCGGGGCGCGATCGCGTGGCTCGACAACGCCGAGATCGATGCTCTCGTCGAGCCGGGTGCGCGCGCGCGTGCGCGCGCCAGGCACTCGGTGCGCTACCTGGTTCCCGACGCGGTGGCGGCCTACATCGCCCGTCACCGGCCTCTACCGAGGCCGGGCGATGAGCTACCGGCCGCGCGAGTTCTGGCAGGACCGGCTGAGCCGGCAGTTCGACCTGCGCGGCACGCGGCGAGACCGGGCTGTCGATCGCATACAACCGCGCTTGCTACGCGCTGCGCGCCAGGTGCTGACCCAGGCGCTGCCGGCGACCAGGCGTTCGACTCGCAAAGGCCGCGGGTGCTGGACGTGGGCTGCGGCACCGGGTTCTTCACCGCCTACTATCTGCGAGCGCGGCGCCAGGGTGACCGGGATCGACATCGCGCCCGGTCTCGATCGGGCACTGCGCGCCCGGCACCCGCAGGCGCGCTTCCTGCTCGTGGACGCCGGGAGGCGCCGATTCGCCGCCCGAGGAAGGCCACTACTCGCTGGTCAACGCGATGGACGTGCTCTACCACATCACCGACGACGCACGTTGGGAGACGGCCGTGACCCATCTCGCCCAGGCGGTCGGGGACCGGGGCCTGCTGATCCTCTCCGACGCCTTCAGCCCGATGGAGCGCCTCGCCGAGCACAATGTCATGCGCCGCTCTCGCGCTACCGGGCGCTGCTCAATGCGCGCGGGCCTCCAGCTGGCCGGGCTCCATCCCACCCACGTGCTGCTCAACCGCCCGCTCGGGCCGTTCCGCTTCGCTGAACCGCATGCCGCCGCTGCTGCTGGCCGCCGACCGCCTCCTGCTGTCGGCTGGGATTGGGCCGTGGGCCCGCCTACAACAAGATCCTCGTCGCCCGGCGCTGAAGTCGGGGTAACGGCATGCCGCGACTGATGGTGCTCGACGCCCTGGGACTGATCTACCGGGCGTTCTACGCCACTGATCTCCCGCCCGCTGCGCAACTCGCGCGGCGAGAACACGTCGGCCATCTACGGCTTCGCCAACATGGTGCTCAAGCTGCGCCGCGAGCATCGCCCCGACCGCTGGGCGCTGGCCTGGGACGGCCCCGGCCCCACGTTCCGCCACGAGCGCTTCCCCGAGTACAAGGCCACGCGGCCGCCGATGCCCAGCGAGCTGGCCAGCCAGATCGCACCCATCGAGGAGCTCGCCCAGTGCCTGGGGCTGCCGCTGATCGAGAAGCCCGGCATGGAGGCGGACGACGTGATGGCGACCCTCGCGCGCCGCGGGGGGATCAGGGCTACGAGGTGCTGCTGGTCACCGGCGACAAGGACATGCTGCAGGTGGTGGACGAGCGGGTCACGGTGCTGTGGCCGCAGGCGCGCGGCGAGAACTACCTGCGCATGGACCCGGCGGCGGTGGACGGCAAGTGGGGGTGACGCCCGGGCAGATCCGCGACGTGCTGGCGCTGATGGGGGATTCGCAGCGACAACATCCCGGGTGTGCCAGGGCGTGGGAGAAAGACCGCTGTCGAGCTGATGCGGCGCTTTGGCTCCGTGGACGAGCTCTATCGCCGGGTGGCCGAAATCACCCAGCCCGCGCTGCGGCAGAGGCTCGAGACCCACCGCGACCTGGCGTACCTGTCGCGCGAGCTGGCCACGGTGCGGGCGGACCTGGATCTCGGGCTGGACATCGACTCGCTCGCGGTCGCTCCGATCCGCCGCGATGAGCTGTTCGCGTTCGCGCGCCGCTGGGAGATCCGCCGGCTCGAGGCGCTGGCGGGCGAGCAGGGGTGGAAGGCGCTCGGCGGCCGGGGCCCCGGTGGCGCACGTTCGGCCGCACGCCGCGGCACCGCAGCCGAGCCGCCGGGCGCCGGGGTCGCTGGCTGACGACGGCGCCGCGGCGCAAGCTCCCGCGCCGGCACTCCCCGCCGCGGCGCCGGAGCTCTCAGTTCCGCCTGATCCGTCGCTGTTCTCGCCGCCGCTCCATGACGCGCCGGCTGCGTTGGCGTTCGCTTCCGCGCCGCGCGCGGCGGTGGCGGTGCAGGGCGCCCTCGACCTGTGGGGACCGCGGCCGACGGTTTCGGCCGGGCACCCACGACCGAGCGGATCGCCCGCATCCACGCCGTGCGCGCGCGCGCGCTCACGGTCTGGCCGCTGCTTCCGGTCGCGGGCGGCGACGACTCCGCGCCTGGCTCCGCTGGTGGGGCTGGCGCTCTCCGCCACCGACGGCACCGCGTGCTATCTGCCGCTCGCGCACGAGATGGGTCCCAATCTCGCCCGCGACCAGGTGCTCGGCTGGCTGGCGCTGGCGCTGGCCGATCCCACCGTGCCCAAGGTGGGCATGAACCTGAAGCGCGACAGCCATCTCCTCTCCGGCTTCGGAGCGCCGCTCGCCGGGCTGGCGTTCGACCTCGGAATCGGATCCTTCCTGTGCGATCCGGGCCGCGGGCACGATCTCGATTCCCTGGCGCGCGACCTGCTCGGCGTCACGCTGCCGGTGCTCGATCCGGAGACGACGCCGCGGCGCCCGCGCCCGGTCATGCGAACGTCGGCCGCGGCGCTGGCCGTGCCGCACGTGGAGGCGGTGATGGCCGAGCGTGCGGCGGTGCTGTTCCCGCTCGCCGAGGCGCTGCGCGCCCAGATCGAGTCGCGCGACCAGGCGTCGCTCTACGAGCGGCTCGAGCACCGCTGATCCCGGTGCTGATCGACATGGAGCGCGCCGGGATCGCGATCGACGCCGCGCGACTCACGCCATGGCTGCCGAGGCGGGCGAGTCGATCGAGCGGCTCGCGGGCGAGCTCCGGGCGATGGCGGGCGAGGAGGTGAACCTCGAGAGCGGGCCGCAGGTAGCGAAGATCCTGTTCGAGCGGCTGGGACTGAAGCCCGGCGGCCGTACGCCCTCGGGAGCGCTCTCGACCCGCTCGGACGTGCTCGAGGAGCTGGCGCCGCTCCATCCGTTCCCGGCGCGCCTGCTCGAGTACCGCGCGCTCACCAAGCTCAAGTCCACCTACCTGGACGCGCTGCCGCGTGCGGTCGACTCAGCGCGACGGCCGCGTGCACACCCGCTACGCATCAGGCCGGGGTGTTCACCGGGCGGCTGTCCTCGAGCGATCCCAACCTCCAGAACATCCCGATGCGCACCGAGCAGGGGCGCGCGATCCGCCACGCATTCATCGCCCCGCCCGGCGCCGCACTGGTGGGGGCGGACTACTCGCAGATCGAGCTGCGCGTGATGGCGCACCTCTCGGGCGACCCCAACCTGATCGAGGCGTTCGCCACCGGCCAGGACGTGCACGAGAGCACCGCGCGCCGCATCTTCGGGATCGCCAGACGGTCCGCTCGACCCGGCGCTGCGCGCGCGGGCCAAGATCGTGAACTTCGGCGTCATGTACGGCATGGGCGCGCGCAGCCTGTCGCAGCAGATGAGCATCGGGCTCGCCGAGGCGCAGGCGTTCATCGCCGGTTACTTCCAGGTGTATGCGCGGGTGCGCGAGTACCTGGACCAGACGGTCGAGGAGGCGCGCGGGCGCGGCTACGTCGCGACCCTGCTTGGGCGGCGCATCTACCTGCCGTCGCTCGCCAGTCGCCAACGCCGGCACGCGGGCGGCGTCGGAGCGGGCCGCGATCAACGCGCCGATTCAGGGCTCGGCCGCGGATCTCATGAAGCTGGCGATGATCCGCGTCCATCGCGCCTTGAAGGCGCAGCGCCCTCGGCTAGATTGCTGCTCCAGGTGCATGACGAGCTGCTGCTCGAGTGCCCTTCCGTGGAGGTGGAACGCGGTGTCCGAGCTGGTGCGCGCCGAGATGGAAGGCTGTTACCCGCTGCGCGTGCCGCTGACCGGTATCGCTCGGACGAGGAGCCACCTGGTTCGATGTCCACTGAGCGGATGCGGCCGCGCCGCCCACGCCGGCGACGGACTGTTCATTCTCGGGCTGGTGGGACGCGCCGGCAGCGGCAAGAGCGCGGTGGCGCGCGCGATCATCGCCGACGGCGGCGCGCTGATCGACGCCGATGCGATCGGCCACCAGGTCACCGACACGCGACCCCGAGGTGCGCCGTGCGCTGGCGGCCGAATATGGCGAGGACGTGTACCGTGAGGACGGGACCCTCGACCGCAAGCGCGTGGCGGAGCGGGTGTTCTCACGATCCCGGCGGCACGTGCCCGCCTCGATGCGCCTGGTGCACCCGCGCATCCTGCGCGCGCGCCTGGGAGGAGCTGAACCGGCTGCGGCTCACCGGCCACCGCGGCGTGGTGGTGCTGGATTCGGCGCTGCTGCTCCACTGGGGCATGGAGCGCTCGTGCGACGCGGTGCTGGCGGTGGATGCGTCCGGAGGACGTGCGCGTGGCGCGGCTGGTGCAAAGCCGGGGCTGGAGCGAGGAGCACGCGCGGGCGGTGCTGGCGGTGCAGCGGCCGGCGGAATGGTTCCGCGACGCCGCGGATCTGACGCTCGACAACACCGGTGAGATCGCCGACCTGGAACGCGCGGCGCGCGCGGCAGTGGTGCGGCTGATGGCCGAGCGCCGCGCGGCGCTGCGAGCCGGCGTAACGGAGACCCATGCTGACGACCAGCGAGCTGCGCAAACGTCTCGACCAGGCACGCGGGACCCTCGATGACCTGCGGAGGTATCTTTGACATCGAGACCCGCCGCCGCGAGATCGCGTCGCTGGGAGCAGCGCATGTCCGAGCCCGGCTTCTGGGACCGGTCGGAGGAGGCCCGCCACACGGTCGCCGCGCTCAAGCAGGCGCGCAAGCGGCCGTGGCCGACTGGGGCGCGCGCGACGAGTCGCTGACCCACCTCGCCGGGCTGCTCGAGCTGGCCGAGGGCGACGGCGACGAGGGCATGCTGGGCGAGCTGTCGAGCGAGCTGGGCACGGTCGAGACGCAGATCGCCGACCTCGACGCGCCTGAGCCTGCTGTCGGGCGAGCACGACGCACTCGGGGCGATGATCACCATCCATCCCGGCGCCGGCGGCACCGAGTCGCAGGACTGGGCCGACATGCTGCTGCGCATGTACCTGCGCTGGGCCGAGCGCCACGGCTACCAGGCGCGCGTGCTCGACCTGCCAGCCCGGCGACGAGGCGGGCATCAAGGACGCGACGTGTCGAGATCGACGGCGAGTACGCCTACGGCTATCTCAAGGGGAGAGCGGCGTGCACCGGCTGGTGCGCATCTCGCCCTACGACGCGGCCAAGCGCCGCCACACTTCGTTCGCTTCGGCGTTCGTCACCCCGATGGTCGACGACACGGTCACGGTCGACATCGCGCCCGGCGACCTGCGCGTCGACACCTTCCGCGCCAGCGGCGCCGGCGGCCAGCACGTCAACAAGACCGAGTCGGCGGTGCGCATCACCCACCTGCCCACCAACCTGGTGGTGCAGTCGCAGGCCGAGCGCAGCCAGCACCGCAACCGCGAGAACGCGCTGCGCATCCTGCAGTCGCGGCTGTTCGTGCACTACAAGGAGCAGGAGCGCCAGAAGACCGAGGCGCGCCGGCGCCCAAGAAGGACATCGACTTCGGGAGCCAGATCCGCTCCTACGTGCTGCAGCCCTACACCATGGTCAACGACCACCGCACCGAGCTCAAGGTCGGCGACGTCCACGCGGTGCTCGACGGCGAGCTCGATCGCGTTCATCGACGCCTACCTCAAGCGCAAGGAGCCTTCGTAGATGATCCCCGACCACATCTTCCGCGAGTACGACATCCGCGGCCTGCACGCGACCGAGCTGACCGACGAGGTCGCCGAGTCGGTGGGCCGCGCGTTCGCCACGCTGATCGCCGAGGGCGAGCCGGCGGGACGCCGCACGGTGGCCGTGGGCCGCGACGTGCGGCCCAGCAGCGAGCGGCTCGAGCGCAGCCGTGGAGCGCGGCATCCGCGCCGCCGGCGTGCGCGGTGCGAGCGGGTGGGCGTGGTGCCGACGCCCGCGCTCTACTACGCGGTGGTCGCGCGCGCGCTGGACGGCGGGCTGCAGGTGACCGGCAGCCACAATCCGCCCGAGTTCAACGGCTTCAAGATGACGCGCGCGCACGCTGCCGCTGTTCGGCGCCGAGATCCAGAGCCATGCGCGAGCGCATCGAGCGCGGCGACCTGCGCGCGCGGCAGCCGGCGGCACGGCGGACGGATCGCCCGATCCTCGACGACGTACGCGCGCGATGCTGGTCGAGCGGCTGCGAGCGCCGCGCGGGCTCACGGTGGTCATGGACTGCGGCAACGGCTGCGCCGGCACCGTGGTGCCCGCAGGTGTTCGAGCGCATGGGCCACCGCGTGATCGCCGCTGTTCGCCGAGCTCGACGGGACGCTTCCCGAACCACCTGCCCGATCCCGACCGTGCCGCGCGCTGCTCGCAGAGCCTGATCGCCGAGGTGAAGCGAGCACCGGCGCCGATCTCGGCATCGGCTTCGACGGCGACGCCGACCGCATCGGCGCGGTCGACGGCGCAGGGCCGCATCGTGTTCGGGGACCAGCTGCTGGCGCTGTTCGCGCGCGACGTGCTGACGCGCGTGCCGGGCGCCGAGATCCTGTTCGACGTCAAGTGCTCGCAGGGGCTGATCGAGGACATCGCCGCCCACGGCGGGCGAGCCGTCGATGTGGAAGACCGGGCACTCGCTGCATCAAGAGCCGGCTGCACGAGACCGGGCGCCGCTCGCGGGCGAGATGTCGGGGCACATGTTCTTCAGCGAGGGCTTCTTCGGCTTCGACGACGCGCTGTTCGCCGCCGGCCGGCTGCTGCGCTACGTGGCCGGGACCGGGCGACACGCTGGGCGAGCTGGTGGATTCGCATCCCGCACTACTCACGCCACACCGGAGATGCGCCTCGCCTGCCCGGAGGAGCGCAAGTTCGCGGTGGTCGAGGAGCTCAAGCGCGGAGTTCGCCGGGCGCTACAAGGTGATCGACATCGACGGCGTGCGCGTCGAGTTCGGCGACGGCTGGGGGCTGGTGCGCGCCTCCAACACCCAGCCGGCACTGGTGGTGCGCTTCGAAGCCCGCGCACGCCGGAGCGGCTGAGCGAGATCCGCGCGCTGTTCATGGAGCCGCTGGCGCGCCTGGGCGTCGGTGAAGCGACCGTCGGCCACTATCCGCTACCCGTCCTCCCCGGCCATCGCGCTCTCGCGCGGCCGCTCGGGCGGCGCTTCCGCCGCCCGCCGGCGGTGGTGGCTCGGCGCTCTCGGGCGGCTGCTGGTGCGCGAGGGGCCGGGCGGCAGGGCGGGGGACGGCGGATCGGCCGGATCGTCGAGGTCGAGGCCTACGACGGCGCGCGCGATCCCGCGAGCCACGCCTTCCGGGGTCCCACCGCGCGCAACCGGACCATGTTCGGCCCGCCCGGGTTACGCTTACATCTATGTGAGTTACGGCATCCATCATTGCCTCAACGTGGTGACCGGCCGCCGCGGCGAGGCATCGGCAGTGCTGATCCGCGCCCTGGAGCCGGTGAGCGGGCTGGCACTCATGGCGCGCGGTTCCGGCCGCGGCGCCTGGGGCTTCCGGCCCCCGGCGCGCGACCCGCTGCACGTGGCGCGGGGCCCGGGCTGGTGGCGAGGGCGCTCGGGCTTTCGCTCACGCACGACGGGGCTGACCTCACGCGCGGACCCCGTGGCTCGCCACTGCGCGCCGCCCCGAATCCGCTATCCCATTGCCCGAAGCCCGCGGATCGGGATCCGTCGCGCGGTGTCGCGGCGCTGGCGTTCTATCTCGCCGGCCACCCGAGCGTTTCCGGGCCGCGCCGGAGGCTCCGGGCCGGCCGGGCCGGGCGCCGATCGCAAGGTCCGGGTGGTGGGGCGAGCCGCCGTTGACACTCGCCGGGAGCGCTTCCCTAGCTATGCCGCCTCCGTGCGTCGCGTACCTCGTTGACCGCGCCGCCTTCCTACGGGAGGCGACGGACATTTTGTCCGCACGGCGGTCAGCCGGAGTCCCCGTTGAGTGACCTGTCAGGATAAGGAGTCTGCATGGGCTTCTCGCCCAGGGTACTGACGAGCGCGATGCTGTCCCTCATGTGCCTGGCGTCGCACCCGGCCTGACCGGCGCGGCCCATGCACGGGATGGCGCGCCTCAGGGGCTTGGGCTACATCGCCGACCCGCTGTGCTCGGAGCCCGCGGCTGCTGGCCATGGGCAGGCTCCAACTGGTCGACGGGCTGCATAACTCACCTCTCGTTGTGGGACTTCGCCGGCAATCCGACCGGGATCGCCGAGGCCGAGTCGATGTCCACCTTCGAGTACCGGCCACGACGATTCGGTCGGGCTCGGTGTTCGCCGACGTCCCGGCCGGCTCACCCGCAATACGAGCAGCAGGAGTTTGGCGACCACCATGGCCGACCACACCATCGAGACGTGGCGTCGCGCTCCCGGGACCACCGGCCTACGGGCTGGTCGCGGACGTACTCGAAGCTGCAGACCGACGTTCCGTTCGACGCCACGTTCGGAAGCCCGCGACCGCTACCAAGTTCCCACGATCGGCGGGATCGGTGAACGGGCGGGTGCCATGGGTTCACAGCACGCGCTTCGACTACGCGCTTGCGCGGCCAGTTCGGGACCACGGTTCAGGATCATCGGTTACAACCGAGATCTACCACCTGCCCCAGGGCGAACTATCTCGGCAAGCCGACCGCGATCGTCGGACCCCCGGACCTGTTCACGCCCGACCACGACGAGATCTCCAACCTGCGCTTACTGGCATCGCGCTCTCGGCGCGCGTCGACCCGGGACATCAAGGTGGCGATCGGCTACGACCGCCAGCTGGCCAAGTGGCGCTCGAGCCTCGGAAGGCCTGCGGTCGACCTCCAACGTCGAGGAGGATCGTCCCGTTCAACACCGGCCAGGCCACGCTGGTGGGGCGCCTCGGCCGCAATCTCGAGTTCGTCGCCGACGGCCGGCTGTACCACGTGGCCTCGGAGCAGTTCTTCTTCTGGACGGTGTCCGCGGGTCCCCACCACCGCGCCGCTGGTCAGGGCGCCGGGAAGCGGCTGGATCGCGCACGACTCAAGGGCACAACGCTCCGCACGCAGGCGCGCTGGAGTGAGCGGCGATTCTCGAGTTCGGCGCCGGTTTCGGCACCACGTTCGACCGCCAGATCCTCACGCCCTGGTATCCGACTGCACCGGGAGCGATCAGCCGGCTTCAACGACTTCCTCGGACTGTGATCGGGGCCCGGCCGGGTCGCGCCGACACGCCTGCTCCTGCCCGAGCGGGTCGTCGCCCTCGCAGGTCGAGGAGCGATCGACCAGCGTCCTCGGCGGCGGAAACTGGCGGCTTCCCCGGCGCGGAAGGGCCTGGTGGGAGTCGAATACAGAGCAGACGCACTACCAAGGTCGACCAGGCGGGCTTCGCGACCGGACCCAAGCCCGAGCGCTGGGACATCCGGCGCGGGAGGAGTATCGCATGAGTTCGTCCTTCGTGGCGCGCGCCGGATGGAACTATGGAGTTCACGATCGCGGGACGTGCTCACGGCTCGGACAACGCCTACCGGAGCACCGTGGTCACGCGTGGGCATGGGGCTGCATCCTCCCGGGGCCCGCTGGACCGCCGACCTGGACTCGCGCACGAGTGGCTGGGGCCCGACTACGTGGACGCGACCGAACACCCGCGGAGGCGAGCAGCAGATGTCGCTCCAACTCCGCTGGCCGTTCTAAGGCCTGCGGGCCAGATCCATTTTCCGCTTGACAGGAGCATGGCACGGAGGCCATATTGTCCATCTGACAGGGCGTCAACGTCGCCGCCAGAGCCGAGGCCGCCTTGCCGACGCCGTGACCGCGGCAAGGTTGCTGCCGCTACCACGCCCTCCGGAATCCCCCTCCGAGAACTCGCCGACCGGCACTGCCGTTACCGCCGCGATGTCCGTGAGCGCGACCGCCCGATGCCTGCAACTCCCGAGTTCAAAATGCGTTGACACCAGTGCGGCCGCGTTGGCATGTTCGCGTCCTCCCGTGCGTGGCGTCCGCAGCCGCCATGCCACCCACCACCGAGGTCAGTCGCATGAACCACGTCGGCAGACGTCTGCTCGCGGCGGCCGGACTCGCCGCGCTCGTGCTCCTGATGGCCGCGCCGGCCGTCGCCGCAGGGCGCTGCGCCGGGCGTGGGCCGTGTGACCGGGAAGGTCACCGAGAAGGGCGGGGCCCCGATCGCGTTCGCGAACGTGATCATTCTCGGGGACCAAGCAGGGGACCCAGACCGATGACAACGGCAGTGTTCGTCCTGGTCGGCGTGCCGGTCGGAACCGTCCAGATCCAGGTGCAGCCGCTCGGCTACGACAAGCAGGTGCAGGAGGTGCAGGTCAGCGCCGGCGCCGACCGCGACGCTGAACTTCGCCTTCGGCGCCTCCAAGGTGGTCAAGCAGATCGAGGAGATCGAGGTCCGCGCCGAGAAGCGGATCGACGTCAAGAGCTCGGAGACCAAGCAGTACATCTCCGCCGAGAAGCTCAAGGAGCTTCCGGTCGACGACCTGCGCTCCGCGGTCGGGCGTCAAGGCCGGCGTGGTGGCGATGGGCGGCGAGCTCCACTTCCGCGGCGGACGCGGCGACGAGGTCAAGTTCCAGTTCGACGGCGTCGAGGTGTCCGATCCGCTCGGCGGCCGCGGCCCCAACATCGCCAACCTGGCGGTGGCGGGCACCGAGCTGCGCTCCGGCGGAGTTCGATGCCGAGTTCGGCAACGCCCTCTCGGGCGTGGTTTCGGTCAACACCCGCGAGGGCACCGACCAGTTCCGCGGCGAGGTGCGCTGGGACACCGACCGCTACGGCGACCCGAGCAAGACCTTCGACAACTACGACCGCTTCACCTTCGGCTTCGGCGGACCGACGCCGATCAAGAAGCTCACCTACTACGCGACCTACGAAGGCACCTTCACCGACACCTACCTCAAGTCGACGATGACGAAGTCACCGCACACGCTGTTCGACTTCCTCCAGTTCGGCTTCCGGCAGTAGCAACTCGATCAACACCAACCTCAAGCTCGCCTACCGCGCGAACCCGCGGCAGAAGTTCACGCTTCGAGACCATCAACAACCACGCGATCAACACGCCCTACAACCACGTGTGGAGCCGGCAGGGCTACGTCAAGGTCGCCTACGACACCCTGACCGGCGTCGCCGATCACGCCGCGCTACGGAACCTGGTCGGCCACTCAGGATGACAGCACGTTCAGTCCGATGAACCTGCCCGACCACATGCCGACCACCGACGACCGCTACCAGCAGTTCACCGGCGTGTGGACCAACCAGCTCTCCGACAAGAGCGTGTGGACCACCGCGTGCGTCGTCGGTGAACTTCAACACCCTGTCCTCGATCAAGGGCAAGGAACCGTGGCAGTACGACATCCGCAGCCCCGAGTACTGGAACGGGAACACCGTCACCCGGCAGCGAGGAGAATCCTCTTCTTCGCGACGCACGGCGACTACCCGACGTACAGCAAGCGCAACTCCACCATCTATACGCTCAAGAGCGACTTCTCGACCCGCAAGGTGCGGGCAGCACACGTTCAAGACCGGCCTGGAAGTGCGCTACAACCGGGTCGAAAACCTGACCCTGACCCTGCCGAACTCGGAGAACAACGGCCTGCCGGGCGGCGACGCGCTCGTCGTTCCTGAACTACAACCCCGAGGCCGCGGCCTACTTCCAGGACCGGTGGGAGTTCGAGGGCCTGGTCCTCAACGCCGGGCTGCGCTACGACATGTTCACGCCCGGCGACCAGGTGGCGACCAGCGATCTGCCGAGCGGCAAGCGCTACAAGCGGCAGGTGAGCCCGCGTC
>ERZ1370068.3922-contig-3019_pt1 | contig 32822 bp, 34 predicted proteins | sample MGYA00561227_ERZ1370068 | MGnify/ENA primary metagenome ERZ1370068 (study PRJEB38410, sample SAMEA6850437) | metagenome | study: Metagenomic assessment of the ecological functions of the soil: analysis of the soil microbiota associated with the...
TCGTTACGTATTGCTCGTGCGGATGGCGCTCCAACATCGGTGCATGACCGGAGACTCTGGTTGAGCGACGCGATGGGCGCCTGCTCCTTCTGGCGAGACGAGGACGGCAGATCCGTCTGAGCTCTTCGCGTCCTCACTCCAGGCCGGGAGAAAGCCGGCTGGCGAATGAGGCAGGTGAGGTGAGGCCGTGCCGTGTGAGATGGCAACCGCGAGTGTGCGCCTTCTCATGGACTCTGGTCTTTCGGGCTGCAAGATGGGACAGCATTCATGCGGGCCGCCGATCTTCTGACCGAGTCCGCGTAGAAGCTGGTTAGCACGTGATGCGCCGTTGCGGCTCCATCGGAGTTCGGCGGCGCTGTTTCAAACGATTGGCCCCCGCTCGTGGTCGTGGGGCTCTGGACGTCCGGCACCGCTGCATTCATATGTTCAAAATATCATCATGGAGGTGGTCGCGCCGGCGAGCGGCGCCGCCGCAGGCGCGATCTGGTTCGGTGAACCCGGCGCCTTAACTCCTCTCAGATGCCTGCAGACCTCGCGGCCAGCTCCGGGTCCGACGAAGCCAGCGCTTGGCGGCCCAGAGGCGCCGCGAACATGAATCTGGCCGCGGGCGCTTGTGGCGAACCGGCGCCGAATCCGCCGCGGTTCGGGTGGTCCAGCGCTTCCCGGCACTTTGTGAGCACACTGTCCGCGCCATCCGCACGATCGGTCCGTTCACCGCGAAGTCTCGATGGAAGGCTCAAAGGAGTAAATTCCGTCTCTTCACCCTTGCGGATATGATGCCTGAAGCTGAACCGACTGCCGGGCATCGGCCTCCGGACACCCGCCGGGTCCAGGAGCGTCCCTTCGGTCTGAAGCTCGTTGTGCAGCGGGGTGCCCGGAACGCCGTGTAGATACTGAACTGCGGAACTGCGTCGCGCCCGACCGCGTAGTCGATCGCCGTCGATGTTCTCCGGCGCCGCTCACATCGATGATCGTGTGGAGCCCAGCATCGTTGTTGGTTCCGCGCGACTGCAGAGCCCGGCACGAGATCGCGCGTGTCCACGCTTCGTGGACCTTCGCGTACTCGGCGTCCGCCTCGATTCCCAGCCAGACCGGTGGAGCGCCCAGTCCGACGAGCTGCTCGGATCGAGCAGGAGCGGCACCTCGCGGAGCTGAAGACATCGAGGGCCGTCCACGACTTGTCGTGCGATCAGTCGAGCAAGCGGGAAGCGCGGCGCTTGTGCGGTGCAGCAGGAAGTTCGTCCATGACGAAGAACGACCGCGCTTTCATCTCGCTCTCGAGCTCGCACACACATCACCGCGAAGAAGTCGTCGCCCGACTCGTGGAAGCCGATGAAGCGCCCCTCGGCCGCCGAACATGGCGGACGTCGAGTACAGAAGTTGCAGCCGATCAGATGGCCCACCGACGGATCAACACCGCGTGGGGCTGGCGTCCTGGACGCCGGCGAACGGCGATCCCCATGGTGCACGTCGAAGCCGGTGCGGTGACTGGGGATGGCGCAGCGGCGTTCTCGCCGTCCTCGCCGAGGACCGCCGCATCCAGCGCACGCCCGCCCCCGCACGATGGTCCGCCAGACCGATGCGGGACTCGATGCCTTCGAGATCGCGACGTGGCCGCCCACCACGATCGTGGCGGTCCGGAGGTACTGCCGCAATCTGCCGGCATTACGACTCCCACCTTCCTGATGTTCATCACGATGGAGCTGACGACGTCATAGCGCTTCGTGCGATCCGCGGACGAAGGCCCGCAGCGTGGGGAAGTCCAGCAGCGTGGACGCGGAGCGCGAAAGCTCTGCCCGGATGGTGCGATCAACCGAACGAGTGATATGGCGCGCAGCGAGAAGGCCCGCCGCACCGCGTCACTTGGCTGCGATAGAGCCCTCCATCGGGCTGATGGCGCGGCTACCGTGCCTCGCCGTCGCGAGCGTACGGGCCGAACACGCTGGTGAGGATGCGCGGGCTCGAGATGCCCTCCGGGTGAACGCGTGATCCACGTCACCGCCATGGGCGGAGGAATGGAGGCGAGGGGTAGGAGCCCGCTGGTCCTGGGCGACGGACCGGCGTCTCGGTGAAAGCCGCCCTGATGCCGACGGAGGTCCCTCGCCTCACAAGGAATTCCTTACCGGAGAATCTGCCAATCACCTCGGGCGCCAGTCAACGGCGCCGCTTGGGAGGTCGAGGGCGACCGTAAAGCGGGGATGCGTCCATGCGCGCTTCGTCCATCCGAACTCGCGGTGTCCGCGCTGCTCACGCTGGGTGCGAGCCCTTTCTTCCCACCCGGCGAAGCCTTCCGTCGTCCCCTTCTATCGTGCCGACGACTACACCGAAGGCGCTCGCGGAGGCGCGCGCGAAGAAAACTCCTCGCTCTTCGTGGGACTCGTATGGGCGCCTTGGCGACACAGCTGTCGCCTGGCTAGGCTGCTCGTCTTCACCGACGAGGCGCTGGGAGCAGGCCGGATCGGCATCGTCTGGCTCGAGATCGACGGCGGTAGTAGCGGGCGAAGAACGCAGCTCTCCGCACCGGGGTACCCGGTGCGCGGCTGCCGACGCTGTTCTGTCGTGGAGCCGGGACCGTGGAGCAGGTCCTCCTGCGCTGGGTGGGCGGGGGCGACCGTTCCGCAGCTGAAGCACCTCCTCGACGATGCGCGCGCGAACTTCAGCAGATCGGGTCTGCGCCCGAGCCGCTCGCGACCCTCCGCTCCCGCGCCGCCTGGCGCCGGCGCTCACAACTCCCGACGCGCTGCGTTGGCCGAGGCGGACTCCGCCACGGCGAAGGCAAGAACGCGGAGGCGGCTACGAGTCTACCACTTCAGCGCAAAGATCGCGGCGGCCCCTGCCGGACTGGGGCGAGCTACCCCCATGCGGTGGAAGCGCGCTCTCGTGGGATGGTCGCTCGAGGAGAGTTGTCGCCCGCCGCGCCCCCGCCCGCCAGGTCTATCCACGCCTGGCGAACACGTCTTCCGTGGCGGTCGTCGCGGGCGTCGGGTTGGATTGCGCGGTCGCGCTCCCCGACGACGATCCGAGCAAGGTTGAGGCCGTCGCGTTCTTCGAGGACGCTGCTGCGCGGCGCGCCGACCGATCGATCCCCATGTCGGACGACGATCGCTCGGGCGTCCATGACTCCCGTCTGTCGGCGCGGGAGGCGGCGAAGGACTCCACCGGCCAGCGTGAAGGCGACCGAATGGGCGTCGTTCCTGGACGAAGCGGCCGCTCGCGCCTCGACCCCGGCGGCCCGCGCCGTCTCGACTGCGCACCGACTCTCTGCGTACCTCGAGCTGGGGCAGGCCGAGAAGGCTGTGCCGATGCTGCAGGCGTCGGAGCGCGACTTCCCCGACGACTACAACCCGCCGGCTCGCCTCGCGGTGGCCTTTGCGAGCTCCACTGCTTCGACGACGCGCTGGCTGCGTCGGATCGGGCGGCGCGCGGCTATGGTCCGCGGCTCACGGGCATCCTCCGAACCCCGCTCGACATCTTCCTCGCGAAGGGCGACACGACCGCCGCGCGCGCGACGCTCGAGGACGCGCTGGCGCACGTGAGCCGCCCCCGCGGATCAGCAGTCCGAGAGCACCAAGGCGTCGCTGCGGAAGCAGCCGGACGCGCTTCATCCTGCTCCGTAGCCGCGGCGATCGCTCGCCGCTTCCCGGCACTGGTCAATCGCCTGACGATCACGATGTTAATGACCGTCTTGACGCGACTCCTCGGCATCGAGCAAATTGTCTCCCCTGGGCGGTGATCCACCCAACCTCTCGGCCTCCCAGCAGGGGCCCTCGTGAGGCAAAGGGGGGCGTACTCCGGATCCGCATCGCGCAAGCCTTCGTGGTCGGTGCCACGGGCTTGCGGCTGGGGAGCGCGGCTCGCGGCCGAATCGAAGGAGTCGCGTGATGCCGAAGAACAGCGCGGATCTCCCGCCTGGTCCGTGCGCGCATGCAGAAGTCGGGCGCGAGTCCTACACCGCCGCCCGCCGCCAAGTCCCGCCAAGAAGACCCGTTCCGCCGGGCGCCAACCCTGGGCGCCGTTTCGACGGCTGCGCGGCCAATCGCCAACCACCGCGCGCGCCGGCATGAGCGACGCCGCAGTTCGGGCGAAGACCGCAGGATTTGGCGCCAGTGGGTCGCGACGCTCGATGCCGACGGCGCCGCGCTGCTGCCTCACCGGGAGATTGCGCGCCTGCTCGCGTCGAAGTACGACGTGCCACCGTGGTGGTCGCAGATGGTCACCGTGGGTTACGAGCGCCTCACGGGGCCTGCGTGAGGTTGGCCAGCGCCGCGGCGGCCAGCGCGCCGGAACCTACGATGCGAACAAGAGCCGCACGTTCCCCGGTTCCCGTCGCCGCGCTCTACTCGCGCCTGTCGCGACGCGCGGGCTCGTGCGCGCTGGCTTCCCGGCGTGGACGTGGTGGTCCGCAAGGGCCACGCCGTCCCGTTCTCTGCGGCTCACCTGGCAGGACGGGACGAAGCTGGAGCTGATGTTCTTCCCGAAGGGGCGATCCGGCTATTACCGGTGCAGGTCCAGCACCACGATCTGCCCCACGAAGTGCGGCGGCCGACGCGTGCAAGAAGGCCTGGCACGAACGGCTCGACGCGCTCGCGGGGGCACAGCTGCGCGGCGCAGAGTAGCGTCGCGCTTCGACTCGGCCAGCCGCGTGAGGCCCCGGGGCCGTGCGCCCCGGGCTCTCGCGTTCTTCGCGAGCCCGCATCGAGTACCACTGGCACCACAGTCATCCGGCGCCTTGGTCACCTTCGATTCGGGAGATCCGCATGAAGACGGCACGAACTATCGTCGCCATCACGTTGCTGCACCCTCGTCGCCGGCACGACGCTTTCGCTGCGCAGAAGTCGTCAGCCCCCGCGTTGGAGCGGACGCCGACGCGTTGCGCCACGTGGCAGCTCCGCCAGACCGCGGGTGAAGCAGGCTTGGGCCGCCCCTGGCTCGCGGATGCTGCTGCTGCGTGCGACGGCACGCCGCAGGGTCCGCCCCGAATCCAACGATCGGGAGCACGTGGAATTGGTACCTCTGGAAGCTGGCCGGCTTCCCCGTGGCGGACGAGAAATCCCGCACCGTGCGCGCATGGGCGCGCACCGCTCGCGCCGTCGAGGACGCGCAGTGGAACGTCCATATCAACCAGGCTCAAGTGGAGAGATCGTCGAGCGCTTCGAGAACTCCAGCATCGGGCCGTTCCCGGGCAGGGCATCTGGCAGCTCGACACCAGCAACTTCGGGCAGCCGCCCAACAACCTGGACCAGGATCCGCGCGTCTACTTCGTCTATTACGACTTCGACATCAACGCGGACGGATTCTTCTGAGCTTCGATCAGCAGTGCGTGACGACGTCGCCCAGTTCCACTCGAACGAGACGGACGTCGTCTACTTGAACGACAGCGACTTCGATCCCGCCGGGGACTACATGGTGGCCGTGCTTTGCCCACGAGTTCGAGCACCTCATCCAGTACAACTACGACCAGAACGAAGACGCGTGGGTGGACGAGGGCTTGCCGAGGTCGCGATGTGGCTCTACGGCAATCCGGACGACATTTCCCAGTTCAACACGAACCCGGATCGCCAGCTCACGTCGTTCAACGGGAATTGGTACGACTACATCAAGAGCTACCTCTTCAACTGCACTTCTACTGAGCGCTACGGCGGTCAGGCCGCTATGCAGGCTACGGTCGCCGAGCCGCTGAACTCGATCGCCGGTTACGACGCGGTCCCGGACCACGCCGGCTACACTCAGAACTTCGAAGACGTCTTCTCGGATTGGGTGGTGGCGAACCATCTGACGACGACACCACGATCGGCGACCCGCTTCGCGCTACGTCGGCGAGGGACGCTCGCCGCCGTTCAGTCCTTTCGTGCATCGATCAGCACGGTATCCGGTAGGTCCGACCACGACGCTCGTGCAGCATTGGGCGGCGGATTATGCGCGCGCTACCTGAACGGCTCTGCGCCTCCACATGACGTTCGACGGCCTGACAACAACAGTACGCCGCGCGCGCGCTGCTCAAGGACCCGGTCAATCCCACGCAGGCTGTGAACATGACGTCAACTCACTTCAGGCTGCGGTGCTGCCGCTTCCCAGCTCGGCACCACGCACAACGAGGCCGTCATGGTCTACGCGTCGATCCAGACGCCGGGAACGAACGGCTACCAGTACGGCGCCGGAATCGGGGTCGTCGGGGTCGCCCTCGGTGGCGGACGCCGCACCCGGCGGTCTCGCGCTCGATGTCCTTCGCTCCGTCTCCGCCCAGCCGACGTTCGCGTTCCGGTCCCTGAGAGCGCCGCCGGGCACTCGACCCGCCTCGACATCTTCGACGTCTCGGGTCGGCTGATCCGCCGGCTCGTGGACGCGCCGCAATCGGCCGGGTCTCACGAGCAGACCTGGACCGGCCACGACGATGCGGGCAGCTTGGTCGCACCCGGGACCTACTCGTGCGCTTTGAGTCAGGCACGGAGAGCGCCACCGCGCGGGTCACGCCCGCCGCTAGCGCCCGCCGCTACCGACGCTCCCGACGGAGTTTCAACGACGACGGCCTCGCCGCGAAATCGGCGGGGCCGTCGGTGCGTTCTGACGATTCCTCGACGAAACGATGACCTTCGCGAGGTGACGGGCCTTCGCTTCGTTCGTAGAGAGAGAGGTGTTGCGCGACTCACCCGGAGGTCCCATGACTGCGCCCCGTCACGTCCGCCCGCTCTCCTCGCCGCATTCGCGCTCGCCTCGACGACCCGGGCCACGATCTTCACGCGCGTCTTGAGCGGGCCGTCGTGAACGACGGCTCCGAGTCCACCGGAGCTCCTGGGAAGACTACGACGGCGACGGCGACCCGATCTGTCGCGTGCGGCAACCTGACGCCGCAGAACGACCGCCTCTATCGCAACGACCTCGGTCTCTTCTTCGCGCTGATTCCCGGCCCCGTGGCGTCGGACGCTCGCCGTCCGTGGGCGGGACCTGGGGCGACCTGACGGCGACGGCGATCCCGGATCTGTTCGTGTCGAACCGGCAGGGCGTGAACGAGTTGCTCTACCGCAACGACGGCGCCGACATCTTCGTATGCCGCTGACGTCCGCCGCGCCGGTCGTCGTGGGCGGCAACACGAACTCGACCTCGTGGGTGGACCTCGATCGGGACGGCGCGCTGGACCTCTACGTCATCAGCTTCAACGAGCGCAAGCGGCAGTGGCGCAACGACGGCGCGGGCAACTTCACGGAAATCCTCGTGGGGCGATCACGTGACCGGCGCGACGACCTCGATCAGCGGCGTATGGAGCGACTTCGATCGCGACGGCGACCAGGACTGCTACGTCGCGAACGGCGGCGGCGTGAACAACGATCTCTTCCGCAACGACGGAGCGACGTTCGTGAACGTCAGCGCCTCGGCGAGCCTGCAACACGGGGGCAGTCCATCGGTGCGAGCTGGGGCGACTGGGACAACGACGGTTGGCCGGATCTGTTCGTGGCGAACGCCGTCGCCCAGAGCGACTTCCTCTACCGCAACCTCGGCGACGGCATCGTTCGCGCGCATCCTGAGCGGCCCGGTCGTGTCGGACGCCGCGAGCACGGTCGGCAGCGCGTTCGGCGACATGGACGACGACGGCGACCTCGACCTGTTCGTCGGCGTCGACGGGGCGAACAACCGCCTCTATCGCAACGACGGCGCAGAGTTCGTCCAGATCACCTCGGGCGCGATCGTCAACGACGGCGGTGCGACGTTCGGCGTCGCCTGGGCCGGTGGAACTCGGACGGCTACCTCGACGCGTTCGCCGCGAATCGCTTGGGTCAGGACGACTTCCTCTACACGAACGACGGCGGCTCGAATCACTGGCTCCAGATCCGGCTCGTCGGCACGGTGTCGAACCGCACGGCGATCGGGACCCGGGTCGAAGCGTTCGCGGCGATCGGCGGGCAGGCCGTGCGGCAATCGCGCGAGCGCGAGTCGCAATCCGGCTACAACAGCGCGCGAGCGACCCGCGCGTCTGCTTCGGCCTCGGCGACGCGACGACGGTGGACTCCTGAAGGTCGCGTGGCCCTCCGGGCTCGCGGAGACGATTCGGAACGTCGCCGCGGACCAGGTGCTCACGCTCGTCGAGGGCGCTACGCTGACACGGCGGCGCCGGTGATCGCCGCCGCCACGCCGGGGAGCGCTGCGCATCGAGCCGAATCCGGCGCGGCAGCTCGCCCGGGTGCGCTGGACCCTGCCCGGCGGCGACGTTCCCGTCGTGCGCGTGCTCGACCTTCGCGGTCGAGTGATCCGCACGCTCGCGCCCGACGGCGCCGGTTCGGCCGCGACGTGGAACGGCCGCGACGACTCCGGACGGGTGGTCGCGGCGGGCACGTACTTCGTGGTCGTGCGTCGCGGCGAGGCCGCTTGCGCCGGTCGCATCACGTGGCTGCGCTGAGACGCGCGCCGTCTCAGCGGCGCAGCCGGTAGCCGACCTTCCGCACGGTGAGGATGTGGCGCGGCGAGCCCGGCTCGGGCTCGAGCTTCGCGGCGCAGCTCCGCCACGTGCGTGTCCACGGTGCGCGAGAGGACGGTGGAGGGATAGCCGAAGACCCGCTCCATGAGATCGGCGCGCGTGACCACGGCGCCGCGCCGGTCGTAGAGCGCCAGCAAGAGGTCGAACTCCTTGGGCGAAAGCGTGACCGGCCGGCCCTCCACGAGCACCGTCCGCGTGCCGCGGTTGAGCCGGACGGAGCCGAAGCTCTCCCACGCGTCCTCGGGACTCCGGTCCTCCCGCGGCGAGATGCGGCGCAAGAGCGCGTCGATGCGCGCGATCAGCTCCAGCAGGCTGAACGGTTTCGTGACGTAGTCGTCGGCGCCGAGCTTGAGCCCGCGCACTCGATCCATCTCCTCGCCTCGCGCGGTCAACAGGAGCACCGGGAGCGCGAAGCCTTCAGCGCGCAGGCGCTTCAGCACTTCGAATCCGTCCAATCCCGGAAGCATCACGTCGAGGACCATCAGCGCGTGCCGGCCGCGACGCGCTTCCTGCAGGGCCGCCGGCCCGTCGGAGGCCACGTCCACCTCGTAGCCTTCGATCTCGAGGTTGTTGCGAGAGGCCGTAGGCCAGGTCGGTGTTGTCCTCGGCGATCAGGATCCGGATCACGAGAGCAAATCCCCGTCGAGCGGCAGAGTGAGCTCCACGCGCGCGCCGCCGTTCGGCGCTTTCGTCGATGGCCACGCGCCCGCCGTGGAGGAGGACGATCTCGCACGACGGCGAGACCCAGGCCCGAGCCGGCGCGCGCCGCGCCGCGATCGCGCTCCAGACGATGGAAGCGCTCCCACACGCGGGCTCGCTCGGCGGGCGGGATCCCCGGGCCGGCATCGTCCACGCGCAGGCGAACGCCGCTCGGTTCCGCCGCGCCGGAGAGCACGACGGTCTGACCCGTCGGTCCGTACTTCACGGCGTTGTCGAGGCAGGTTCAGGAGCGCCTGGCGCAACAGCTCCGCGTCGACCGTGGCCGGCAGATCCGCAGGGAACGTCGACGCTCACGTGCGCGCCCCGCGTCGCGGCAGAGCGCACGGAAAGACGTCGCCGTCTCACGCAGCAGCGCCGCGAGGGTCCGTCGGACGGCGCTCCGCGGTGAGCACGCCGCGGCCTGCACGCGAAGCGAGCAGCACGTTCTGCACGAGGTGCTCGAGCCGGGACGACTCGCGGTCGATGATCTCGAGCGCGCGCTCGTGCTCCTCGTCGTCACGCGCGTCCGGTGCAGCCGGAGCGTCTCGACGAAGAGCCGAATCTGGGCGAGCGGCGTGCGCAGCTCGTGCGAGACGCTCGCGACGAAGTCCTCGCGGAGGCGCGCGGTGGCCTCCCGCCGCATCTGCGCCCACGCCACGCCCAAGAGACCGCCGCCCAGCAGGAGGAGCGCGAGCGTCTGCGGCAGGTTCGTCGACGGCACGCCGCCGGACACGAGCGTCGCCGCCGCGTCGGGATCGAGCTTCGCGCGCACGACCGCGCCCGTCGAGGAAGCGCGACGTCGTGTCGCGCGCGGCGAACTCACCCTCCAGCGATCCCGCGCCGGGGGAAGCGAGCACGAAGCCGTCCGCGGTCTCGACGCGCCAGTGGAGCCAGGGCGGGTCGTCGACGCCCCGGAGAAGGAAGCGCGGCAGGAGCAGCGCCACCGCGACCATCGCTTGGAAGGACGTCGCCAGCGAGTCCCGATCGAACGTGAAGGCCCAGGCGTGAAGCGGGAACGGCGCCGTCTCGGAACAGCCGGTACGCGAAGCAACGCTCGCCGCGTAGGATCGCGCCCCACTCCGGCGCGTCGGCCGAGTGGTCGCTCGCGCGCGGCGCGAGGAGAGCGGCGAAGGTCGCGTCGTCGGGAGACGTCGACGCGGGCGCCGGAGACTTCCCCCAGGGCGCACGCGTCGGATCGCGACGATGCCGACGGAGCGCTTCCCGCCCGCGTGCGCCCGGCGGGTGCACTTCCTTGGGGTCCACGTCGGGACCGGCGGCCGTTCCGTCGACCGAGACGGCGAGCCCCGCGAGCGCCGCGCAGGTGTACGCGCCGAAGCGCAGCTCCAAGCGCTCCACGAGCCGGGTGGCGGCTAGGTGGGCGTAGTCCGCGAGCACCTGCTCGGCGGCGCGTCGGTGCGAGCGCTGCGCGCGGAAGGCCTCGTACGGCCAGCGCCGAGAGGACACGACGAGCGCCAGCACCAGCCAGGCTGCCAGGAGCTGCGAGCCGCGCGGAAGTCGGGGAGCCATGAGCCCTTCCTTAGCGCAAGGGCCCGGACCCGCCAGCGGTCGCAGCTGCGCAGCCCACCTTCCTGACGAGATCCTGACGTGCGCGCGGCGGCCGGACCGGGAAGAAGAAGGGCCCCGCCGCGCGAAGCGGCGGGGCCCCGGACGGACCCTGCGAGGTCGAGCGGTCTACTTGAGGACCGTCACCTTCCGGACCGAGGAGAAGCCCCCCGCATCCATACGGTAGAAGTAAACGCCGGACACCACCGCACGTCCTTCCGTGTCCCGGCCGTCCCAGGTGGCGACGTATCGCCCGGCCGAGGAAGCGGAGTTCACCAGCGTGCGTACCGCGGCGACCGGCCACGTCGAACACCGAGATCGTCACCTTCGCTCCGTTCGCCGGAACCGCGTACTGGATCCGTGTCGTGGCACCGAACGGATTCGGCTGCGGCTGACCCAGCTCGAAGCGCGACGGCGTACCGACCTCCCGCCACGACGTCAGTCGCGTTCGTCACCGTCAACGTGACCGGAACGTCCACGACGGCTTACGTCGATATCGTTCGTCGTCAGGCGGAGGATCGCCTGGTACACGCCGATGCCGGAGCGCCGTCGCGTCGAACGTGGCCGTGAGATTCGCCCCGCTCTGCGGTGCGATCGTGCCGCCCGTCGGCGCGATGGACAGCCACGGCACCAGCGGCGCCGTGGAGAAGCGGACAGCGAGCAGGTCATGCAGGTAGGCCGCGTTGAACACGACCTGCAGCGCCACCGAGCCGTTCGCATTTTCGATCCCGACCGTGGAGCTCGTGACGTTGTTCACCGACTTGTACTGCGTCACGATCGACCCGTTCGCGTTCAGGATGATCTCGAACGTCTGCTGCTGCCGCCGCCGCCGGTGCCGTAGCGGGGCACGTTGTTCCACTGCACGATGAAGCGCTGGTTCGCGAGATCCTGGTACGTGTAGATCGTCCCGCCGTCCGAGGGATTCAGGTCGTCCCAGTACGCGCAGACCATGTCGTCCGGGTCCGTCGCGCTCGGGAGCGCACCGTTCGTGTAATGGGTCCCCGTCGGCGACGTGAAGCTCACGAACCCGTTCGAGCTCACGTGCGTCGACGTGTAGTGTTGCCGTAGAAAGAGAGCGTGAAGCCGAGCGGCAACGACGCGGTGTACGAGTCGTCGGTCATGACGAGCGGCGTACCGATCCCGGAGATCTCCGCCCACGAACACACCCGGGCCGCCGGCTTCATCGCTGTCGATCCAGTGGTAGCCGAAGCCGTCCGGTCCACCGCTGCCCGTGAGCGGCGGGTCGCCGACGCGGGGATCGAACTCTCCCTTCTGCAGCTCGTGGCCGTCGAGCGCCACGTCGTGCGGCGTGACCGACTTCACGTCGGGGAGACGCACCGCCGCCGGGCAGGCAGGATCGTGGTGGAGTAGGTCAGCGGCGCACCGCCCGTGTTCGAGAGCGTGAGCGTCTGCTGGCCAGTCTGCCCCGGAGGAACGGACTTGGTCAGCGACGCAGGACTCACGGCGATGTCCGGAACGGCGGTCGCCGGCATCTCCACGAAGTCCACCCAGGCAGCGTCAGGGCCGCTGTTCACCGAGCCGTCCCTTCGTGTACGACCAGGAGAACGTGTGACTGCCGCTCGTGTACGGCGTAGGTCCCCTGCTGTCCACGGAACCGTCCCGGACCAGGAGCCCATCTCGACGCCGTCGATCGAGAAGTGCAGGAAGTCGTACGTCGCTTCGGAGGAGACGTTGTACCAGAACGACAGGTTGCCCGAGTTGACCAGATAGACGGTCATGGACATCGTGCTCGCCTGGGAGTGAGTGATCGCCCCCGGACCTCGCCGAGTACGCTCCCTCGTACTTGGTCACCGAGTCGATCGTCACGGCAGGTTGCCGCTCATGACCCAGGGCCAGAGCAGGAAGTTGCCGCTCTCGAAGTCCTCGTGGTGGAGCTCCGGCAGCACGAAGTCCTGCGTGGTGGGCCCGGAGACGGCCACCGTGTGCGTGTCCGCGCCGAAGCCGTTCTTGCGCGCGCGGATGGAATGCGTGGCTCCGTCCGGCACCGTGACGGAGTACGAGCCGTCCGCGAGCGACAAGACCGGCGCGACCGGTGTGTTGAGGACGGTGATCGCGGCGCCGTTCACCGGGGCGCTCGTGAAGTCGCGCACCACGCCGCTCACCGTCGTCGAGGGCGCGGGCGTCATCGCCAGGCTGCCGTTGGCGATCTGGTCCGCGACGACCTGGTACGTCTGCGTGTCCGTGAGGTACCCGAACGCCGAGTACTCGAGCGACCAGGATCCCGCGGGCAGCGAGACACCGAAGAAGCCGCTCCCGTTCGTGGTCGTGGCGCGCGGATCCGACAGCACGTCGACCGCGACGCCCGGAATCGAGGCGCTGCTGACTGCGTCGGTGACGGTGCCCTCGATGCGGCCGTAGCCGCTGAGCACCGCGAGCACGGCGTCGTAAGCGTTCAGGAAGCCGTGGCCGTACGTGTTGTCCTCGCCCGGCGTGCCCAGGTCGACGGCCGTGTCCACGAGGATCTGCTTGACCGTCTCGACGTCGACGTCCGGGTTCGCGGCACGCATGAGCGCCACCACGCCCGCGACGTGCGGGCCGGCCATCGAGGTGCCGGAGGTAACTGGTACCCGCCGCCCGGCTGCGCGGAGTAGATGTCGACGCCGGGTGCTGCGATCTCGGGCTTCATCGCGAAGGGCCCGCCGCAGCCTGACGGTCCGCGACTCGAGAAGTCCGCGATGGTGAAGGGCGGCGAGTAGATCGTGGCGCCCACCGAGAACGTGTTGTAGGGCGGTGGCAGCGCGGTCGGCCGGGCTGCGCAGCAGGTGCCGCCCGGACCTTCGTTCCCCGCGGACCACGTGACGACGACGCCGGCCGCTTCGCAGTTGTCGATCGCGGCCCACCAGCGGCTGTCGCAGTCGAAGTAGCCGCTGGAAACCTTCGTTCACGCCCCAGCTGTTCTGCACGACGTCGGGGACGTCGTCGAGCGTGAGCGGATTGCCGTCCGGATCCGAGAACCACTGGAATGCGGCGATCACGTCGGCGTCGAATGCGGCGCCCGTGCTTTGATTGATGGAGTTGTCGGCGATCCACAAGGCGCACGGCGCCACGCCGATCGTGTCGTTCGGCGCGAGGCCGCATCGTGCCCATGGTGTGCGTGCCGTGATGGTGGTGATCCACCGGTACCGGGTCGCCGAAGCCGACGGCGTCGTGCCAGCACTCCGCGGCGGGCGCGAAGTTGCCGCGCCCCCGCGCGGAGAGCGCGGGATGTGCGCCGTCGACACCCGTGTCCAGACCGCCGATCAAGGCGCCGGTGCCGTCGATGCCGAGCTCTTCCACACGCGACGCGCGCCGATGTTGACGACGCCCGGCGCGATCCCGATCGACTCGATCGTGTGGCCGCCGCCGTTCTTGCTCGGGTCGGCGTTCACGGGCTCGATCAGCTCGACCTCGGGTTGGGCTCGATCCACGTATCCACGTCGCTGCGCCGCGCGAGAGTTCGCGCACGTAGTCGACGGTCGTGGCCCACCTTGACCGCATTGACCAGCCAGTAGGCCTTGAAGTTGCGCACCGGACCCGCGGCACGTCGCGCGGCGAGGTCCCGGAGAATCGGTCCCTGGGATCGGGTCGCGGCCTCTTGCAGCGCACTTGACGACGGCGGGTGTCGCTGGGCCATGGGCGCGCGGGAGACGTGGAGAGTGTGGTCGAGCGCGGTCACGGGGGCCTGGTCCTGACGGACGACGAGAACCGTGATCTCGTCAGGAGCCCTTCTTGTCTTGCATCAGGCGTTCGAGTCCGGGAGAGAGACCGCCCGGCGTGGGCGACGGGGGCGGCGCCGACGAGGAGGAGCGCACCGCGAGCGCGAGCACCTTTCTCATGGGGGGCCTCGGGGATGAAGGAGAGGAGCGCAGACATGCTGCCGGGGCCCCGTTCCTGGGCCCGCAGTCGAGGATCGTAGCGCGCGCGGCGCCGGCTCCATCCGGAACTCCCCGAGGGCGCGCGGCCTTCGGGTCTCCGCGGATTCGCTTGACGAGGACGGGCTCCTCGCCGTCATTCGACCGGCACGCCGACGCTGCGCAGGAGGAGGGTGGATGACGTCCCACCTACGTCCGCGAGTTCCCCATCCGCTTCAACGACATCGACGCCGCCGACATCGTCTACTTCCCGCGGCTCCTGCACTACTGTCATTGCGCGCTGGAGGATTTCGTCACCGATCGATCGACGCGCAGCTATCGGCGCTACGTGCAGGACGGCATCGTGTTCCCGGTCGTGAACGTGCAGGGCCGCTTCTTCCAGCGCGTCCACTACCGCGACAAGCCTGCAGGTGGGCGTGAGCTGCGAGGAGATCCGCACGCACGCGTTCCGGATGCGCTACGACCTGGCCATCGTGCCCAGCGAGGGCGGCGGCGTGCCGCAGCCGTCGGCGCGCATCGTGATCGCCCAGGCCGTGACCACGCGCGAGACGTTCGCACTGCGCGACGTACCCGCCGACCTGCGCGTGGCGGCTGGAGTCCGTACTGCTCCCGCCGCTGGGGCCGAGCGCGGTTGACACTCCCGGCGGCGCGGCCTAGCCTGCCCGGGATTAGGCCGAGAAGTCACTGCCGAGGCGGGGAGGCGATGTCGATGCCCATGAGCGACGTCGGCGGTATCGAGGTCATCTGCGGCAGCATGTTCAGCGGGAAGACCGAAGAGTTGATCCGCCGCCTCGGTGCGGGCGCGGATCGCGCGCCAAGGGTGCGAGGCGTTCAAGCCCTCGATCGACGATCGATACGGCAGGGACCACGTCGTCTCGCACAACGGGCAGAAGATTCCCTCCGTCGAGATCGAGTCGGCGGCGGACATCCTCGGCCTCGTCCGGGAAGACACCCGCGTCGTCAGGATCGACGAAGCGCAGTTCCTCGGCATGGCGCTCGTGCCGGTCGTCGAGGAGTTGGCGAACCGTGGAGTTGCGCGTGCTCGTGGCGGGACTCGATCAGGATTACCGGGGACGCCCGTTCGAGCCGATTCCGCAACTCCTGGCGATCGCCGAGAGCGTGACCAAGACGATGGCGGTGTGCATGGTTTGCGGGGCTGCCGCGAACCGCACCCAGCGAATGGTCGCCGCGGAGGAACGAGTGCTGGTCGGAGCGGGGAGGCGTACGAGGCGCGGTGCCGCCGTTGCTGGACCCCGGAGCCGGCCGCCCGGGTCGCGACCGCCGCGGGGATCGAGGTCGCCAGCCGTTGAGACGGAGCCCGGTCGCCGGAGGGTCTCTCGCGCGTCCGGGAGCGTCTGGAGCGGGCGGCACACCGCGCCGGCCGCAGCGCGGCGGAGGGTGCGACTCTGCGTCGTGACGAAGGGTCGAAGCGCCGAAGCGGTTCGCGAAGCGGTGGCGGCGGGGGCGAGAATCCTGGGCGAGAATCGCGTGCAAGAGGCCGGAGGGAAGATCGAGGCGCTCTCGGATTTGCCGGGCGAGGTACGCTGGGACTTGATCGGACACCTGCAGCGCAACAAGGCGCGCAAGGCCGTGGGCATCTTCCACACAATCCAGTCTCTGGACTCGCTGGAGTTGGCGCGGCGGCTGTCCGATCTGGGAGTCGAGCGCAGGCCGTGCGGTGGAGGCCCTCGTGGAAGTGCGCACGTCGGAGGAGGCCACGAAGACCGGCCTCGCTCTCGAGGGGGCCGAGGACTCGATCGAGCGGATGCGCGCGCTGCCGGGTCTCACCGCTCTCGGGGCTCATGACCATGGCGCCGCTCACCGAGGAGGAGGCGGACGTGCGCTTCGTTCGTCGCCTTGCGTGAGCTGCGCGAGCGACTCGGCGGCGAGCTGCAGCGAGCTGTCCATGGGGATGTCGGCCGACTTCGAGCTCGCGCGGTCGAGGAAGGTGCGACGATGGTCCGGGTGGGCAGCGCGATCTTCGAATGAGGGAGGAGAGATGTTCGTCGCGGGCAATGCGTTGATCGCGGTCGCGAAGGTCGTGGGGATCCTAGCGCAGCTCTACGTGTTCGTGCTCATCGGACGCGTGATCTGCTCATGGGTCAGCGCGGACCCATACAACCCGATCGTGCGCTTCCTGGTGTCCGCGTCAGACCTCTCTCCTCAATCGCATTCGACGTCTCGATGCCGCCGATTGCGGGGTTGGACTTCTCGCCGTTGATCGCCATTCTCGTGGTGCAGATACTGATCCAGGGATTTCTGGTGGACACGCTGCGCGATCTCCGCTCGGCGTCTCGACTGAGCAACGGAGGGCGCCATGAAGATCGGGCCCGTCGACATCCGCAACCACAAGCTTCGTCAAGCGCACGATGCGCGGACTCGACGAGGGCGAGGTGCGCGCCTACCTCGAGCTCGCGTCGCGGACGGCTTGCACAGACGCCATTCTGCAAGCCGGAAGAGCTGCACTCGAAGATCGACCACCTCTCGCGCGAGGTGGAGGGGTACCGCAAGCTGGAGCAGTCGCTGCGTGATTCCCTCCTTTCCGCGAGCAAGATCACCGACGACCGACTGGCGCAGGGCCGAGAAGGAAGCGCAGATCCTCATCAAGAACGCCGAGGTCGAGGGCGAGAAGATCCTGCTCCGCTCCCGGAGGAGGCCATGCGGCTTTCGGCCGCGATCGACGATCTGCGCCGCCAGCGCACCACGTACGTCGAGCGCTTCTCGCGCGCTCTTGCGCTCACAGATGAAGATCCTCGAGGCGAGCATCGTGGGCTTCGACCCGGAGTCGCCGGAGGCGGAAGAGTATCGGGAGATCCCCATCGCGAGGCCGACGCCGGCGCCGCCTCATTTCACGCGCCCCGCGCGCCGCATGTTCCCCCACGACCTGGACGCCCCCGTCCTCGCAGGTGCCGCCGCCGATGCCGCCCACGGACCCACCGGCGGGCTCCTACCTCGGCGAGTCCGGGCTTTTCACGCCCACCGGTCGCGAGGGCGACCCCGTCCGGGACACGTGACCATTGGGAGAGCAGGCGGATCGCGTCCGGAGGACGGTCGACTCCTCCGGAGCCGCGGCTTCGGCGACGCCGACGCCGCCTTCGTGCTCGGCTCGGGCCTCGCGTCGGCACGTCGCGCTCGACGTGGCCGCGGAGTTGCCCTTCGAAGAGATTCCCGGGTTTCCCGCGGCAGCGTTCCCGGTCACCCGCGACGTCTCGAGTACGGCTCGCTCGCCGGGGTGCGTTGCCTGGTCGTTCGCGGGCGCGTCCACTACTATGAGGGCGTCGATCTTCTTGCCGCGACGTTCCCGGTTCGCGTTTCAGCGTGCGCTCGGCGCGCGCTGGATCGGGCTCACGAACGCGTGCGGCGCGTTGCGCCCCGGATACGACGTCGGCGACGTCGTGGTGATTGCCGATCACTTGAACCTCCTGGGGAGAGCCCGCTCGCGGGCCCGAACGACGACGAGTTGGGGACGCGCTTCCCGGATCTCTCGGCGGCTTACGATCGCGAGCTGGCCGAGCGCGCGGAGGGGGCGATTCGCCGCGCCGGGTGGCCCGTGCGCCGGGGCGTATACGCGGCCGTTGCCGGGCCGCAATTCGAGACGCCGGGCCGAGCTGCGCATGCTGCGAACGCTCGGCGCGGATCTCGTGGGGATGTCCACGGTGCCGGAAGACGATCGTCGCGGTGCACGCGAAACTGAGGGTGCTGGCGTTGTCGGTGGTGACGGATCTCGCGTACCCGGACGCGCCGGCTCCTCCGTCTCGCACGATCAAGTCGTGAAGGCGGCCGAAGCGTCGGCGCCGCGCGTGGGGCAGATCCTGGTCGAAGTTCTCGGAGGCAAGCCGTGAAGTCCGAGGCCCGCGCCGCCCGTCCCGTCTACGAGCTGGGGGCGTGCTCGCGCCCGCGCGTGAAGCCGAGCCGCGCATGCTCTCGATGTGGCAGCAGCGCGACGTCTTCCGCAAGAGCATGGCGCAGACCGCGACCGGCAAGCCGTTCGTCTTCTTCGAAGGGCCGCCCACCGCGAACGGCAGACCGGGCGTGCATCACGTGCTCGCGCGCACCGTCAAGGACCTGGTTTGCCGATACCAGACGATGCGCGGTCGCTGGGTGCTGCGCCGCGAGGGCTGGGACACGCACGGCTTGCCGGTCGAGCTCGAGGTCGAAAAGCGGCTCGGCATCGCGAACAAGCGGGAGATCGTCGAGAAGCTCGGCATCGAGGAGTTCAACAAACAGTGCCGCGAGTCCGTGTTCACCTATCTCGAGGAGTGGCGACGCCTCACCGAGCGCATCGGCTACTGGGTGGATCTCCAGGACGAGTACGTCACGCTGAAGAACGACTACATCGAGTCCGTGTGGGCGCTCTTGAAGACGATCCACGATCGCGGGCTGCTCTACCGCGACTTCAAGACCGTCGCGTACTCCACGCGCTCGGGCACCACGCTCTCCGACCACGAGATCGCGCTCGGCTACCGCGAAGTGGACGATCCTTCCCGTGTTCCTGCGCTTCCGCTGGGAGGATGATCCGTCCACGAGCTTCCTGGTGTGGACCACCACGCCCTGACGCTGCCGGGCAACGCGGCCATCGCCGTGCATCCGGACGTCGAGTACGTGAAGGTGCGCGTGGGCGAGGAGCACCTGGTGCTCGCGGGAGCCGCTGCGGGGGCGGTGCTCGGCGCCGACACGGAGGTCGTGCAGCGCTGGCAGGGACGGGAGCTCGCTGGCCGCCGCTACGCGCCGCTCTTCGACTTCTTCGCCGCGGAGCGCCGCGCGCATCCCGCGGCCTGGACGGTCATCGCGGAGCTGTTCGTCACCACGACCGACGGCACCGGTCTCGTGCACATCGCGCCGGCCTTCGGCGCGGACGACCTGGACGCGGGGCGCCGCCACGACCTGCCGCGCCTGCTCTACGTGGACGACGCGGGCGTACTGACGAAAGAGGTCGGCGCGTTCGCGGGGCGCTGGTTCAAGGACGCCGACAAGCCAATCACGCGCGACTTGAAAGAACGCGGTCTCCTCTTCCGCCAGACGACCTACAAGCACACGTACCCGTTCAACTGGCGCGGCGACGATCCCTTGATGTACGTCGCCCGCGAGGCGTGGTACTTGCGCACCACGGCGATCAAGGATCGGCTCGTGGAGCTGAACGCGCAGATCCGCTGGGTGCCGGACCACCATCCGCGACGGACGCTTTGGCGATTGGCTCGCGAACAACGTCGACTGGGCGCTCGCGCGAGCGCTTCTGGGGAACGCCGCTGCCGATCTGGGTGTCCGATCGCAAGCAAGGATCGCGTGGAGGTGATCGGCTCGGTCGCGGAGCTGTCCGAGAAGGCGGGCCGCGACCTCCGCAGTCTGATCTGCATCGGCCCTACGTCGACCAGATCACGTGGCCTGGACGGCGAGGGGCGGCACGATGCGCCGCATCCCCGAGGTGCTGGACGTCTGGTTCGACTCCGGCGCGATGCCGTTCGCGCGCAGTGGCACTGGCCGTTCGAGCACCGCGAGCGCCCGAGCAGCAATTCCTCGCGATTTCATCTGCGAAGGGTTGGACCAGACGCGTGGATGGTTCTACAGCCTTCACGCGATCGCGGCGCTGGTGAAGAACGACGTCGCCTACACGCTCGTGCTTCGTCACGGGCCTCCTGCTGGCCGAGGATGGGCGCAAGATGTCGAAGAGTCCTCGGGAACATCGGTGGATCCCTGGAAGGCCGTGGAGATCGGCGGCGCCGACGCGCTGCGCTGGGTTCCTGACGGTTTCGAACAACCTCGTCGGGTGCGATGCGCTTCTCGGCGGACGGCGTGATCGAGGGCGTCGCGCAAGATCCTCGACACGCTGCGCAACGCCTACCACTTTTCGCGCGCTACGCGAACATCGACGGTTGGACGCCCGAGGTCGCAGCGGGCGGCGCGTCGGGCGCGCTCCTGGATCGCTGGGTCCTCTCGCGCCCTTCGTCCGTGATCGCCGCGCGGCCACGCGCGATCTCGAAGCACTCGAGATCTCCTGCGCGGGACGCGTGATCGAGGAGTTCGTGATCGACGACCTGTCGAACTGGTACGCGCGTCGCTCGCGCGAACGGTTCTGGGCGAGCGGGCATGGAGGCGGACAAGCGCGCCGCGTACTGGACGCTGCACGCCTGCCTGCGATGCGTCGGCACGGCTGGTGGCGCCGTTCGCGCCGTTCCTCGCCGACGCGCTGTGGGACGGGCTCGGCGGCGGAGGGAAGGGGCGGAGAGCGTCCACCTGGCGACGTGGCCCGTGCCCGATGCATCACTGCGTCGATTCCGCGCTCGAGCGGCAGATGGATGATGTGCGGCGCCTGGCGCGCCTCGGCCGCGCGGCCCGGCAGCGCGCCAACGTCAAGACGCGGCAGGCCGCTCGGCGCGGATGAAGATCGTCCACCCGGCGGGCGGAGATCGAAGCGGTCTCTTCGACATCGTGCTGGACGAGTTGAACGTGAAGCGACTCGAGATCGGTGACCCCTCGGAGCTGCGCTGCGTCGGCGAAGGCGCGCTTCGACGTGCTCGGCCCGCGCTTCGGCAAGGACGTGAAAGTGGTGGCCGCGGCGATCGCGAAGCTCGACGTCGCAGGTCGGCGGGCTGGAGCGGAAGGGCGAGATCGAGGTGGAGGCGTCGGGCGCGCGTCACGTCGTGCGGCGCGAAGAGGTCGTGATCGCGCACGAGGATCCGCCCGGCTGGATCATGGAGCGCGAGGCGGGTTGGTCCGTGGCGCTGGACCTCGCCATCGACGACGAGCTTCGCGACGAGGGCTTCGCACGGGAGATCATCAACAAGATCCAGTTCATGCGAAAAAAGGGCGGACTTCGACGTCACCGATCGCATCGAGGTCTGGTTCGAGGGAACGGACGCTGCGCGGCGCGCTCGAGCGATACGGCGACCCTCATCCGGGGTGAGACCCAGGCGGAGCGCATCACCACGGGCAAAGGCCCGGGGAGACGGTGGAGGAATGGACGATCAACGGGGAGCCGGCGGGTCCTGTGTCTGAAGCGCATCTGACGCCGAAGCCCGAAGAGGCTCCGTCGCCGGCGTGGTTCTACCCCTCGTCGCGGGGGTCGTGCTCGTCCTCGATCAGATCACGAAGCACCTCGTGGCCGCGCGGATGTGGCGGGGGCAGTCCATCGAGGTCCCTGGATAGCTTCTTCCGGCTGACGTACGTGCACAACGAGGCGCGGCTTTCGGGCTCGACCTCGGGGGCCGTTGGTCGTTCATCGTGGTGACGATCGTGGTGGCCGCATTCATTCTCTTCATTACTGGCGATCGGAGCGGACGACGGCCGCGCGCTGGGCGCTCGCGCTGATCCTCGGCCGGCGCCCTGGGCAATCTCGCGGGGACCGCGTGCGGCTCGGCGAGGTCGTCGACTTCCTTCACCTGAGCGTCGCGGGGTTCTCGTGGTCGATCTTCAACGTCGCGGACATCGGCGTCTCCGTGGGTGTCGGGCCCTCGCGTTGCATCTGTTCCGGAACGAACCGGAGAGCGCCCCGCCGGGAACGGTGCCGCATGATCCCGAAGGAACCCCTTCACCTGCAGATCCCGCCGGAGAGCGCGGCCCGGCGGGTTTGATCGCCGCTCGCCGACATCCTCGAGCGTCGCGAGTCGCGCTCGTCGATCGCTCGGCTGATCTGCGCGCGGGCAAGGTGCGGTGAACGGTCGCGTCGCGAAGCCCTCGAGCGAGGTCGTCGCGCCGGCGACGCGATCGAAGTGGCAGATGGTGCCCGCGGCCCGCGCTCGAGCTTCCCGCCGAAGACCTCGCGATCCGTCTCGCGTACGAGGACGCGTTTCTCGCCGTGGTGGACAAGCCTGCGGCATGTCCACGCACCCGGCCGGCGGTTTCCGTACGGGTACCCTGGTCAACGCGCTGCTCCACCGGATGCGCGGTCTGTCGAACGTGGGCGGGGCGATGCGGCCGGGCATCGTCCACCGCCTGGACAAGGGGACCCTCCGGACTTCTTGTGGTCGCGAAGGACGACGAGACACACCGCCGCCAGGCCCGGGCGGCGGTGGCCGCCCGCGAGGCACCGGATCATGAGGCCGTCGTCTGGGGGCGCGTGCCGGCGCGCTGCACGATCGACGCGCCCGATCGGTCGTCACCCGCGCGACCGCAAGCGCATGCGCGGTCGTGGCGCGCGGCAAGTCGGCGCGCACTCACGTCCATGCGATGCGGCGGGGGAGGTCGCTTCGCACGTCGAGGTCCGCCTGGAGACCGGGCGAACGCACCAGATCCGGGTGCACCTCGCCCACCGGGTCACCCGATCCTCGGCGATCCGATTTGCGGCGGACGACGCCGCGCGCTCGCCGACGCGACGCCGGGGGCGCGTGGCTCCCGCCGAGGCGCTCTCTCGCCTCATCGACCGGCCGGCGTTGCACTCCCGCCGGCTCGAATTCGTCCACCCGATCACGGGCGAGCCGCTCGCCCTGAGAGAGCCCGCTGCCCGACGACATCGCCTCGACTGGTCCTCTCCTGGCGCAAAGTGCGCCCCTCTGAGCCTCGCTTCGGGAGAGTTCTGCGGGACCGAGGCTCGGGGCGAAGGGCCAAACGACACTCCCACGTCGGGGCGGGTTGAGGCTAGAATGAGCCGAACAATTCCCACCCCGCCGTCCGTCTTCTCGGAGGGACCGGGACCGATGAAAACCATCCCCATCGACGAGGTGCGCCTCGTCGTTCCGAGTCGGATCGAGTCTCTGGCGGTGATCAACGCGGTGGCGGAGGAGGTGGCCCAGCAGCTCGACTTCGATGAGGAGACTCGGAACGCGATCACGATCTCGGTCGTCGAGGCCGGGACGAACGCGATTCAGCACGGGAACCGGGAGGACTCCTCGAAGCCCACCGAGGTCCTCTTCCGCACGGAGAACGGGAAACTCATCATCCCTGATCCGAGATCAGGCTCGGGTTTCGATCCGTCTTTGGCGGGAGAGCCGCTCGCGGGAAAACGAATTGTTTGCCGAGCACGGTCGCGGCGTACACATCTTGCGGTCCTTCATGGACGAGGTGGGCTGGCGGTTCCGAAGGCGGAACCGAGTGTCGCCTCCGTCAGCATCTCGCCCCGGAGCGCCCGTCCCTCCCAGAGCTGACTCGCATCCGGGGTGCAGGGTAGGAGTCCTCCGGAGGGGCGATGACCTTCGATCTCGTCGCGGCCAACCGCGTACCTGACCTGCGGTGCCCTGATGTTGTTCCTGGGTTCGTGATCCTGCGCGAGAATCCGCGCCAAATCGTGAACCGAGCGACCGCAGGCGATGCCGTGTTCGGCGGGCTCGACCCATCCTCGGCGCCTACGCGAATCTCGGCGCCCGACGGTGCGCCCAGCGAACCCCCGTTCCAGGACGTCTTCGCCCGCTTCGCATTCCTCTGGGAGTTCTTCTTCCCCGCGACGTTGGTGTTCGCGCTCGTCTTCCCACGCCGCACCGATTCATCCGGCGCTATCCGCGGATCGTGCCGTGCTCTTCGTGCCGCACGGCGGTGACACGTCGTCTTGGTGCTCTGGCGGGGCAGACGGATCGAATGTTGCGCGGGTTCCATCCGTCGTCGTTCCCGCTGTCCAGCCTCGTCGCGCACGCGATGGAGCTGTGGCGGTGGTCGCGAACCTCATGCTGAAGTTCCACGTCCGCCTCTTCTCGTTCGTGAACCTCGCCATGGCGTTGGCCAGCGTGGTGCCGCTTGATCCGCAGCGCCCGCGGCAAGACGATTCAGCCGAAGCTCCGGGCGCAACTGCGGACGATCCAGAGCGGGCTGGGCTTCGGGCTCGGTCTCTACACCGGCGGCGAAAGCCTTCTGCCCCGCGTGTTCGGCGTGCCCATCTCAGCGCTCGGTCGAAGCCTCCCTCGGTCACGATCTCCTTGCTCGTGAGCGCCTCGTCGATCGTCGTGGCGATCGTGCGTCTCGCTTCCTGACGCGTGCGCTTCATCGTGCGGCGCGGCCTCGTGTACGGATCCTCTCTCGGGGGTCATCGTGGCGCTCTACCTCTCCGTCGGAAAGCTGATCGATCAGCTCCGGGAGCCGCTCGTCGGACAGCAGATCCCGTTCTTCGAGACGACGTTCCTGGTGCTGAGCCTGTTCCTGCTTCCAGCCGGTCCTGTCGAGCATCGAGCGGCTCGTGGACCGCGGCTACTCGCGCGATCGCGGCGACCTGCAACGCTCTGGGCCGGCTCACCGATCAGGTGGCGCGCTCGTCCTGGACGCCACGGAGGTCGCACCGAACTGCTGGCCACGACGATCCGGCGTGAGACTCGTGCTGCGCTCCGCCGCGGTCGTGACCCACGATCGGCGCACCGGTTCTATCCGACGGTCGTGGGCGCGTAGACGGCGACGTCGCGCTCGCCGACTGGAAAACGGGAGCCGCGCTCCTGGCGGCGCTAGGCGACCGCGGCGATCCCATGCCCGTCCGCGCGATCGTGGAGCTCCGGACGATCCGGCCATGCGAGCGGCGCTCGCGCAGGAGACCACGGAGATCGGCGCCGGGCTCGCGTTTCCGCTGCACGCGATGTCCCGAGAGGGCGCCGGCAGCGAGCTGGTGGGCGTCTTGCTGCTGTGGGCGCAAGTTCACCGAGACGCGCATCACGCCCGAAGAGTCGTCCTGGTATCGCTCATCGGCGGCAAGTGGGTATCGAGGCCTCGCACGAACGGCGCGCACCACGAGGAACAGATCGCGAACCGCTTGTATAGAAGAGGAGGTGTCCACCGCGCGGCGCATCCAGCAGCAGCTCCTGCCCGAGACGCCTCCGCTGCTCGCCGGGTGGGACGTCTGCGCGAGCAACAGTCCCAGCCGGCAGGTCGGCTGGCGACTATCACGACTTCCTGCCGCTTCCCGCGACCGCGTGGGTGTGGCCATCGGCGACGTCTCCGGCAGGCGCGTGCCCCGCGGCGCTGCCTGCGTCGAACCTCCAGGCGGCGCCCGGTCCACGCGCCTGCTGGCACCCCGTGGATCGCTGGTGCAGGACGTGAACCCGCCGCGGTCTGCCGGAACACGGGGCCGGGCACGTTCATCAGCTTCTTCCTCGGCAGATCTCGAGCCGCTCGACGGCCAAATCTCCTTCGTGAACGCGGAGGCACAACGCGCCGCTCATCGTCCGCCGCGATGGATCGGCCCGAGCCGCTCGAGACGGGAGGGCTCTTGCTGGGGGTCTCTTCCGGAAGCGTCGTACGAGCGCGGCGAGGCGCGCTTGAGCCGGGCGATCTGCTCGCGATAGCTAACGGACGCGGGCTGACGGAAGCATGGAGCCCGGAGGGCGACATGTTCTCGAGCATCGTCTCGTCGAGACCTGGTACGGCACCGGAACCGGCGCCGGCGAGCTGCACGATCTCGTGCTCGAGGAGGTGCGGGCCTTCCAGCGCGGGCGCCCGCCCGACGACGACCTCACGCCTCGTCGTGCTCGCCAAGCGCATCGCCACGGGCGACGCCGGCGGGAACGGGTCGCCGGCGTGACGGGTCCCGTGATCGCATTCGACCTCGGCGCGACAAGCGGCATCGGGGTGGCGGTCTCCGATCCGACCGGCAAGATCGCGCTGCCTCGCCCCACGATTCAGCGCTCGGAAGCTCCTGGCCGTGGCGCTGCTGCTCACGGCGGTTCAGGAAGCGCAGGCGGCGCGCGTCGTCGGGCGATCCGCTGCATCTGGACGGCCGGGTGAGCGAGCGCCTCGCGGACCTGCGCGCGAGTTCGCGGATGCGATCGCGACGGCGCACCGCGCCGCCGGTCGACCTCCAGTGACGAGCGGCCGACTTCCGTGGCAGGCGCCACGCGCGCGTCGTGGAGGGTCGGCCGCGCCGCCCCGTCGATGCGGACCGCGCGGCCGCGATCCCATCCTGCCCGCAAGCGTGGCCTCGATGCGCACCCTGGGGAGGAGTGATCGCGGCGACGTGAAGCGCGTGCTCGCGATCTTGCTCGCGCTCGCGATCGTCGCCGCGCTGGCGGCGGCCTCGGTCAGCGGCGACTGGCACTGGCGGAGGCGCCGGTCGCCGACGGCACCGCCGTGGTGGTCACGATCGAGGTCGGCAGAGGCGTTCCCGGAGGCAGGCGCCGCGCAGCCTCGAGCGCGAGGGCCCCGTGGTGTCCGCGTGGAGATCGACAGTTTGCGCCTGCGCGGCCTCGCGGGCTTGGACCGCAGAACTCCGTGCGGGCACGTTCCGCTTGAGCGCGGCATGCACCCGTACCCGCCCGGTTTCTCGACGACTTGGTGAACGGGCAACGCGCTGCCGCATCACGAGTGACGATCCGCGAAGGCTGGCGGCTGGATCAGATTGCGGCGGCGGTTCAGGACTCGCTCGCGATCCCCGCGCTCGGCGTTTCTGGCCGCGGCTCGTGACTCCGCGCGACGTGCGCGGGTCGGGCGCGCCACGGGGCCAGGTAACCTGGAGGGCTACTTGGTTCCCGGACACGCACTCTCTTCCTGACGGTTCGCAGCCTCGCGGCAGTCGTCGACGCGCCATGCTGGACCACTTCGAGGAAGTTTGGCACAGACCTGAAGGGAAGAAGGCGATCGAAGCTGGATCGCCACGACGCGGTGACGCTCGCGTCGATCGTGGAGGCGGAGCGACGCCGCTGCCCGAAGAGAAACCGCGTGTTGCCGCGTAGTGTACCTGAATCGGCTCAGAGCAGGGCCGGAAGCTCCAGGCCGATCCGACGGTTCGCTACGGGCTCGGCGACTGCGGTGGAGAGCATCTCTACTACGGGCAGCTCAGAGGTCGACACGCCGTACAACACCTACCTGCATCCGGAGCTTCCGCCGGGTCCGGATCGGTGCGCCAGACGATTCGACGCGCTCCAGGCGGTCCTGGCACCACAACGCCTCTTGCGACGATCTGTTCTCGTGGCGTACGTCGGGTCAGGAGGGCACGTCTTCCGCGCACGAAGGACGAGCGTCGATCGCGCGCGCGAGTGGCCGCACGCTGGCGGCGGCGCGGCTGACCCCGTGCCCGGGCGCTCCCTATCGTGACCTCGTTGCCTTGCCCGGCGGAGGACCCGCGTGACGGAGAAGCTGCGGTGAGACTTCACGTGATCTCAGCAGGAGATGGACAAGCGTCCCGGTCGCGCACTCCGGCGGCGTGGACTCCACGCGCTCGTCCCTGCGCGCCGCCGTCGACGTGCTGGGCGCTCGGGCGTGCTGGCGGGTGGATGGGATCGCTCCGCGGCCGCGCCGGACGCGGAACAAGAGGAGGCTCGCCAGCTCGCGGAGGGCTTCGGCGTGTCGCAACCTCCTTCGTCGACACGGAGGAGCCGGCGCGCGCCGGCTGCGTCGCCAACGGGCCGGACCGCTGCTACCACTGCAAGACGGAGCCTTTCTGAGACGCTGGAGAAGCTGCGCGCCGAGGGCGGGCTGCGGCGGCCGCGACGCCCGCACGAACCAGGACGACCTCTGGCGGCCATCGTCCGGGAGATCGCGCCTGACGGGAGCACCGTGTGCGGGAGCCCGCCGCTCGTCGAGGCGGGGATGACTGATTTAGCGGAAGACGCAGTGCGGCGTCGCGCGCGCGCTGGGCTTCGTCGACCGCCGGAGAAGCCGGCGGCGCCGTGCCTCGCGTCGCGCCTGCCCTATGGAACCCGAGCGACTCCGGAGGGGCGCTCGGCGGCGCGTCGCGGCGGCCGAAGAGTGGATCCGCGGTTTGGGCTTCCGCCAGTTCCGCAGTCTCGGCATCACGGCGCGCTAGATTCCTCGCTCGCCCCTCGAGGGTGGAACCGGCCGTGTCCGGATCGCGCCTGCGGCCCCTGGCAGTACGCGCAGCGATCTCTCGGGGCCTTCGCGAGGTCGGCTATCGATGGGTCGCGCTCGACCCGGAAGGCCATCGATCCGGCAGCCTGAACGAGGCATTGACGATCCGGGTCGTCGAAAAGTGGGCGGGCCGCGCGTTGACACGCTCGCGAGCGATTGCCAGCCGCTTGCGCCCCCGTCGAGGTGACTCCCGGCGGGGCGAGATGCATGGCGGCCACCCGCCAAGAGCCCGACAGACCGCCACAAAGCTCGGTCTCAGGAGACGGGTTCCGATGTGCAGAGCAAGGAGTCGACGTCGCCTCGGAAGGAAGGCATCGTCGCCACGGGCGTCCGGAATCCGCTGGGCGCGCAGGAACCTGCCTGCCGCTCGGATCCGGGCTCGGCGCTGGTCATCCTGGGCCATCTCCTCCTCTCGTTGCCACAGAGGCGATATGACGGCGGCTCCAATCCTGCTCGTCGCGGGGCACTGTGTCCTTGCTGATCCCGCCGGCCTTCATCCTCTGAGCGGGCGAAGTAACAGTCAGCTGGTTTAGAGCACCTCGCCTTACACGCAGGTGGGGTCCCAGGTTCGAATCCCGGCCTCGCCCACCACTCCGCCGACCTCCGTTCGCTTACTCATCGTTTCCTGATCCGTCCCAAGCGGTCTCCTGGAAATTGACCTCGGCCCCGTCTAACCGGATAGGCTCAAGGCCTTCGCTGGAGGGATCCGCCTCGGCCGGCCGTCATCAGGCCGAAAGTGAAGGCCGCGATCTCGCCAGCCAGCGCAAATCCAAGCTGCGGGAAGGCGTTTTGACGCCGCCCCGCCGGTCTTGCTACCAGAGCAGGAATCGCGACGCTGCTGCCAGGGAAGCGGGGTGGCTGCACCGCAGATCCGCTTGATCCTGCAGGTAGCTGCGGAAAATCGTTCTCCCGGGAGTTCGGGAGGCGCCGGTCCCGTAATATGGCTCCATCGATCTTCTTCGGGGTCTCGGAGGCAGGACCGACGCGCAAAGTCCCTGGTCCTCGCGACGCTTTGTCGTGCTCGTTTGTAGCGCCGCTGCGTTCGCGGGCGTTCCGGGATCCGACCTCGCTCTGGCTGTGCGCCTCGGCGCAGCTCCCTGGCGTGCCAGCGGGCGTTCGCGGAATGTACGGCGGGTCCGCCAGGCGACGCCTACGCTGAAGGGCCACTCCTGGCATGTGATTCGTCGCCCGCTGACGCGCCCGTCGCGTGGGCCGCCTCGACGGCCTGCAACCCGGTGGCGCCGCTTACGTCATCGCGAAGAGCTGCGGCGGCGATCGCAAGGTCGCCACCGCGACCGCCGGCGTGGCGTCGCGAAACTCTGCGTACCGGCATCGGCGGGTCGGCGTGCGGAGCGTGCAGAGTCCAGGTGTGTGACGTCGCCAGCAGGCGGCGCCGGGCCTCGATCGGCATCTGCCTCGAAGACGATCACGTTCCATGAACTCCGGACCTCAGCGGTTCTGCGCGACACGGACAACGGTGCGTGCAACGTCATCGTTGATCTCGGTATCGGTCCGGCGGCATCACGCCCTTACGGTGTGGCCCCGACTTCGACTGCAAACGGCGCAGAACGTTTATCGACCTCGGCGCGGCGGTATCGGCATCACCTGCGCGGCTTGCCCGTAAAGCTCGGATCGGCGTTTTGCTGAATGGAAGGGGCGCCTTACCCGGGTGCCCCTTCTCCGTTTCTGGCTTTTCGCCGAGCCGCTTTGTTGTTCATTTGCTGACGTTGACAGCACCCGGGGCGTTTCTAGAATCTAATTTGTTCACTGGATCGGACTTCGGCTCCGCGCGATGTGAGAGGTCGTGAGTCGGGCTACTCGTGGACGTTCCTACGACCCTCGAAGGCGGGGAGGCGTGAAACTGAAGAATGCTACGAGACTCGCGCTGGTGATCAGCGATGAAGTTTCGCACCGCAAGCGCCGCCGTGGCGGGTGGCGAACGGGCGTACGAGTGGCGGATCAGTTTCAGTGCCCTGGACGGTTACATCCAGACGGCGGCGGATTTTCCGGCGCTGCTCCAGGTAGTCCACCTGTGGTACGGTTGCAACGTCGGCGTGCCCCCCGGAGGCATGGCGGCGCTCGACTCTGGCGGTGATCGCCTCGGTGGCTGGAGCCGTGGGCTTCAAACCATTGAACGGGCTTTCAACTGCTCCGGCGCGAACCTCAAGGTTGGCCGTCGGGTTGCCCCGTGGGTCCCGTCCTTGCGGGGAGATTGTTTTGTGACTGCGCTGGGAGCGGCTCGGTTGGGTCTCTCGATCACGCCATCGCCGTGACGGTGGACTGTGAGCCCGACGCCGGCGCCCTGATTCAGGCCTGATCGTGTCCTGTTCATGGGCGCGAAGTCGAACGGATCCGCACCGGCTGTGCAGGCTTGGGAACGGGTGCACCGTGAACCTGGGTCGATATGTGACGTGGGGCAGCGATGAAGGCGCTGCACCGCTCGACGCAGCCTGAGTCGATCAGGGGAGCGGGCCCGGACATCCGCTCGCTTCTCTCGGTATCAGGCCCGTAATTGACGGGTCCCGCGCGGTTAATTCTATACTGCCCTTCATCGAGTGCTCTGCCCCGCCCTCCGGCGCAAACCCCGCCATGACCTTCTCGAAGCACACCGGTGCCCATTCGCGGCGTGCCGCCTCGGGCCTGGTTTCGTCGTCTCTCTTTCTTGCCGTGCTGCCGCAGCCCTCGGCGGCCTCCGACCGCATTCTCGAGTCGGACGAGCGGCACGTCGTGATCGAGGCCCCGTGCCGCCGCCGGCCCAGGAAGAGCGCGTTTCGCGGCGTCGGGTCGGGAATACGTCCGACTTCACCTCGCGGGATGGATCGAGCGACGAGCTGGGCCGGCCTGAGGCCCCGTCGGGGGCGTGCGTCGCGCTGCCGCCTGGCGTCGATCCCGCGTCTCCGCGTGCTCCACGAAGAGTGGTCGGAGCGCCTGCCCGGTGCGGTCGTCCCCGTGCCCAAGCGCGTGGGTGTCCGCGAGCCGTTCGACCTCGACGATGTGCGGAGGAGCCGCCGCGAGAGGAAGCTCCTTATCGGGCCGTGGCGACGTGCTCCCCGCCGTCGTCTTTCCAGCTGTCCGACGTCAAGGGCCTGCGCGACCTGCAAGGTTGCCGAGGATGGGGCTATGCGGCGGCGCGCGCGGAGGTGTTCGCGCGCGCGCATCGGCTGCTGCGGCGTGCGGTGCTGGAGATCGTGTTCGAGCCTGACGGCTCCGCGACGCGACGCGATCCATGCGTCCCGCCATTCGTCCGGAGCTTTGGGACCGCAATGATTCGGTCGGGCGTCTCGAATGCGGCAGCGGCGCGGGCGTGGCCCGCGGCGGACCTGGCGACGCCGTCTCCGTGGGGACGCGCCGGGGCGCCGGCGATCAGTGGAAAGTCGAGATCGATCAGACCGCGCTCTACGAGCCTCTCGTTCGCCACGCTGTCGGCGGCCGTTCCCGTCCGGCATCCCCATCGGTCAAGTCTCGCTCTACCAGCGCCGCTTCGATCTCGCGAACGTGGACGACCCGTCGGTGCCCGCGGCGAATCTCTTCGTGAAGATCGACGTCCCCGCGCTGTCCGCTGGCGATCGCAACGGTAACGGCATCTCGATGCCGCGTGGACGGCGTCCTCTTCTGGCGTCTCTTCTGCGACCAGTGGATGACTTCGGGCTGGGAGAACGAAGACCTCTTCGACAGCGGAATTTCGTGTGGTGAAGATCGACCCGGCGGGCGGTGTGAGGATGAGCACGCGTCCCGGCGTAGCCGACCGGCGTCGACTCGCTCGCCGACGCTGTCGAAGGTGTTCTGCGAGGGAAGATCTTCGCTACACGAAGTATCCGACATGGTCCGGGGCTGCGGCGGGTTCGAGTCGGAGTTCTACTACTGGAATAATCAATATCGACGCCGACCGGCGTCCCCTCGGTGAGGTTGAAGCTCAGCCTTCCGCCCGCGTACCCCGGACGATGATCCGTCCCAGGTCACCGATCTCGCAAGCCCGGCTCCGTGGGCACGGTGCGTGCCTGGCTCCGTCCCACGGGACGCGGAGGCAACGGAATCAGTACAACACGAACGTCTTTGACGTTCTCCGTGAACGGGATCGTTCGTAGGCACCTCGTCAGTTCTACAACGACGCTTCTACGCGGGCACGTCCTTTCCACAGGTCGCGCCCGCCGACAGCGTGATCACCTGTACGCGATCTCCGGCGGTGCTGATGGAAGGTGAGAACCGATGGCCGTCCCAACAGTAACTTTATGTGGGGCGCCGGGACATCCAGCTGGGGCCTACAACGCCCGCTTCCTCTTTCGACTGGTACGAGATCACCTTATGCGCGGCAGCTCCGCGCTCGCGGCGATCAGTTGCTGCTGACGACCGCGACTGGCGCGGCTGCAGATTCGCGGGTCCGCGTGCGCGACTTCGGCGGCGCTGACTCTTGCTTTGTTCGATCTCACGGACCCCGTGAACCTGAATCCAGTGCTCTTCTCGACCCGGCGCAGATCGTGTCGGTGGGCAGCAATACGTAACTGAACGAAGGGCAA